>SDBT01016317.1_pt1 | contig 11758 bp, 11 predicted proteins | sample 2277101 | NCBI WGS metagenome assembly SDBT01 (sample SAMN10404973, study PRJNA504765) | marine sediment metagenome | isolation source: marine sediment core GS10_PC15, 103 cmbsf | place: Arctic Ocean: Southern Knipovich Ridge | collected 2010
CACGATATAGCTGATATGTTGAGAGTTCTTTTATATCAGTAATTCGATCTTTTTTTCAAGAGAAAATTTTCACCGAAGTTGAATTTATAAGAAGATTTTTAAGATAAAATCATACTTATAGGAAAAATAGCTAAGTTAATACTTCTAAATAGTAAAGTTTATACCTAATTTCTTACTATTGTTTTTTAAATTTATTAATAATAAAGCATTAGATCACACAAGTAAAAGTAGTGAACAATTTGAATGGAAAAAGAAAATTTTACGTATTACTCGGATTATTTCAATTAGTTCTGGTGTTAACTGTATTTCTGTCAGTCGATGGTGTTATTACTATGGTGGCTGCTCAAACAGAGAGCTTTGATTATTACAATTCTCCAACAGCAGCAGTATTAGCGCTCTCAGCGGCAATATCTCTTGCTGCTTCTGTTTTAGGAAGTGCAATGGCAATTAGAACTGTAGGGACTGCAGCTATTTCGTCGTTGTCTGAAAGGGAAGAAAGCTTTTTTAAAGCATTTTTAATCGTTGCATTATGTGAAGCACTCGCTGTATATGGATTAATCGTAGCAATACTACTTTGGACAAAAATCCCTACTCCGATCTAAAATTATTGATTTTAAATTCGTTAGTCAGGTGATTTCTGTACGAGTATAATTATTCCCTCCTATGCATATACATTCATCAAGATTGATTTTTTAAAACGTTTAATTATTGATCCTGAGACATTAAGAAAATTTAAAACAATATATAATATCGAAAATTTTATTGAAAATCTCAGACCTTATTATCCAAATTTAGAGATTAAAGAATTTACGATTGAAAGTATAGAAAGAGCTCTTTTAGATCACTATATCAGATTAGTCGGTAAAATATTGAATTTTTCTCCACAAAATATGAGAATTTTTTTACAAAGTTATTTGCTTAAGTTTGAAATTCAAAATCTCAAACAAATTGTTATCGGATTAATTCTAGGCATTGATTATGAGGAGAAAAGGAAGAATATTAATTTTTTAGTAGAGACTTATTTAGATAATACTGAATTCATCGAGGAGATGTTAAAACTCACAAATTTAGATGAAATTCAATTATTTTTTAAAAAAACGATATACAATATCCCGATTAGAGAAGGACTCCTTTATTATATAAAGAAAAAAGAGATATTTGTGTTAGAAGCGTTTTTGGATCAACTATATTATACTCGTCTTAGAGACCAGGTTAAGCGGTTAAACAAGAAAGAGGAAATAATGATTTCTTTACTTGTAAAATACAAAACTGAAGTTTACAATCTAAATGTGATTTACAGAGGAATTAAAAATAATATCGATCGTAAATTATTATCACAATTTTTAGTGGATAATTATTTATTTCTATCCGAAGGTATTCTCGATTCTTTGTTAAATCTCCCTAATGTTGATGATTTTATGTCAAATATCACCTCTTATTTAAATAACACTTCAGAAACAAGACAACTCTTTCTTAGATTAAATCTTGATAAAAAACATATTATTAGATCAATAGAAGAATTTTATTTCACTTATTATTTCAAGAAGTTTGAGATAAAAGTTGACGATATAGATATGTTCACGATTTCCAAAATTCTAGAAGTCCTTATAAAAAAAGAAAAAGAAATTAGGTTTGATATTTTACCGAGAGTTGTTAAGATCATCCATAAAAAGTTTAAAATGTTGAAAAAACTGTAAATTTGATGGTTATTATAATAATAATAAGAAATAAGAGAATGAGATTAAAATAATGGAAATTTTTAAGTGGGTTGAAGAAATCGAAAAAATTTATGATGATTTAATCGAGAAAGCCAAGGATGAGAGTTTAGAGGAGATTAATAAAGTTCAATCCTCTCAAGCAAAAATTATGGAAGAAATGACGTACAAACATCAAGAAAATCTTAACAATGCATTAACTGGGGTTTCAGAAGAAGTAAGAGGACAATTGAAAGAATTTGAAATATTAATAAAAGATTTATGTACTAAAATAGAACATTATTATCTCGAAAACAAAAAAGGATTAACAGATTTACTGTTTGAGAAAATAGGATTTGATTTTTAATGGTAGATGCTAAAATACATGTATTAGGGTATGATGAAATAGTTAGAGTATTCGGGCTCTTAGGTATTGAAGGGACAGTGGTAGAACACAAAGACGATTTCCTTCGAATATTTCAAATTATAATAAAAAGACGATCAATTGTAATGATAATTATAAACATGGAACTACCAGATGATATTATTGATTATTTAATTGATTTTAAAAGAAATAATCGGACACCATTTCTTTATCTTTTACCGGATATTTTCAATTCGGAGATTAGAAATCACGGTAAAATATTTGACATAATTCATGAATTAATAGAAGATATTATTTAATGATAGGTGAAGAGTTATTAGCGAAGGAAAAGAATTGAAGGAGAGATTTGGAAAATTAGGATTACATTTAATTAATCAAGCTGAAAATGATATAAAAAAAATAAACCAACAAACGCTTTTTCAAATAGCAGAAATTAAAAAAAAGAATAAGGATCGAGCTGAAGAAAGCTTGTTAAAGATGAAAGAGCATTTTAACGAGACCTTTAATCGATTATTAAACAATTCTCTATCCTCAGCTCTTATAAAAATTAAAGAAGAGATACTTAACTCTAAAAACAGGTTGATGTCAGAACTTATTTCAGATTTAACCAATTTAATCGAAAAAAAAATTAATGATAATTACTCAAATTATATCGAATATTTACTAAATTCTCTTGAAAATATAACTCATATTGTTGATAAACCACCGGAGGTTATTATTGCTTTAAATTCAAGAGATTTTCAATTCTTTAATAGTAATAAAGATAAAATAGCGAAGATATTTAAAAATAACGTCAAGTTAAATAAATCAGGGAAGGAATTTACTGGCGGATTTATATGTATAGTACCGGCAGTTAATATCTCTTACAACGGTACCATAGAAAATCAGTTAAAGAAGAATACATCGATCATTGAAATCGAATTTTCAAAGATTTTTTCTGAATCTGAAACTGATATCAAACAGTTAGAAAATATCTATTTAAAATTTATTCAAAATCAAAGACAAGAAATAAATGAATACTTACAAAATTATGAACGAATCTGAGGAAAAAGTTATCTCTGGATATATTTCATCCATAAATGGCTCCTTAATAAAGATAAAAGGCATAGAAAACCAAGTCCGTCTCAACGATTTAGTGAAGGAGTCTACTCACAATATCTTAGGTGAAGTTATCCAAATTTATTCTGATCATGTTATCGCAAAGGTTTTTGAAAATACTAATAATTTAAAATTAAATGAAGAAATTATAAGCCTACAAGAACCTTTGTCTATGGAATTAGGTCCTGGGTTATTAGGTCAAATTTTTGATGGGATTCAGAGACCGTTAGAAGCAACATTTTTAGAATCTGACTCGCGTGGGTTCTTAGAACGAGGGGTAGATCTTCCATCCTTATCACGAAAGAAAAAGTGGTTTTTTACCCCTTTGAAAAAGGTTAAAGAACGTGTAAATATGGGGTATGTTATAGGGACAATACAAGAAACTCAATTAATAGAGCATAAAATTATGGTTCCTGTAGGTGTTTCTGGAAAAATCACTTATATTGCTGAAGAAGGAGAATATTCAATAATTGATGAGATTTATCGCTTGAAAAGTGGAACTGTTGAAAAATCTTTTAATATGATCCAAAAGTGGCCAATCACTACGAATAGGCCTTACAAAGAACGAAGTTATCCTCAAGAACCATTAATTACTGGAATGAGAACAATCGATTTATTATTCCCAATAGTAAAGGGAGGCACTGTAGCAGTTCCTGGAGGGTTTGGAACTGGCAAGACTGTTATCCAACAGTCTCTAGCAAAATGGTGTGATGCCGATGTAATTGTATTCATTGGATGTGGCGAACGAGGAAACGAGATAGCAGATGTTTTAAAACAATTTTCTGAAATAACCGATCCTAAAAGTGGTCGCTCGCTTCTTGAAAGAATTGTGATAATAGCTAATACTTCTAATATGCCTGTTTCTGCTCGGGAAGCTAGTATATTTTCAGGAGTTACAATTGGAGAGTACTATCGAGATATGGGTTATGATGTAGCAGTTTTAGCTGATAGTACCTCAAGATGGGCAGAGGCTTTGCGGGAAATTTCCGGATTATTAGAAGAAATGCCCGCTGAAGAGGGATATCCTGCGTATTTACCCTCAAAAATTTCGAGCTTCTACGAAAGAGCAGGTGTAGTTAATATCTACGGTGAGGAGGACATAGGAAAGAAAAATTATGGTTCTTTAACCATTATTGGTTCTGTATCACCCCCCTCGGGAGATTTCAGTGAACCTGTAACATCAACTACAAAGCGTTTTGTTCAAGCTTTTTGGGCTTTAGATGCAAATTTAGCTTATTCTAAACATTATCCCGCTATAAATTGGTTAAAATCGTATTCAAAATATCCCGATTTTATATCAGATTGGTGGTACGAAAGAGACATTTATTGGCCTGAGATAGATATTGATTGGTATGAATGTAGAAATCAGATAAATACCATTTTATCTCAAGAAAATGAATTGAAAAATGTTGTTCAATTAGTCGGCGAAGAAAATTTACCTAAAAATCAACAATTTGTTCTTTTCATTGCAAGATTAGTCAGAAACAGTTTTTTAATTCAAAATGCTTTTGATCTTACAGATTGTTTTACAGGAATTAAAAAATTAATTGGACAAGTGAAACTTATTCTACTTCTTTTTAACGAGGGTAAACAACTTCTAGATAAAGGATATTTAATTGAAGATATTAAAGAATTGAAAGTTATAAATGAGATTCTAAGAATTGGACGCTCAGTTTCTAACGATGATTTTAAGGCTTTAGAGCGAATAAAAAAGAAACTGATCAATGAAATAGAATCTTTAAAATTACTTCATGGAGTATTTAAGAAAAAATGAGCGTTATATATCGAAAAATTAAAAAAATTATTGGCCCTTTAATATTTTTAGATAATAAACACGATGTTCAATACGGTGAGATCGTCAAAATCCATTCAGATGATGGTAAGGAACGAACGGGGCAAGTTATCAAAATGGACGAAAGTACGATAACAATTGAAGTGTTTGAAGATACAGCTGGACTATCGTCTGAAAACTCTACCATTACTTTTACCGAAGATTCTTTTAAAATAAAAATATCTAGCGACATGTTTGGCAGGGTATTTAATTCATTAGGAAAACCAATTGACATTAACACGAAACAAGTTTTAGATACGGAAATTTTAACTGAAATCGAAAGAGACATAAATGGTTTACCAATTAATCCATTTGCTAGAGAATACCCCTCAGAAGTTATTCAAACGGGAATATCTGTGATTGACGGTCTTTTTACATTAATAAGGGGCCAAAAACTTCCCATTTTCAGTAGTCAAGGAATGCCACACAATTTATTAGCTGCTCAAATTGTTACCCAGGCAAAAGTGTTAACTGAGGAACCTTTCCTTATCATTTTTTGCGGTATTGGGATTATTCAAGATGAAGCGATTTTCTTTATGAAGAAATTTCAAGAAAGTGGTAACATCCAGAACATCATTTCTTTTATCAATTTTGCTGACGATCCGATCATGGAACGACTAATTGTTCCACGTGTGGCTTTAACTACGGCTGAATATTTTGCTTTCGAAAAAGATATGCATGTTTTAGTTATATTAATTGACATGACTAATTACGCTGAGGCATTGAGAGAGTTAAGTTCAGCTAAAAAAGAAATACCAAGTAGAAAAGGGTATCCTGGATATCTATATACAGATTTTGCCTCACTATATGAAAGGACAGGTAAAATTAAAGGTAAAAAGGGAACGATCACGCAACTACCGATTTTGACGATGCCTGGAGAAGACATATCTCATCCAATTCCAGATACTACTGGCTATATAACTGAAGGACAATTGGTTTTGAATCGTAATATAGATAAAAAAGGTATATATCCCCCGTTTGAGGTTTTAGCGTCAATTTCACGTTTAATGAAGGATGCTATTGGTAAAAAGACGACTAGAGAAGATCACGCTGATGTAAGCTCTCAGTTGTTATTATCTTACTCCGCGGCTCTTGAAGTTAGAGATCTTATATCTATTGTAGGAGAAGATGGTTTAAATTTTAATCAAAAAGCCTTATTGAAGTTTGGAGAAGCATTTGAAATGTCCTTTTTAAATCAAAGCCATACAGAAAACAGAGACATTGAAACAACATTAAATTTAGCTTGGAAAGCATTATCTCATATTCCAAGGCACCAGCTATTGAGAATTCGTCAAGAATTCGTCGATAAATATTATGTTGGAGAGGTGTAGATTAAAGCGTCATTTCGTGAATTTAAACCTACTAAAACCAATTTGCTCTTGTTAAAAAAAAAATTAACATTTGCTGTTAAGGGGGAAAACTTCTTAAAATTCAAATTGGAGCAGTTAATATATGAAATTAAAGAGAACTGGGATAAATACATAAAGAATCGTGAGATTTTCATCGATTTATATAAAGAAACTATGATCAAGCTTAACCAAACTTATAAAGAAATGGGAAAAAGAGATTTTATCCTAATTAGCAGTTTAAGTAAAATCCAGTTTCAACCAAAAATAAATATAAAATATACTAAAAAAATAGGCTCGTTAATTCCGTTAATTGAATATGAATTGATAAGAGAAGAATTACTTCCTGCCTATTCATTTGAGAATACAAGCCATTATTTGGATGATTTAATTACAGTTTCAATAAAATTTTTTAATCAAATAATGGTTTTTGCTATGCTGGAAGATGTATTGCTAAATATCTCTTATTCTTATCGAAAGATAAATCGAAGGATTAGAGGCTTGAAAAATATAATAATTCCCGAATTACAACTCGATATAAAAAAAATTAAAGAGATATTAGAAGAAAATGAAAGAGAAAATTACGTTAGATTAAAAAATACAAAAGACTTAATAACAAAAGAAGTTTAAGTTAGTGAGATTTAACTATGACGGATAAGAGTAGTATGGTTTTGTTTACAACGAACATTAACCAAAATTATAAGGACATCCTTTTACAATATTTAGCTCAACTTAATTTGGTACACATTAAAAAAAAACCGGAGTTAGCTGAGATATTTGAAAAGGACGAGATTATTTTAGAAAAAATTAATGATCTAAGCCAAAGTTTAGAATACTTATTTAAAAATCTCAACATTACTGAATCTGATTTGCAAAAACTCAATATTGAGCCAGATCAAAGGAAAAAATTTGATGCTAAAGATATTAACGATTTATTAAGCCATTTAACAAACGAAATTAACTATTACTCTAACCGAATTGATGAACTAAAAAAGTATCGTACCTCAATTGAAGTAGAGTTAGAAAAAATAAATACAATACACGCTAGTTACCTCTTTTTAGAAAAATATAATTTAACCAGAGACAAGTTAAATAAATTCAACAATTTAGAATTCAAAGCTTTCACTACCTTTTCAAAGAATTTAGAAAACATAGAGAATATATTCGAATTTTCTTATTTCCCTAATTTTCTTCATTACGATTATTTGGCTGATGATAGAATAGCATTTTTTATAATTTATCCTAAGGAACAAGAAGAAGAATTTAGAGATAAAATCCGCATAATTCATGCTGAGGAAATACCAATTCTAAAAAAATATTTACTTTCTAACGGAATAAACTTTCCTCGAATTACAAAAGAATTAAAGTTTGTTATTACATCTTTGAACAAGAATGATAAAGAGTTGGAAAGATTAAGGGAAGATAACCTGCTTCTTTTTGCCGCCGCCTATGAAATCGTTCAAAATCTAGAAGAATACAACTGGGTTTCACACCAATTCGAAGAATTGCCTTTAAATCGAAGTAGTTTGAGCTTTTACCTTCCTAGTGAAAGAAAAGAAGAAATTCAACAAGGATTGGTGGGAAAATTTGAAGATAAAATAACGATTGAAACGATTGATATCAAAAAACATAAATTTGTATCATTAAAAAAAGACACAGATCATGTACATTCAGGGAAATTGAAAGATAAAAAGGACGATATTGATTCTAAGGAAGAATCTACTGAGCACGAGGAGAAAAAAAAGGACTTGAGAGACAGCGCTCCTACTATTATGAGAAATAACTTCTTGGTTAGACCTTTTGAAACTATTACTAAAATGTATGGGGTTCCTACTTATTCTGAAATTGATCCTACACCTTTAATAGCAATAACTTTCCCAATTATATTTGGTTTAATGTTTGGGGATATGGGGCACGGTTTAGTTTTAATTATATCAGGTTTGGTCGGGTATATAGTTTTTAGAAATAAAAAAGGGAAAGATTTTCTAAATTTTTGCTGGATCATTTTATATTGCGGAATTGGCGCTGTATTAGCCGGATTTCTCTATGGTGAATTCTTTGGCATGCACGAGATAAAGTTATTAAATACCGTTTTTATGCATTTAGAACCGTTCAATATTCCCATAGTAAATATTACTCTAAATAACCCATTAAATAACATTATGACAGTTTTCAAGTTTGCCGTATTAATTGGAGTATTTCACCTTAATCTGGGTTGGTTTGTGCAATTCTTGAACTATTGGAATCAATCTAGGAAATTTTTAGGTTTTACTGATTCTTTAGTGAAAATAATCCTATTGACGGGGGGTACAATTTTAATTTTTACTTATGGTTTTGATATTTATACCTGGTTAGAACCACCTTACCCAATTCTTCTGCCATTAGTTCCTGGTATATTGTTAATTGTGTTAAAACCATTTGGTAAGATATTCCACTTATCTTATTTAAAAGAAGAGTCGGTTGGAGGACTTATAGGTGAAGGCACTATGGAAGCGTTTGAAACTTTATTGTCAATCATGAGTAATGTGGCTTCTTATATAAGATTACTCGCTTTAGCCTTGGCACACATATCTCTAATGGTTGCAATTATAGCTATGGGTGATTTAATTCAAGGTGAAGGTATTGTTAACGATATCATTAATATAATAAGTTCTATTTTTGGTAATATGCTTGTTATATTACTTGAGGGATTATTAGTTTTTATAAATGCAATCAGGCTTCATTTTTATGAATTTTTCTTTAAATTTTATCAAGGAAGTGGTGTGAATTATCTTCCATTCTACTTAAATGATAATTATTCTGTAATTATTTTCGAGGTAGCTAGCATTAAAGATGTAATATCCGAAGAAATTGAAAGAGAAATTGAATCAAAAGTAACACATGATGACATAATTAAAGCAGAAAAACTAATTTCTAAAATTTTTTTTTAATATAAGCTTTATTTCCAAATGTTGGAAAATAAGAAATACCTGTTAAAATGACAGAAAAAAACATTTATAAAGAAAGGAAAGAAAGGAAATCTCTTAGAATCCTATTTATAATCATATTTCTGTCTATTATGATCTTTTTATATTTTCTTTTAGTTAATCTCGGGATTAGCCCATTACTTATAATCTTAATGTTGGCTTTCGTATCTTTAATCACTATAGGTTCGTTTTTCATGAAGAACCGAAAAAAATCAATTTATACTGGATTATTTCCCGACAAAAAACGAATTGAAATTCAACGTCGCCCCAGAAAAATAGAATTGAAAATTGAAACTGAGTCTGAGGTTTTTGAGAAAACAAGATTTCGAGATGTTAACCTTGATTTTAAATATCGAAAAACTCTCATTAATAAATGCGAAAATTGTGGAATGATCATAACAAGTTATAAAAAACATTGCCCTATATGCGGTAATTCTATAGAATTAAAAGAGCTAATTAAGAAATGCGGTAGTTGCGGGATGACTATTCCAAGATCTACAAAAAAATGTCCTATTTGTAGGGCAATAACAATATAATTCAGAGAAAAATTTCCAACTAAATGGTGAGAAGTAAAATTGATTGTAGAAAGTAAAGATTCTCAAGAAGGGTTCATATCTGCTGTTAATGGGTCACTTGTAGAAATCAAAGGCTTAGAGAGTTATGTTCGCCTTAACGATCTAATTAAAATAAGTAAACATAACTTCCTATGTCAGGTAATTCAAATTTATTCAGACCGGATAATAGCTCAATCCTTTGAAAACACTAATAGTATAAAATTGAACGAAAAAGTTATCAATCTTCACGAACCCTTGTCAATGGAACTAGCACCTGGCCTATTAGCAAATGTTTTTGATGGAATACAAAGACCATTAGACCTTACATTCGAATTTTTTCAAGAAGGAAGATTAAATAAAGGACTTGAATTTCCTTCTCTTTCAAGGACTAAAAAGTGGCATTTTATCCCAAGTAGAAAAGAAAAAGATATTGTTCTTAGTGGCGATGAGATTGGAACAGTTCAAGAAACTTTAATGTTAAAACACAGAATCATGGTTCCACCTGGGTATTCCGGAAGTATAACTTACTTAGCCGAAGAAGGGGATTATACGATTGTTGATGATATATATAGCTTGAAAAGTGATACTGAAGAAAAATCTTTTTGCATGCTGCAAAAATGGCCAGTAACCGAGAGAAAACCTTTTAGCGAAAAAGTACCCCCAAGAGAGCCACTTCTGACTGGCGTTCGTACAATAGATTTACTATTTCCTGTAGCTAAAGGCGGAACTTTTGCAGTGCCTGGAGGGTTTGGAACTGGAAAAACTATTATCCAGCAAAACATAGCTAAGTATTGCAGCGCAGATTTAATTGTATTTATAGGTTGCGGAGAGCCCGGCAATGAAATAGCTAACTTTCTTAAGCAATTTACTGAAACAATAGATCCTGATACTGGAAGACCGTTATTAGACCGTATAGTCTTAATTGTGAATACATCTAATATGCCAGTATCTGCTCGTGAAGCAAGTTTATTCTCAGGAATTACAATCGCGGAATATTACAGAGATATGGGATACGATGTTGCGGTTATAGCAGATAGCATTTCGAGGTGGGCTGAATCATTACGAGAGATATCCGGGTTATTAGAAGAAATGCCCGCTGAAGAAGGCTACCCCGCATATTTACCTTCAAAACTATCAAGTTTTTATGAAAGAGCAGGTATTGTTGAAACCTTAGGACACGATCCTAGTGGTAAAAACAGAAAAGGATCAATAACGATAATTGGCTCAATATCTCCTCCTGCGGGAGATTTTAGTGAACCGGTAACATCCGCTACTAAACGAGTTGTTCAAGGAATATGGGCACTCGATCCTAAAATGGCATATTTAAAGCATTATCCCGCCATTAGTTGGATTAATTCTTATTCAAATTATCCTGAATACGTAGCAGATTGGTGGGATGAAATTGATAAAGAATGGCCGGATATAAAATTAAACTGGTTTGAGTGTAGAAAACAAGTAAATGAAATATTAGCAAAGGAAAACGAACTAAAATACATAATTCAGCTTCTAGGACAAAAAAACTTGGCCGAAGATCAAAAACTAGAACTCTTTATCGCCAATCTAGTAAGAAATGCTTTTTTTATACAAAATGCTTTTAATGAAGTCGATAATTTTACGAGCAGCAGGAAAATGTTAGGACTTATCAAGATTATACTTCTCTTATATAATAATAGCATACCACTCGTAAAGCAAGGTTTTGTAATAGATGAGAAAAAATGCGATGAAATCCTTAACGAGATTATGAGAATTAGCCACTATGTCCCTAATGATGATTTTAAACCGATCGAAAAACTTAAGGATGAAATACTAAATAAAACAGTAAGTTTAGTCTATAGTTCTCATCTAAAGTAAATATTATCTAGCTATTTTTTTTCAATTCTGAAA
>SDBT01016318.1_pt1 | contig 11758 bp, 14 predicted proteins | sample 2277101 | NCBI WGS metagenome assembly SDBT01 (sample SAMN10404973, study PRJNA504765) | marine sediment metagenome | isolation source: marine sediment core GS10_PC15, 103 cmbsf | place: Arctic Ocean: Southern Knipovich Ridge | collected 2010
TACCATATCTTGCTAATTTGAAAGAACTTATTTGTTATGAGAATAGATTAACTTCTATTCCGTTTTGCCCCAAATTAAAGATACTTTACTGTTCTAATAACAAAATTCGGTCCTTTCACGATTATCCTTTGTTACAAGAACTAGAGTGTCACGATAATTTAGTCGTTACTTTGCCTGCTTTTCCAGAATTAAGAGAATTGTATTGCCTTGATAATAAAATCAAAGTGCTGCCTTTTCTTCCCAAACTCCAACTTCTTTATTGCAAAGGCAATCGAATTCCAGCTCATTCCGGTTCTTACAAAAAATAAAAAATACGTAAAAAGGTACGTATTTCGATCGACCATTTCAAAAATGAAAGTGAATAATATCTTATGGAAAAAATGAGTTCAAACTCGGACGAGATGACCAAGGTGGAAAAAACGGATAAGGTCACTAATCCATTTGTGGTTAAGAAGTATTCGAGTAGATCATACAAGCTATCGGGTGATACTTTTAAGTACAAACCCGATCTTGACAAGTTGGGATGGTACAAAAAGTATCTTAAAGGTGGACCAGGTTATATTATACCAAATAAAAACTACCCAGACTTGATCAAGTGGTTGAAAAAGATTTCTGGGACGGGTAAACCCAAACCAAAACCAAAACCAAAACCCAAATCAACACTCAAATCCAAAACCAAATCAACACTCAAATCAAAACCAAAACCAAAACCAAAACCAAAACCAAAATCAAAATCAAAACCAAAACCCAAATCCAAACCCAACCCAACACTCAAACCCAACCCAACACTCAAACCCAAACCCAACCCAAACCCAAACCCAAACCCAAAATTACTTAGACCTTGCCTCGGTCTGGGTAATTTGTCGACAGACATAGCTAGAATGATTTTGTCCAAAAGTGAGCTCAAAGAAATACTGAATATGTGTTCAGTTAACAAGTATTACCACGACGTTGTTTGTAACGATATATTTTGGAAGGGTATGATCAAAAACACGAAACCTAGTTATGGCTTCTCTGAATTACCCTTTGGCTATTCATCGTGGAAACTTGTCTACATGACTTTATGTGGTCACTACCGTAATAATCATAAAGAAAGGGTGTCTGTTGGGAAACAGATAGCCATATACAGAAAAATCAAAAAAGATCCGGGAATAGGTTATCTGATAGCTGTAGAAGGGATGATAACTGGTCTGATAAGAACTGGTATAAGTAAAACAAAAAAAGGGAAATTAACCGGAATCGAATATATTGTTTTGGAATCGTACCCCAAACGAACACTCAGGTATTGTTACCCACCAAAACTTCCAAAGGAGTACAAAAAAGGACGAAAGAGAAAATTAGTAGCCAGAGGAAAGGAAAAATTATGGATTATCAAACCTGAGTTTTCTAACTCCAAATGGGTACATCGTATGATAGATCCGGTTGAGTATGAGATGCAAACCCCTAAAAAGAACATAGCCAACTTACAAATACAAGGTTTCGAAGTAATAAAGACCAACCCCGTATTCAGTCGCCTGAGTGGTGACCAATACTTTCACTTAGGTGAAAGGATAAAATATTGTCCATTTAGACACAACGTGGGAGTTCCGGACAATTCATGGGTTGAAGACGGACCAGAGTATGTGTATGAGGTAGTTGAATTTGATAACTTGGGTGGCGCACGTATCAATTTGACCTTTGCATCACCACTCTCCGAAAAATACACCTTTTCCGAAACTTCTAACGATGAACCAATCGAAAACGATGTTATAGTATACAGCGGAAAGCGACACAACTTTAAAAACAATCACTACAATGAGTCCTTTTACACAAGCGGGGATAGTTGGTCATATCATCCACTTAATCATTTTAAAACTGCAAATTATGGTTGGTTTGCCTAGTTTATTTTCGAGATGAGGGAGTCCAAAAGAGGGTGAGTTGAATCCTCAAAATGAAAGTGAATAATGTTTTATAAAAAAAATGAGCTTAATTGGAAGAAGAAAATTACCGGGTCGGGAAAATGCGGTTTTGATCGGCGCGGGTAAAACTACCGGTAAAAAAGTAACCACTAAAGCTCCAAAAAACCCAGCCCCTAAACCTGAGACTAAGCCTCAACTCACTAAAGCTTTCCCTAAACTTGAGTGTATCGACTGTGGGAAATCAGTACAGCCTACAAGTTATAAAGACTATTGTGATAAGTACTTTGAAATTTGGAGTGGATGTGACTTTTGTACTAGAGCAACCGGAAGAAGTATGGATTTGTGTCCCGGGTGTAAATTTTGTCCAAAAAACGACAACACATATTGTAAGCATCACCGAAAACAGTTCTTTGGAGTGCAACTGGAGAACTTTTAAGTGTATGGAAAATACTTGTTTAGCAAGTATTTGAGTCAAAAAACTCTAACCTACGTTGGAAATATCGACTGTGTCGAGACAACTAACCGAGTGTATTGTTTGCATGGATACAGATAAGCAAATGGTCTTTGTCCCCTGTGGTCGCTCTAGTACCTTTGGAGTGATAAGTACTTTGAAGTTTGGAGTGGAGTGTGGTCAGAATGAGAGAACGTATGAAAATACTTGTCAAACAAGTATTTAAAAGAACTAACTGAACCTCAACCCCAAATCTAAATCCTTCAACCTACGTTGGAAATATCGACTGTGTCTAATATGTTGCCTCGACACAAAGGACAAGTCCCCATTTGGTCTTTGATGCTTTTACAACACACTACACAGGTACAATAATGACCACAGGGTACAAAGACCATTTGCTTATCCGAATCCATGCAAACAATACACTCAGTTGAATCTTCATCTTCATAAATCTTAATATTATCATAGCTTTTTTCTCCGCCATCTCCACCCTCAACTATTTTTATATTATTCCTGCCAACTCGGTAAAAATATTTACCTCTGGGACCTTTAGCAAGTTTGATATTAGTTTGCGGCGTAGTATAAGTCAGACCCTCCTTTCTAATATTCCTAGGAAATTGACAATTTGCATCCCGTTTATAACCAGACGTTATTATTCGGACCCTCAGTCGTCCAGATACTTTCAAACACTTCAAAGTGATTATTGACGTACTTTGTTTCTGGTTGTTGGTCATTTTTCAAATTATAAAAGAAATCAAATATTCGTTTCTGGTAGAAGTTACAAAACAAATATTTGAAAACAAATAACAGATATGACTGATGAAACAAAGTATGAATTCGACTTACTTGACTTAATTGATTCAAATGGTTGTGGTTGTGGTTGGACAGTAGAAAGTTTCCATGTGCCAACAAAAAACATGTATTTTGTCAAATATTTTTATTGGTGTAAATGTCATCACGGGGAAAAATCTCTTTGGACTAAAAATGTGTTCGTTTGGAGACAAAACGGAGTAATACAAAATATCCTTAATAATGATCTTATTTCAAAAGAATATTGTGATGCATCACCGTTATAATATCTGAGTTGTAAATAGATGTTTCATCTATTTTGATTTATTTTGGTGGAACGTGGATTTGAATTACTTGCGAACACTGACTCCGACTTTGTGCCACGGATACTTCTTTTTGTAATGATAGTAGCAAACACCCTTTCTGTGCAACACCTTTTTGCATATATGGGCCCGTTTTTGACCTTTGTAGCACACTATTTTACACCACCTTATCTTGCTTAGTTTGGAAACAGGTGGTGTTATAACGTCCACGAATTTGCCAGTGCGACTGTCAAAAACCCTCTCTTTGATGTCATCATGTTGTGATAATGCACTCTTGATACTATCGAGATCGTATTTTTTAAAACTACCAACGTCTACCCTTTGACCTTGGGTTACTACGTCACCGCGATCTTGAGTTTGGGTCATCTTCGATTTTTTTAGTAAATGAAAGACAGTGATTTGTAAAGTAGAAAATAATGAACATTCGTTTGCGATAAATTTAAAAAAGAACTAAATAAAATGAGTCTGACTAGGAGAAGAAAATCTCCAGGTTGGGGAAAAATAAGTGTGAGCGTAAGCCGAGTGGCTAAAGTCCCCAAAATCTCTAAAGTCGCCAAGTCCCCTAAAGTCTCTAAGTCCTCTAAGCTCACTAAGTCACCAAAGCCCCCTAAAACTGTCAAAATAACAAACCCAATAAGTGGGAAGAAAATAACTTTGAATGGTCCTACCCACAAAAAATTAATTAGAGAAAAAGTTCTTGACGCTAATGGCGCCGATATTAGAGAAAAATTACCTGGTCCTCCAAGTCCACCAAGTCCTCCAAGTACCCCAACGACTTTAAAAATTTACGGTGGTGTACTCGATCTGGCTGAAGCCGAAGCTAAAAAGACGAAATTAGATATTGGTAGCATTTTGGCAAGGATTGAAGATGAAAACAATTACGAATACGATGATCCTATATTGGAGATATTACCTGGGGCCAAACTATTGGTTGACGAATCCGATTACAACATTTGCTATCATGGACAAGAATCCACCGCCAATTCCAAAAGGGTTTATGAATATAAGACTTTCTATATCACTTCCTCATTTTACAATGAAGGGACAGACTTAGAAGTGTTAGGGTATACTGGAGGAAGTGGTGGCTTCGATAGTTTGCGGGAGTGGTATAAAGAAATGGTTGTAGTGTATCCTAAAAACAACTTTAATATTCACAATTTTATCCCCAATACTAATAAAGTAGATGTTTTGTTCCAAATCTACCGCAATTTTTATCCTAAAAACGTCGGATTCAAAAACTTGGTTAGGGTTTTGAAAACCAAATACGACGAAAAGAAGTAAAAGAGTTTGGTCTAAGTCATAAAATATCCACGACCATAAAATATCCATAACCACTAAATACTTGTTTGACAAGTATTTGAACTAAATTAAGTCGACTGTTGGATAAACTCTTTGTAACCAGTATATAATATTGCAATACCACTCAACCCAGATAATACGCAACACAACACAATACCAAATATAGAGTTGTTATATTTCGTTAGAGACAATCTCAGTTCTTTTTTAATTGGATTATACCAACACTTTTTCGACGAGCCTATAGAATAATCACCTCTCATGGCTATCATCACACTTCTCGAACTATCTTGATCACTAATCACCTCTTTGTTAAATATGGTACTATTAGAAGGTTGAATCAAGAATAACACATTACCTGACCAACACTCTTTCAGACAGTACTTTTTACTGTTTATTTCATATCCCCTAACAGTACATTCCGTTTCAGACGAACTGTCCAACCACTGTTTTTCATTGCCGTAGACAATGCAAGGATATGTCAAAATTAGACTAGAAAAGCAAAAAATGAGCGCTGACGTAGTCAAGATATTACAATATAAATTACCCATAATGAGTGGGATTTTTTTCATCTGGGTTTCTATTTCATATCGTTTTACGGGTTGCGTTAAATACTTGTTTGTCAAGTATTTAAAAAAAGAGAAATTGGAAGTTAAGAACTCTAACTAACTCGAGTTAACTCGAACGATCGAAATCGGCTTTAATTAGTTTGATTAGCTTGGAAACATTACCTTCGAAGCCAATCTCTAAATCATCAAGAAGAGTTTGTATCTTTTTATGGTTGAATATGTCGTTTTCGTAGGCGAGAAGGAATCTCCTTTCCAACACCTTAGATACGGAGTCGTTCAAAGAAATGGAGTTTTTAGTTTGGTTAGACGTAATGTAGCTAATAAAGCCGAAAGTCTTGGGTTTTGGGGTTTTGTTTTCTTTTTTTTGTGCGGTTTTTAGTTTTTGACCCCAACCTACCAATACTTGACGAAGTAGATTGAAGTAGTTGTAATTTCTAGCTTTGTTGAACCGATAAACTCCACCTTTAAGGGCTTCTTTGAGATTGAGTGGTTCGTTTTCGAATGAAAATTCAGGTTCTAGTTTTTGACCGGGTACCCACTCAACTATTTCAAATGAGAAATAGTCATTGAAGTATGAGGTATTATCAATGAGGGTTTGTCTAAAAACTTTTCCTGTTCGGATATTTAAGTCAAGATCGTCTTCCATTTCTTTGACCGAACCGGTGGTAGTAAACCAACCAAGAAATTTCCGATCAAACTTTCCCTTACGGTACCCGGTCAAGTAATCAGCATAAGCTTGTTTAGCCTCATCTAAATTAGCAAAGACGCCGAGAATAAACGTTTTCACATAATTGCAAATAACAACAAACATCCTTAACAGATAGTGGGCGTTTTTTTGTAGATAGTTTATTGATCAAAGACGTATTTTTCCAAAAAAAAATATCGAACATTCATTTTTGGATATCCACCCTTTTTTCAAAAATGAATGTTCGATATTTTTTTGGATAAAAAAATTGTCATTTGTGGTGAAATACTCGAAATTAAGAATGGATTTAATTAGAAGAGTATTTAAACTTAACGATGAGGTCAAGATTTTGACTGTCCTGGACTTTATGGTCAAAAATAACGAGTTAGATCCTTCAGCTGATGATAATCGTGCTATCTGTTCGGCCTCTAGGAATGGTTACTTGGAGGTAGTAAAGTTTCTTTTGAAAGACGAGCGGGTAGATCCTTCGGCTGACAACAATTACGCCATCCGTCAGGCCTCTGGGAATGGTTTCTTGGAAGTGGTAAAGCTTCTTTTGAAGGACGAGCGAGTAGATCCTTCGGCTGATGATAATTATGCTATCTGTTCGGCCTCTGTGAATGGCCTCTCGGAAGTGGTAAAAGTTCTTTTGAAGGACGAGCGAGTAGATCCTTCGGCTGATAATAATTATGCTATTCGTCGGGCTTCTCGAAATGGTCACTTGGAAGTAGTAAAGTTTCTTTTGAAAGACGAGCGAGTAGATCCTTCGGTTAGTGGCAATTGCTCTATTCGGACTGCTTGCAAGTACGATCACTGGGATGTGGTAAAAGTTCTTTTGGAGGACGAGCGAGTAGACCCCTCGGCTGACAACAATTACGTTATCCGTCGAGCTTCTGATTATCAACACTGGGATATGGTAAAAGTTCTTTTGAAGGACGAGCGAGTAGACCCCTCGGCTGGTAACAATTGTACTATTAGTTTGGCTTCAGAAGAAGGATGTTTGGATGTGGTAAAAGTTCTTTTAAAGGATGAGCGAGTAGATCCTTCGGCTAGTGATAATCATGCCATCCGCTGGGCTTTCGAAAATGGTCATCTTGAGACTGTAAGGGTTCTTTTAAAAGACGAAAGAGTAGATTCTTCGGCTGTTAATAATTATGCTATTCGTTTGGCTTCTGATAAAGGTTATACCGAAGTGGTAAAATTGCTAAAAGAACACATCGAAAATAAAGAAAAAAAAGTGCAGATTCGAATTCCAAAAAAGTTGAAAGGCAAAATCGAAATAGTATACTTTTAAATAAGATTGGTTAAAAAATACGTAAGGTACGTATTTACTTAAAAACGAATGTGACAAATAATAAAAATATTAAAATCAAATTTATCGTACCACAACTCCGCACCGTATATAACTACCTGTGATGGCGTTCATTGTTAAGATAAAATCAGCAAGGCATTTGAAAGCTTTATTTAAAAAGAGTAAAGGTAATGTTGTTATGAAGTTCTTTGCACCTTGGTGTGTCCCGTGTAAGAAAATAAGTCACCTTTACAAAAAGAAAGCTAAGACCGGAAACTTGTACAAGTTTTGTGAAATTGACGTTGACGACTTTGACGATATCGTCGATTACTATAAGGTTAAAAAGTTACCAACTATCTTAGAATATGAAAATTCAGTCTTAAAACGGAAAGCCGAAGGTTTGAACGAAGTCAGAGAGATGACGTCAGAGAAATAATTTGAGTTCTTCAAGACCTTTAGCCACTCGTTTATATTTCCTTAAACCTAATTTTATCATAATAAAATGAATTCAATAGTCGGAAATTTGTCATCTTCAGATAAGGATAGATGGACTTATGTAAAACAAAAAGAGTTGTTTAATCAGCTTAAAGAAATTAATACAAACCTTCACAATGAAGTATATAACACCAGAACTTCAATGAATGGTCATTCACTTGATATGTTAAACATTTTTGTTGATACTCCTTGGAAAGAAATAAAAAAAGACAAATATTTGATGGGTGTGGCTTTCGCTGATGATCGTTTGTTTTATTTAATGTTAAGAGACAGTGATTTTCTAACAGAATTAGATGAACTTGAAGATTCTAAAGGTCTGATAAAAGATAAAGTTAAAAAAGTAAAAGAAAAATACACAAAGGGTGAGATCGAAATTAAGGATGAGGTAGAAATTAATCAGTTATAATATAAATATACGGAATACGTATATTTAAGTAGTGAGGTATTTCTCTAGTCTTCCAATTCATCTTTAATGTACTGTTCCATAGTCTTTTTGAATTTGTCCTTTGGCATTTGTAAGATTTCTACAGCCATTTGACACTCATCTATATCTTCTCCTCTTCTACTTATTTCTTCCTCTGGCCAATGTATCTCCTCAAATTCGACCCCCGGATTTTTATTATAAATCATCACATGATAGATATCACCATCACGTTGTCTAAAGTTGTAACTAATGGACAACTCATACCCGAGGCTGTTCTTAACAACCAACCAAAAGAGTTTGGACCTCGGATTATCACAGTCACTGGGATCATAATCTTTGTTTCGATATCTGGAACTGCAACTACATTTACCATGATCTATATCAAATCCAATTTTCTTCAATTCTTCAACACTCTTTGGTTTATACGTCCAAATTTTTGCATCAACGTTGTTATAATTGACCATATCAGACCAAAATTTATCGAGTCGATATTTAAGCCAATCCCAATGAGTTTTGGGTGATTTGATTTCGTTTAAAAACGAGATTTGACCATACGAATTTAACTTTTCGTAAAGAGTTTTCACGATTTCTATTTTTTTATCCTCAGAAAAATGATCAAAAATCTCTTCAAAACCTTTACTTGTGTAACTTTTATCTAAATAATTACCCAAAACGGTATTAAGCGCGATCAAACCTTTTTGTTTACTCATTATGATTGGGTCGGGTGAATTTTTTGTTCAAAATAAAATTCGTTTTCATTTTGGCGGTGGTTTGTAAGTTAGGTTTAATATGTGGAAAAACACATATTAAAGAGGCTGAGGTTGGACTAAACTAAAACTAAAAACCTGAACCAAGGTATGACTTTGGGTGAAGGACCGTGAATTTGTGACCATCAAAGGATACTTGGCCACGCTTGGTAAACTTTTTTAGCAAGGACTTTATATTCGGGATTTGGCCTTCGACGTGGATGATTTTGATACGAACGTCCCCCTCGTTACCCTCGTTACCCTCGTTACCCTCGTTACACTCCGTGCCCTCCTTACTTTTCTTATAAGAAAAGTAAGTGACCATAAACGTTTCGTCGAGAAAGTGCTCTACTTTTTTTTCCAAAGGAGTGTATAAGTTGTGTGGGTTAGTGGAGAAGTGATGGGCAAAAGTGCCATGTTTCAAAATGTCATGACACGGAACAACACAATCATTAATATGAGTAAAATACGTTTGACCATTGAGAAAAGATTTGAAAGTCTTTTTTGCATCTTTGTATTGGATTGTTTTTGTTTCTTGGTCCATGACATAACTTAGAAAAACTCTAAAAAAAGAAGTGGTGTTCAACGTTTTGTATTTTGTTAAATCTTCAAAACTATAAAATACCAACTCGAGGTCGGGATTTTCGGAGTCGTTGGGTTTCTGATCAGAAAGGAACTTTGAAACTATATGACCGACCAGATGAACGTTGTATTTCTTCATCCAATCAAAGATAACTCGGGGGTTGTGAAGATATCCATGGAAAAAGTCAATAAATTTCTCCTTGATCTTGTTTCTCGCGTCCGAAATGGTTTTGTGGTAATCTTTGTAGATAACACTTTTTTTGAAATACAAATCCATAGTTAGTTCTTCGTTAGTTTTTTAGTTAGCGTTTTTTCTAATTTTTCGGAACTGGAAATCATTTATATGAGATATAAAATGAGCTTGATATAAAATGAGCTTGACATAAAATGAGCTTGATAAGAAAATCAAAAAAAACTAGAATACGTAGAATCCAAGGCGATGTTATAGGAAGTATAATCAGATTCCTACCTTCTAAAGATGTGGTTAATATTTCGAAACAAAGTTCCGGACACACAAGACAAGCGCTTTTGTCATACCATTTTGATCTAAGCGATTATAAAGTGTGTCAGCTTTTTTCGGACTCTGATTTTGAAGTTTTAATGAAGAACCAAAACTTGGATAGACAAGCCTTGTTCGGGTGTGTTTCAAGTCGAGGATTACTTAAAAAAGTTAAGATATTGTTAAAGGATAAAAGAGTTGACCCTGGTGCTGATAATAATTACGCTATTAGATTTGCAGGTCGGGGTGGGCACTTAGAAGTAGTAAAAGAGTTAATAAAAGATTCTCGAGTTGATCCGAATCTGGGGTTTGCGACAGCTAGTTCAAATGGACACCTCAAGCTTGTAAAGGAGTTGCTAAAAGACTCTCGGGTTGACCCTAGTTATGATGATAATACTGCAATTTCGGGCGCCAGCGTTAATGGACGTCTAATGACGGTAAGAGAGTTGTTAAAAGATCCTCGGGTTGACCCTAGCGCTGAGTTTGATTTTGCGATTAGAGGTGCTAGTGAAAATGGACACGCTCTGGTGGTGAGGGAATTGTTGAAAGACTCTCGGGTTAATCCGGCAGTAAGTGGTAATTTGCCAATCAAATCAGCCAGCCAAGCAGGGCACCTAAAGACGGTGAAAGAGTTACTAAAAGATCCAAGAGTCGATCCTTCTGGTTGGGGTGTAACAGGAGCGGCGAGTCAAAATGGACATCTCGGTGTGGTAAAAGAGCTGTTAAAAGACCCCCGAGTCGATCCCAGCATTAATGATAGTTTTGCACTTAAGATCGCCAGTCAAAACGGTTACCTAGAAATAGTGAAAGAGCTGTTGAAAGACTCTCGGGTTGTTTCTTCGTGGGATTCTAAAAAATCCTTTATCATGGCGATTGAGGGTGGTCACGCTTTGGTGGTAAGGGAGTTATTGAAAAGTTTAAAAATTGCACCATCAGAAATAAACGAAGGGATTAACAAGGCTAGTGAAAATGGAAGTCTAGAGGTGGTAAAAGAGTTATTGAACAATAAAAAAGTCAAAGACATTAATTATAGAGCGATCATTAAGGCAAGTGAAAGTGGTCGCTTAAGCGTAGTTAAGGAATTGATGAAAGACCCAAGAGTTTACCCATCTGGAGCAAACAATAGGGCTCTTTATTGGGCCGTCTTGCGTAATCACAAAGGGGTGGTGAAGGAATTATTGAAAGATCCCAAAGTTGACCCTTCTATCGATGATAACAGTATAGTATTGGAATCGGTGAGTCAAGAGATGTTGTCATTATTGGTGAAAGACTCTCGCGTTGATCCGTCAATTCCAGATAAGCCAACAACTATTCTAGTTTCAAGTACACGAAAGGCATCTTTGAATCTTTCTGTTAGTAGGATTAGTGGTACATGCACATATGATGAGTCCTCAATTAACACCCGCTTTAGACTCTCCTTGAGATTCTGACCTCCTTCGATGTTTTGTTTGTATTCTATGCATCTCCAATGTTGAAGATCGAAGGGTATATCGTCTATATCTTGTGTTAGCAAAATAACATCACGATCAATACCATGGGCTAAGCCGAGTTCATAAAGAACGTTAGGGTTTTTTCCCGTTAGATCCGCAACTATCCAGCCCGCAGATTGAATCTGATTCCAGATATCTTCAATAATTGGATTTTGGGAGTATATTTCATCTGCCCTTATAGCTTTAATGCCAAGTTCAGCTAGCATGGGCTTGATGACAT
>SDBT01016319.1_pt1 | contig 11757 bp, 21 predicted proteins | sample 2277101 | NCBI WGS metagenome assembly SDBT01 (sample SAMN10404973, study PRJNA504765) | marine sediment metagenome | isolation source: marine sediment core GS10_PC15, 103 cmbsf | place: Arctic Ocean: Southern Knipovich Ridge | collected 2010
CTTTGCAAGTAATGTTTTATTAGAAAGAAATATGCGGGAGTAGCTTAATCGGGAAAGCGTCTGTTTTACACGCAGAAGAGAGTAGGATCGTAACCTACCTCCCGTACCAAAATTAGAAAGGAATAAATGTCGCGATCCAGTAAACCTGTAGTTAGAACGCTGAAAGAATTAGAGATACAAAATGCTCTTGGCAATGATGTTATCATGTGTTCTAGATGTGAAGATACAGGAACGTATGATTATAGGGATATATATATATATGAGTCAGAAGATGGTGTTCCATGTGAAGACTGTGAAATGGGTTGGCCATGTGTATGGAAACTATGGATAAGAAACTTTAAACGTAATTGGGAAGTCGTTACGTGCCAGGAACATCCAGATTACAATGGAAGAGAACGCCCAACAGTTCTATGTGATGCTTGTTGGAAAATTTGGTTTGAGTCACCTAAAAGGCCCGAATATAAACTTATACAAAATAAAAAAGGAGATTCAAAATGATCTTTACAAAAAAATTTGATATCCATTCAATACACCATTTTTTAGGATGCTATGCATTAGTCCCTACATTTATGTGTATTTTTAAAATGCCTATTACTTGGGCCAGTATATTTACATTTATATTAGCATTTGGATGGGAAGCATTAGATGAACTTAATAAGAGAAAATCACTAAATATTAAAGTTTTAGATCCCCGCGGAGGAGACTATACTGATTTACTTGTTGATACAATTGCTATTATCTTTGCATGTTTTATTTTTGGATAAATAGTATAATTAGTAGAAATTTATTCCGGCGGTAGCTCATTTGGTTAGAGCATTCGGCTCCAAAAATTTTTCGTACTTTTCTAAACTATTAGATGTATAAATTAATATGAAATATCTTACAATGTTATATAGAAAATTTACACACCGTTGTATATATTGTGGTCTTAAAAAAGAAAAGTTTCGCCATATGATGTTTGGTAGTGGTGGAAGATATCTTTGTCCCACTAGTATAGATGAAGAAAGTATTATCTATGATCATGATATATCGTGGCGATGTGGTTATAATGGTACAGGATGTATTACAACTAAAAAGTTTATAAAACATAAAGAATCTAAAGTACAAAAAGCATTAGGACTTTTATCAGGACCAAAAGGTATAGATACTTAATATGTTTTTCATTGGTGACATACATGGAGAATGGGCATCTTATTCTGATTGGCTTGAAATATTTGAAGAGCGTCCATCTATTCAAGTAGGTGATTTTGGATTAGGCTTTAATTCAGATATCCCAGATAAGTGGAATCTTCAACATAAATTTATTCGAGGCAATCATGATGACCCCTCTCTCTGCAGAGAGCATCCAAATTATCTTGGTGAATATGGTATTACAGAAGATGGAATATTCTTTGTAAGTGGGGCCCATTCTATTGATCTTGAATCAAGGAAGATTGAAACTATGTTTGGATTAGCCCCAACTCAATGGTGGAAAGATGAAGAAATTGCAGAGTCAGAATTTGAAAAGATTTTAAAACTATATGAAGATACAAAACCTAAAATTGTAGTCTCTCATGACTGTCCTTCAGAAGTTAGAGACGAGGGAATTATTAAAGGTAAAAAATATCTTAATAGAACGAGTGATGGGCTATTATCTGCAATGTTTAGAAGTCATTCACCAGAGCTTTGGGTGTTTGGTCATTATCATGAATCATTAGATTTTGCGATTAATGATACAAGGTTTAAATGTCTTAGACCTCGTGAGGTATTTGAATATGAATAATATGGATAGAAAAGAAGAAAAAGTACAAAAAGCCTTAGGTACTTTTGATGATTTTTTAAAATGTTTAAAATGTGGTAGGATAACACACAAAAGTAAGATTAAAAGAATGCCTACTATTGAGACTATGCATTTGTCGGGAGCGGGAGGAAAAGTAATTAAAAAATTTACAGGGCCTTTTACACCTCAATGTGAGTGTAAAGGTGAGGTATTTGAATAAATATAATTAAACCCTTTACTGGATGAATTTAGGGGTTCGAATCCCCTCCGGTTCACTTTGATTTTAACTGGGACCTTTTTCTAAATTTACGATGTATAATGTTTCATGAGTAATAAATGTTTAAATTCAGTAATACAATCACAAAAGGCCCTTCCTTTTGCACAACCAAAGGCCTCATCGCACCTCCGGCTATATGCAACGGAGACAAGAATTTACTACCATACTAATAAAAATCAAGACATATTTTTAATGGCATCAGTTCCGTCGGCGAACAAGGGCATGGAAGAGGTAGTTTGTAATGGTTTTGATGAAGTTGAAGACTTAATTCGTCAGGGGATCCTTGTACCAGATATAGAGAGTGATAAAGAGTATATAGTACAACGTGCAGTAGGTTCAGTTGATCATAGGACTTACCGTCTGCACTCCGAGATTGCCGCGCGATATCAATTTCCATACGAAGTTCAAATGCTTTTAAACAGGATTGAAAATTTGATAATGCTCTGCGATTATAATATTATAGAAGATATTCAAATACCCCAAATGTATATGCAGCAAACTAACGGTCAGAAATTATTAGAAATTATTCTGAAAATGGGTACTGTAGTTCGGGACTATCAAAATAATATTGTACCATCTTCGAATGCATATCATTATATTGATCAACCTACCTTTGATACTATGCTCAGTCGCGGGATTATAGTAGAAGATAATAACAAATGGAAGTTAAGCAAAAAATATTGGGAGTTTCGCCTTTAGGCAGACATTAATAAAAGCCACCAGAAAAATTACAAACCCCCGTTTTAACTTTTTAAAGATTAAGTAAACTGAGGGGCAGGAAGATAGTATACTATAAACTATGAAAGAAATAATTATAGGAATGGGTGTATAAAGTATAGATGAGTGATTATAATTTTGACTATGAAGATAAGCAGTTTATCACCAAATTTTTCGATGTGGCACTAAAATTGATGTATTGGAAAGAATATGGTGCTTCAGAATGGTACATGTTTTATGAAAATCACCCTACATCAAAATCAGTTATGACATCGGTGAATTATTACCAAAAGCGTACTATTCGTAAAATGGTCGAATTAGAATTACTTATGCCTGAGATAGAAGATGATAAAGAATATAAAGTACAACGTGCATTAGGTTGTGTTCAAGGACGGGTTTATTATATGCCTGAGGAAATACGAGAAGAACTTAAAGATGGGGCAATATACTAGTGAATACTATTGACTATTCTACTATTAAAAGGGTGATTGAGTGTATGTTATTGCATACAGATAGTTTTATTATTCAATATCCAGAACCTCGACCCCATAATATGTGTAAATGGTTTCTTGTATCAGGACCAGAAAGTAGGTGGTCTTCAACAATCGCTGATGAAGTGGGCGAACTTTTATTGAAAAAGGGCTATATAATTCCTGAATTAAGTGATAAAGAATATAAAATACAAATAGCGTTAGGTTCTATTGATTGCAGGGTATATAAATTAGTGTATGATCAATTGATGAAAAAGGGATATAATGAAACATATTGAAAAATTACAAGAGTGTTTAGATAAAAAAGATAAAGTAGAAATAGTTGTAGAAAATGGAATTACTTATACAGGTAAGCTTTCTGAAGTGGGGGATGATTATGTATCAATTATACACGCAATTGAGCGCGAAATTATTGCCGAGCTCACAATTACTGAAGGCGAGCGTAAAGGTACAACTGAAAAAGAAACACGAATTAAAGTAATTGAATTAGAAACAATTTTACTCATTAAAGATATTCATGCAGTATCAAAAGTTGTAAAGGAATTATTTAAGTGATGGATATTCCAGATAATGCGTATCCTGAAAGAGGAAAGAGAAAGCCCCGATTAAGTTATGCTGAACTTAAGATACAAATAGCATTAGGTACAATTCCGCCAGAATATATAAGGACTCAAGTATATGATCCTGAAGTTTTAGATAAGTTAGTGAATCTTCCTGATGATAATGTACGGAAGGCTGTTGCAGCTCATCCTAATGTAAGTTTAGATACTTTGATGAAATTAGTAAAAGATTCTAGTACCCTTCCAAGTTTACTAATTTTAATTGCAGTACACCCAAAAATGTCTATAGAAGGATTACGTAAAATAGCAGAACATAAAAATCCTATGGTAAGTGAAGAAGCTAAAGGAGTTTTATTTATTAGAAGTAAAGGTAGTATTGATATTCAAGATAATTAAAATAAAGGAGAAGTTAGTATGAACATTCAACCTCTTGATGATAGAGTAGTAATAAAGCCCCTTGAAGAAGAAATAAAACCTGGTAGAATTATTATTCCTGATGATGCTAAAGAAAAATCGATGGAAGGGTTAATTCTTGCTGTAGGTCCAGGACAGTATACGCTGGATGGGACAATAATACCTATGTGCCTTAAAGAAGGCGATAGAGTATTGTACAGTAAATTTGTGGGGGTTGAAGTAACTTATCGCGGTATAGATTATCTCGTTATGAAAGAGTCTGAAGTTCTTGCAGTACTTGGACAGGAGGATGATGAAAAAGAGTGAAGTAAAAGATAAATCTACGGTACAATCACGCCTATTACGTATTTGTGAATTATTTGCATCTATTCAAGGTGAAGGAATTACTGCAGGAGTACCTTCAGTATTTGTACGTTTTTCTGGATGTAATCTTCAGTGTAAATTTTGTGATACTCCTTATACATGGAATTGGGCCGGCACTGATTTTAAACACGATACTAAAGTGTGGGAAGATGCTAAATACTTTTTTGCTAATGAAATGACTATGTATACCCCTACAAACCTTAAAGACAAGGTTTGTGAATTAGCAGGAACTGCAATCAACACAGTTGTACTTACCGGGGGCGAACCCATGTTGTACCATAAAACTGATGCATTTATACATTTTTTACTTTTACTTAAGAGGCATAAATTCCGGATAGAAGTTGAAACTAATGGCACCATACTTCCTATTGGTGCAGTCTCTACATTAATAGATCAATTCAATGTCTCTATAAAATTATCTAACTCAGGAGTACCTAAAAAGCGTTGTATTAGAGAGAAGGCTATAACATTTTTTGTGAACAGTTCTAAAACCATGTTCAAATTTGTAATTGAAAATAAAACGGACATTAAAGAAGTTAAAGCGTTGCAGAAGAGGTTTAGTATCCCCTCCGGTAAAATTCTTCTAATGCCTGAGGGAAGAACTGAAGAAGAGATTAAAAATCATGCAAAAACAGTAGTAGATATGTGCATGCATAATGGATACATTTTTTGTAATCGTTTACATATATGGCTGTGGGGCGGCGAAGCCCGTAAAGTATAAGGATAATAATATGGCTAATGATCCTGAAGACAATGTGGGTGAATTTTTTGAAAGTGCTGAAGTATACGGCTGTGGGGTTGATTGTAATGAAGAATATATAGAATATTCTAAATTAGAATTACATCCAAGATCAAAAAAAATTCAGAAAGATTTTTCTGTGGGCCATAAAGTAATAGACCTTTCTGTTGCAGAAAAGACCCATTTTGATGAGATATATTCAGAAATTAAATACTTTATCTTTTTTGATCAAGAACCTACTAATAATCGAAATTGGTATAGTTTTCTTTCCCACAATATCCGAGTACATGCACTATATGCGTTAAATCAAAATGAGGAAATACGAATAGAAGGTTTTGATGGGACTGCGGCATTAAGTCAATTAAAAATAGGCCCAAAAACAGAAGCTATGGTACTCGCCTCAGGATCATTTGTAATTACTTTAAAAGAGGGTACAGAAGTAGTTATACGCATAACTAGAGGACCCAATCAAATCGAATGGTCAATTTTTTGTAAAGATTCTGTAGAATATAGTAAATGGGATAAGATGTTTCGTAATGCTATAAGGGATCATAATCAATATAAAAATAATGTATTTGATCAAGACGGTAAGTTTATTAATCTACCTGAAGTTACTTTTAATGATATTTTTCTTGATGATTTGGTTAGGGATAAAATACAAACTAACATAGTTGATTATATGGATAAAGAGAAGGTACTTCTTAAACAATATAATGCAATCCCATCAAAACGTGGTGTTATTTTTTCGGGGGCCCCCGGCACAGGCAAAACATTTTTATCTCGAGTATTAGCAAACACTTTAAATGCTACATTTATGGTAATTACAAATTTAGAGTCTTTGCAAGAATTAAAAAATATTTTTAGGTTTGTACAACAGTTTGATAGAGTGGTATTACTGTTTGAAGATATAGATATTTATATGAAACACCGGGATTTGGGTTCAGGATTACTACCTACTATGTTAAATTCTTTAGATGGTGTTGAAGCAATTACAAATCATTTAGTAGTTATTTGTACTACAAATAATGTTGGTTCTTTTGATAACGCTTTAAAAAATAGGCCGGGAAGATTTGATTTAATTATTCCATTTAAGTCCCCAAGTAAAAAATTAAAATGTGCTATGTTAAAAGGATTTTGTAAAGGGAAAAACACCACAAAAGTTAATTTTGAAAAAGTCGTGGAGAAAGTTCCTTCAAAATATACTGGAGCACATTTAAAAGAATTATACATCTCAGCGTGTGTGCTAGCAATAGAGGAAAATAATATGAATGATAAAAAGATAGTTATTTTAACTACAGATATATTTGATAGAGCATTGACCAGAATCAAACAAGGATCTGAAACAGGGAGTAAAGCAGGTTTTAATAAGTGATAACTAAGGGTGAAATTGAAGTACAAATTGCATTAGGTACTGCAAGTACTCCTCAACAAATTGCGCAATTAGTACGAAAGACTACTGATGCTGGAGCGTTAGACTGGGCAATTAAATATAAAAATACTAAAGTGCGTTTGGCTGCAATTAATAATGATGCATTACCCATAAGCTCTCTTGTATGGGCTTGCACTTTTGAAACTAGTAGAACATGCAGAGAAGCCCTTGGATGTATTGTCGCCAATCGTCGCCATGAATTAGAAGCCGTGTTAGATATATTAAAACATTATCCACAATTATCACTGGATTTGCGGAATGAATTTACCTCCTAATACAATTAAAGTTGCTCCTGAACATAAATGTGATATCTGTAAAGAAAATGATGCTGAATACTATAATATTACATATTATTTTCATGTATGTTCTGTTGAATGTTTTGAAAGGTTTAAAAAGGGGTATAAAAGAGAAATAGAGGAAATTGCGCGGAAATTACTTGAACCCGATGAATCTGATCCAATGAGGAAAAAAGAATGATTTGTAGCGTTGAACTGCCAATAAAATATTTGAAAGAACATTCAGAACATTTTGATTTTAATTTTATTATTGCAAGTACATGTTTAGAATATCCTGAATATATGGATTATTTTATAGGCGTGAAAGATAAAAATCCGAGATTCACAATATTAGATAATGGTGCATTTGAAACGGGTGAAGCTATTGATGATGTAGAATATATTGAATTAGCAAGAAAACTTCAACCAGATGTATTAGTAGTTCCAGACGTATATAAAGATAATGCCGCAACAGGGAGTAGAGCAATTAGGTTTTTTAATGTATGGAAGAATAATCCAGTAGAAGGGGTAGAATTAATGGGAGTACTTCAAGGAAATTCTTGGGACACTCTTGCATCTATGTACAAAGTAGTATATGCCCCTGTATGTACTTATATAGGCTTACCTTATGCGACAGGTATAGATCGATACCAATTTTTAAAAGCTCATCCCGAAATAAAAAATGTACATATTTTAGGAACACCTACATTGACAGAAATATATGGATTAGCCCTTCTTCCAAACGTAGTATCAATAGATTCATCTCTCCCCGTTAAATGTACGAAGGAAGATAAACATATAGAATGGTCTTTAGTATCTGATTCTTATGCAAAACCTGATGAAGAAAATTTAGATCCATTAATGTTGGCATATAATTTAAAAATGTTTACATCAGTATGTGGTGGCACAACTGATATAGTTCCTATGGAAGAAGAGGATATATAAATGAAAAAGATAGATGTAGGGCAAATGGAATACGATGGATCTCAATTACATCATGCATTTGCATATGAACAGGCCCATGAATTAGGGGCAACTATATGTTATTTTAGGGGTAGTGCAGAAGTAAAAGAGCATCTTGTTGACCTGGAAGATTCTCTTGCAAATGATTTTATTAAGTCTAAAGAGATGTGGCACTTTATTATAGAAATTCCCGAAGCAACGATTACTGAGATGGTAGTATGGCAAAGGTTATTTATTTCTATGTGTATTGATAACCTTCGAGATATAAATAAATCTTTTAATAATAACATTACTCGAAAAGGGGATGATATTATGATAGGGGGTAGAAAGCTTTCTGTATCAATCGCTACACTATCACGTTTTAGTGGATTAATTCATGTAGGGATTAACATTGAAGTAGGAGAAGGATGCCCAGTTAAAGCAATAGGTTTATCAGATTTTATGTCTGAGGTCCCTATTAATATTTTTGCCCGGGATATAACTAAATTATTTGTAGAAGAATATAATGATATTAAAAACGCAACTTTTAAAGTGATTGAGGTATAATATGGGTCAACTCTCTCCCGAAGAACAAGCAGTTGTTAATGATGCAAAAGACATTATGGGAAAAGTTATTGAAAGAATAGAAAAAAGTACTAAACAATATGGCACAAATTATGTATTGGCTAATGTAATGAAAGAGACTGAAGAAGAAATGTTAGATCTTGTTGGATGGCCATTACTTGAAGTAATTAGAATGCGCCAACTGTTTTTAAAAAAACTAGGCCAACTCGATGGTAAATATTTAGATAAGTTTTTAAAAGCCCAAACACTTGAATATTTATCTCATTTAAAAGAAAAGATTAATGCTGAACTTACCGAACGTTAATAATAACGAACTATTTTAATTATAGAGATAACAAACGTGGTGACTATGTTAATGCCTAAAAATAAAGATGATAAATCGAGGTACAAAGGAAGGGCAGCATTTTATATAGTTAAAATGCTTGAAGATATACCCGAAGATTTGGTGAGTTTATTTGCACCTAATGATGAAGATGAATTGATCCAACTAGAAACGAATATTATAGGGTGGTTGGCCAAATCCAAGGAACGTGCTAAAGTTGTACAATTGCAAAAGTATCACGGCCTTCCTTTTAGGCCTAACCAATCTTTGAGAGATGTGAAAATTTGCGTAAAAATTGTGGAATTGGCCAAAAAGTTTAGAAATAATGCGGGATATCAACCCCCTCCTAACGAAGGCAGTAGTGGGATATAAATATGAAAAAAGAATATTAGTCGTTTTATCTCAAATTGTAGGATGTTGCAAAGACCTGCGACATTCTGAAGAACTTTGTGATGCTTGTAAGATGCGCCTTATAAAATGTAATAATTTAGTAAAGAAAGCGCAAATACCTGTATCTTACTATATATTATTAATAAGAACTGCAATAATGTCAAGGGATAAATCAATATAAAATTAATATGGATAAATATAAAACTTCTACATTTTTAATTGGTCTTTTCAGTAAATTTAGATTACAAGATAAAGATATTAGAAAAGCCATATCAGAACTATATGGAGTTTTAATTGATTCAATTCTTAAAGAGGCCTCTGAGGAAAAGCGCATTTTACTTTTTAGATCATTAATACCTGCAATTAAAAGTACTATTGAATATTTTAAATATGTTAAGAAAAATAATTTGCCTGTGGATAGAGAAGCCGACCTTTTTCAAGTAGTAATTAAATTACTGGCCCATTGTACTCATGTCGTTCAAAAAGTAGGGATTAAGGATGATGGGGCTACTAAAGTATTTGATGGTATTATGAAACAAGCGTTTATTGATGATATTGCATGTGATATTGGGGAATGTATCACATTGTATAAAGAAACTACGCAGACAGTAGAAAAGTCTGACATTATAGATAGGCTTACAGTATTATTGATTGACTATAATGTTGTCATGGACACTAATTTAACTCCTGTAAGTGTTTTAAAGCTTAAAGAAGATGCGTAAACTGAACTATAATAATGATACGTCTTCTCCGTTTAAGAAGGGAAGATTTAAAGACGTTGTAAAACCTAAGAAGGCTAGACATACTAGGTCTTCATATAAATCAGATAAGGATGCAGTTGATGCATTAACTATAGATTTGGTACAAGTGCTTGCAAATGTTGGTATAGTAATAAAGAATGTGCATACAATTGCAAGGGAGTTGATAAAATTAGGGTGGGTAAAGACAAAGAAATTAGAAGGATAGTGTAAATGGGTTATATTCTCCCAGGAGGGCGCCTCGCTAGATACGGGGACTCTCTTATTAATGCGGATACTCAATCTGCTATGACTAATGTTCCTCAAGTTAGCCCCATTATGGGTAAATCCCTTACAGGGGTGCAGGGACGTATTGCAGCAACAAGGAGCGTGACTGCTGCCGCAGATATTAGTAAAACTGCCCCTACATTCAATGATCCTCGATATACATTTACTACATTAAGTATTCCTACAGATTTAAGAACATTAAATGGCCTTTACAGATTTTTTGATGATACCGATCCTTTAGTAGGAAATGCTATTAGGCTCCATTGTGAATTCCCTCTTTCCCGAATATCATTGAAAAAAATAAGTGATCCTATTATTCAACGGCATTACGAAGATATGTGGGAGCGCATTCAAATGGATAAACTTCTATTTGATATAGGGCTAGAATATTGGCGCATAGGCAATGTATTCCCATACGGTGCATGGAATGTTGATGATATGATGTGGGACCAGTTTGTAATACTGAATCCAGATTATGTTACAGTTGAAGGAACTTACTTGAATAAACGGCCGTTTATTAAATTACAACCTGATGAACACTTAAAAAAGATTGTAACCTCTGGCCAACCAAAATTTTTATATGATCAACTTCCCCCAGAAATTGTAAAATATGTTCGTATGGGGCAGGAAATTCCTCTATCCCCTCAAAATGTTTTCCATATTGCTCATAACAAATCTCCCTACGAGACGTTGGGAAGATCTATAATTAAACGTATTCTTAAAAGTCTTATATATGAAGATCGTATGTCAATGGCGAACTTTGCGATTGCTACTCGTCAAACAATTCCAATTACTGTAGTTAAGATTGGTGATCCGAATTCTGGGTGGGTACCAAACAACGAAGAACTTGAAGAGGTCCAAGAATTATTAGCAGCTCGTGAAGTTGACCCAAATTTTACTATTATATATCATTGGGGCATTGACATTCAATTTTATGGTGCTTCAGGAAAGATTTGGAATCTTACAAATGAATTTAATAGAATAATGAAATGGAAGATGTTAGGTTTAGGTATATCAGAAGCTATTTTAACTGGTGGCAGTTCATATGCTACTGCATATGCGCAGTTAGAAGTTTTACGCCAAAGATACCTACATTTTCAACAAACTATGCAGACATTTGTGTATAGAGGTATTTTTGAGCCCGTTGCATATGCTTGCGGCTTTTATAAAACTCCTGATATAGTTGCAGGCAAATATTATACTGGTCAAAAATATGGTAATCCTACTGATGCGGCTATTCCTGAAACGGACATATTATCAAAACATGCCACTGAGTTTGATAACAGTGATAATACTGACTATATAGCACGGATGAAAAGTAAGCAAGCTAATGCGGCTGGGAGAGAATATGTTTATCCAAAACTTGATTGGGATTTACTCTCACTTTCAAATGATGTACAATATCGTAATTTTTTAATGAATTTTGATAGATTGTTTCCAGGACAGCGTAAAATTTCTGATGAAACTTT
>SDBT01016320.1_pt1 | contig 11757 bp, 5 predicted proteins | sample 2277101 | NCBI WGS metagenome assembly SDBT01 (sample SAMN10404973, study PRJNA504765) | marine sediment metagenome | isolation source: marine sediment core GS10_PC15, 103 cmbsf | place: Arctic Ocean: Southern Knipovich Ridge | collected 2010
CGCACCTCTTGCTCCTCAGGCTGCGAGATGAGTCGCCAGGGCCGCACAGGGTCCGTCGTCCATCCGTATGGCGGTATCGAAGAAACGCGGCGTCCGGGAGCCAATCGTCATCACGACCGACAATTGGATTCTCTCGGGCCATCGTCGATACGCGGCGGCGAAGATCGCGCGGTTAGAGTCGATCCCGTGTCGAACCGAGAACGTTTCGAGGGAAGATGATCACGATCGATTCATAATACTATTGCGAGAATTCAACCGGCAGCGGGTCAAGTCGCTCGGTGAGGTTCTTCGCGAGGAAGTCGTTTCATGCGATCCCGAAGAGGCTTACACATCGCTCATCGAGTATCGCGAAGATCAGGCCGAACTCGACACCTACACGGACGCGCTGGAAATCGGCGGTCCCAAGCAGCGGGCCAAGATATCCAAGGCCAAGGAACCGTTCCTGTCAGCCATCCAGGTCATCCTGAAGGACCGTCGCAAGTTCTGGCCGTTGTCGGACCGGCAAATCCACTACGCGCTCCTAAATGATCCACCGCTGGCCCATGCGAGTAAACCGGACTCGACGTACAGCAACACGCCACAATCATACAAGAAACTGACCGACCTGCTGACGCGGGCTAGACTAGCGGGATACGTTCCGATGCAGGCGATTGCGGACACGACTCGGCCCGTGACGACGTGGAACGTCTACTCAAGCGCACAGCCATTCATACGCGACGAGGTGGCCAAGTGCTTCAAGGGCTATTGGCGCGACGTGATGCGAAGCCAGCCCAACCACATTGAGATCGTCGGCGAGAAGAACACTATCGAGTCAATCATACGCCCGGTGGCGATGCAGTATCGCATTCCCTTCACGATCGGGCGCGGGTTCTGCTCGTTGCCTCCACGGGCCGAACTGGCCTCGCGATTCCGCCAGAGCGGCAAAGAGAGGCTGGTCTTGCTGATCGTCTCCGACTTCGACCCGGAGGGAGAACAGATTGCCGAATCGTTCGCCCGATCGATGCGCGATGACTTCGGCATCGACTCGACCGTCGCGTTCAAGGTCGCACTGACGGCCGACCAGGTCGAGGACTACGGCTTACAGCCCCAACTGGAGGCGAAGCGGGGATCGGTCAACTACAAGAAGTTCGTGGAACGACACGGTATGGATGTTTTCGAGCTCGAAGCGTTGGACCCGGACGATCTACAAGAAATCCTTGGCGAGGCGATCGACGGCGTGATCGACATCGACGCATTCAACGCCGAACTCGACGCGGAGAAGGCAGATGCGGAGTTCCTGGAGAATACGCGACGGCGGGTCGCGGTGGCACTGAAGGATGTTGTGGGGAATGAGGAATGAGCTATATTAAACTAGATCTCGACAATATCCCCGCCGACCTGAAGGAACGCCCTCAGTGGGTCGTATGGAAGTTGGAACGCCGGCATGGCCGCTTGACCAAGGTGCCCTACTCTGCGGCCACCGGACGCAATGCGGCCTGCAATAAGCCAGAGACGTGGGCCTCTTTCGGTGAAGCCGTCGCGGCGTATGAGGCCGGCAACGGTCGCTATGACGGCGTCGGGTTCGTGCTGTCGCAAGACGATCCGTTTGTCGGTATTGACCTTGATCATTGTGCTGTCGACGGCACGATTCAGCCATGGACCGACGAGCAACGCAAAGCGTGGGGCGATGACCTGCCCGAACCGGCCGAAATCGTCGGATCGCTTGGCACCTACGCGGAGGTCAGCCCAAGCGGAAACGGCCTGCGAATCATAGGGCAAGGTTCTCTCAAGGGACTGCGAGGTCGGAAGAAAGGCGATGTCGAGACTTACGATTACGGCCGGTACTTGACGATCACCGGGGCTCGGCTGTCGGACTCGCCCGAAGCGATCGGCGAATGTAACGGTACTCTGTCGGCGATTCACGCGGCGTTCTGGCCACCAGTAGGCAACCTCGCAAAGGAGGCAAACGGGGCAGAGTCTCCGGCGAGGCCACAAGACGATGATCTAATCCTCGCCCGCGCGACGAACGCCGACAACGGCGCCAAGTTTCGGCGACTGTGGGCCGGCGATACGACCGGATACCCGAGCCCGTCCGAGGCCGACGCGGCCCTGGCGTGCATTCTCGCGTTCTGGAGCCGCGATGCGTCGCAGATCAAGCGGATCATGGGGGAATCCAAGTTGGCCCGTGAAAAATGGGCCCGCGATGATTATCTTGATCGCACAATCGCGGCGGCATTGGCGAGGGTCACCGAGCATTACTCGCCCGATGGGCCGGTCAACACGGGCGAGTTGAAGAAGATCGGCGCCAGTAAGCTCGATCCGGCAACCGAAGCGGCTGCGTTGCTCGCCGACAGATCGACCGACGGCGTGCCAACGCTGCGGTACTGGCACGGTGCGTTTCAACGCTGGGCCGCCGGCGCATACCGCCCGATGCAAGATGACGAGCTACGGGCGGCTGTTACGTTACGGCTGAATCCGAGGGCGAGGGGTGTGACGAAATCGATTGTCACAAACATCGTAGAACAACTCAAAGCACAGTCGGCCATCCCGTCGACAACAGACCCGCCGGCTTGGTTGGCGGGTGACGAGCCATGGCCGGCCGACGAACTGTTGCCCGCGAAAAACGGGATCTTCCACCTGCCTACCCTGATCGAGGCCCGCGACTCTTGCAAGATCGAACCCACGCCCCGATTGTTCACGATCAGCGCTCTTGATTACCCCGTGTCAATCGACGCCCCAACCCCGAAGGCGTGGTACAAGTTCCTGGAGGAAATCTGGCCGGACGACCAGCAGAGCATCGAGGCTTTACAGGACTGGGCCGGCTACTTGGTTGGCGGCGATACGAGCCAACAGAAGATCCTCTTCATGTGCGGCCCGAAGAGAAGCGGGAAAGGCACAATCGCCAGAGTAATAAGCGGGCTGGTCGGTCGGGAGAACATCGCGAGCCCCACGCTCTCATCACTTGGATCGAACTTCGGACTGTGGCCACTGCTGGGCAAGCCGGTTGCAATCATCCCCGATGCTCGACTGTCCGGCCGAACGGACAAGGCAGCCGTGACGGAGACACTATTGAGCATATCCGGCGAGGATTCGCTGACGGTCGATAGAAAATATGCGCAGCCCGTGACGTGTAAGCTGCCAACGCGGCTGGTCATGCTCTCGAATGAGATTCCCCGATTGACCGACGCGGCCGGGGCACTGGCCAGCAGGATGATTATCTTGCGAATGACCAAATCGTGGTACGGCCGCGAAGATCCCCGCCTTACCGACCGGCTACTGGACGAATTGCCGGGGATTCTCAATTGGAGTCTGATCGGCTGGATGAGGCTTCGAGACCGGGGGCATTTCCTGCAACCCACATCGTCCGGCCAGATGGTCCGGGACATGGAAGCAATGAGTTCGCCAGTCCAATCGTTCGTCGAAGATCACTGCGAACTGGACCCGGAAGCGTCGGAGCCACGATCAAAAGTCTATAAAGCGTACCGTGAATGGTGCGAGACCGAGGGACGTAGTCACATCGAGGACCGAGCCGGCTTCGGAAGGAACCTCCACGCGGCATTCCCGCAGGTGGGTGATAGCCAGCCGAGAATCGGCGGAAGGAAGACTAGGGTGTATAAGGGGCTTAGGCTGCGGCTTGACTTGGAGTGGAACAGGTTGGAACAGGACTGGAACACGTAATGGAACAGGTGAAATACGCTCCAATCGCGGGAAAAACTGGATCTGACACAGGTGGAACACCATATCTCCAATACTCAATGTGTAGAAGAGGTAAATACATATATATGCGTGTGTAAGCGACAGTAGGTTGGAACGTGTTCCACCTGTTCCACCCCAAGCCTTGGTGACAACAAGAGCAGTATCCTTGCCGAGTTGGCCGAGCGTGCGGAAGCCACGACCGACGTATGGGGCTCCCTGGACGCCGTTCAGGCTGCCCAAGGCATGATATCCCTACCGAACCCACAGCCGGCGCAGAACAGCCTCCTAGCAGCCCATTATTGGCGCCAGAATCGATATCAGAGGAAGGATTACAATGGCAAAACTGACTCCGCTCAAAGCCATCCGGCAGAAGTGCAAGGAATGCTCGTCAACATCAAAGTCCGTGACGTGGTGCCCGGTGTGTGAGTGCCACCTATGGGAGTACCGACTCGGCAAGCGGCCGGCCAACGTTCGGCCACGTCAGTTGCTTGACCCCGCCGACACGCCGGCCGCCGAGCCCGCGGCTGAACCTGCGGCTGAACCTGATCCCGATCCCGAGCCGACGGCCGAAGATCTCTTTGGCGAGGGACGCGATGCGATGTTCAAAGGCCAATACGATCAGGCCATCGAGTTGCTCGGCAAGGCCGTCGCCGCCGACAAGACGAAAACGAGCTATCAACTCCATCTGGCTCGAGCCTATCGCTATGCCGGCAAGGAGGACGAGGCGGCGAAGCATCTCGAAGCCATACTCGACGCCTCGGCCGACCACGTCGAGGCCGGTCAGGCACTGGCCGAGATCTACGCGGACGCAAAACGATTCGAGGACGTCGTGCGCGTGCTCGAACCGCTGTTGAAGTATCGCCACGACTATCCGACTTATCACATGTTGGCCGAGGCGAAGTACAACATCGATGATCACGAGAAAGCCCGAAAGTATTACGAAGAGGCGATCAAGCTCAATCCTCAAAGTGCGATGGACCACTATCAACTGGGGAACATCTATCTGACGGGCAACTTCTTCGCCTTGGCGGCCGAATCGTATCAACGAGCACTCGGTTTGGGGCTCGATAGCCCGGTCTTGCGTTACAAACTCGGCTCGGCCTACTTCAATCTGCGAAATTACTTCGGGCAGATCGTCACGCGAACGGTCAAGTCGGGCCAACCCGGCACGATCCACGATCGGTGGTTCCTGATCGAGACGGTGCCCGGCAGCAAGGACGTTTTTCGATGTGCTCCGCAGGCGTCGGCCGTCTACCAGGTCGTCAAGGCCCAGGTCGACGGGATCGAAGACCGGCCCGACATCCACATCCTTCGGGCAACGATTTACCTAAACGCTCGGCGTTTCGAGGAGGCATATAAGATGTTCGTCAAGATTGGCCCCACGGTCCCCGAGGCCGACAAGGCACTGTTTCAGTATTACCATGCCCAGGCCGCCTTCGGCACGGGTCGCTACGACGAGTATCTCAAGCTGCTCGAGATCGCGATCAAGCTCGATCCCGACTCCTACGAGTCGACTCGGGTCGACGCCTTTCTGAAAGTGGCCGACCAGCACAATCAGGCGGGCCAGCTCGACAAGTACATCGAGTTCCTAGCGAAGGCCGTCGCGGAAAGCCCCCAAACGGCCTCGCTCCATCTGAAGCTGGGCTATGCCTTCGAGGAGGCCGAAAAGCCGACCGAAGCGATCGCCCAATGGCAGATGGTGCTCGACCTGGAGCCGGATCATTCGCAACGGATGAAGCTTCTGAACCTAATCCAGAAGTATCGTCTCGGCACGGCCCTTTCGGCGGTCCCCGACGAAACGCCCGAACCGACCCCCACTCCCGAGCCCGAACCGGCCCCCGCCGTCGAAGAGCCCGCGAATCAATAGCTGGCAATCTCAGGGCGGCTCGTAGTGACCACATTCATTCGGTCTTTCGAGGGATCCCTGCCTGGGCCCCGAAAATCGACTAGCACCCCCTCTACGTGAGGGGGGCAGCGTGTTTCCGTGGAAACCCCTCCATTTTGCTTGACGAAAACGTCCGATTATGCTTTAATTGAGGGTTGTGCCGGCGGTCGTTGTCGGTGTACCGTGAATGAAGAACACCCACAGTAGCATCAGGCTTTTCCTGCCACACTAAGGAAGCACCATGAGAATCGCAATTATCGTCTCGTTGGCTATCGTTTGCGTGCCCTGCGCGTTTTGCCACGCCGATATGGTTATCCTGCCAGGATCTGCTTTCGAGGGAACCAATTATGCGATGGGTGGAACCGCGACGCAGTCGACGACGGGAGCTTCACGTCCTGCGGGAAACGCGATCGACGGCAATCTCGGCGAGAACGGTACACATACCGACGCTTCGGTTGCCGATCCGTGGTGGCAAGTTGCTCTCGGCGCGGATGAGCCGATCACACAGATCGTGCTGTATAACCGCACCGATTGCTGCAAGGACCGCCTTTCGGACATCACGGTCGTCATTCGCGACGCCCTGGACTCGATGGACCTGTTGACCTCGCCCCTGCTGAATCCGGCCAATGCGATTGGAGGCCCCGCCACGCTGGAATGGGATGTGGTGGCAGCCAACGGTGGTTCTCCACTTTCCGGCGGTATCGTGCGAGTCGAACGCATTGGATCGACTACCAGCGATGCACCGAACGTTCTCACCCTCAACGAGGTTCTGGTTATTGGTGACGACGCGACCGCCGGCGTCTTGGTCAGGGATACGAATCTGGCGCTCGGCCAGCCGGCCACGCAATCCTCAACGTACAGCGCCACTTACCCGGCCGACAAGGCGGTTGATGGGACCAATACTGGCGGGGGCTCGGACTTTACCCACACAATCGCAGACGGGACGGACCTCAATCCGTGGTGGCAGGTCGATCTGGGCGCGTTGAGCGAAATCGACGGTATTTCGCTCTACAATCGAACCAGTTGCTGTGGCGAGCGGCTGAGCGACCTCACGGTCGACGTTCTGGCCGCCGACGGCTTGACAGTGGTCGCGACCTCCGGCCTGTTGAACGCCGGCAACGTCCTGGGAAGCCCCGGGATTCTCGCGGTCGACTTCACCGCCGAATTGGTCCAAGGCCAGTATGTCCGCGTATCCCGCGACGGCAGTCCTCTGTCGCTCTCGGAGGTCGAGGTCTATGGGGCCACGGCCATTCCGGAGCCGGCCACCCTCGTGTCGCTCGTCCTGGCCGCCATGGGCCTGTGTGCCGTCGGAGCACGTCGCCGTAGCCGTTCGTAGTCACCGCACTGATGCGGCCCTTCGTGCGAGGGTCTCGTAGGGCAAGGGTGGCTGGTGGCATAGCGCAGCGGCGCCCCAGATAGTCGGGCCCTGAGGCAGCACCGCTGCGCTATGCCGCCGGCCACCCCAATTCGTCGGCAGATCGCTCTCTTGACGGCTTACCCCCCAAAAGGTACGATCCGTAGTGTGTCCTGCGGACGTAACCATCTCGCCGTTGTCTCTCGGAAGGGTGTTCCCATGCGGTATGTTTCGATAACTCGGATCGCGGTTTTCACGTCGGCCCTGCTCGGGTTGGCAATCCTCGGCAATCCTCTGGCGGCGGAAGACGCGGGCAAGATTACCGCGACGCCCCTGGTCGCGGCGCCGATCGCGGCGGGAGATTTGGCGTTCGACGAGATCATCTTCGTAGAACGCAAACCCTATTCGTCGGACCACTATTACACCGACATCAACAACGGCACAAGCCCCGACCGGTTCCTGCCCGAAAACGGCATCTATATCTTCAACATTCGCACGCAACAAGAACGGGCCGTGGTCACCGCGGCCGATATGCCCGGCGGCAAGGGCTTTCTCGGAAAGATGAGCCTCTCGTTCGATGCCAAGAAGGTCCTGTTCGATTTTCGTGAGACGCCCCAGTCGGGCTTCCGCATCTGGGAAGTCGGGATCGACGGCACCGGGTTGCGACAGGTCTTGCAGCCGCCGAAAGATGAAACGGAGAAGGTGGCCCGATGGGGACGATCGTTCCACACCGACGACATCCATCCGAATTACTTGCCCGACGGCGATATCATCTTCTCGTCGACCCGATGCGAACATACGGTCCTCTGCGGCGGATCGGCTGCGTTGGTCGTGCCGGTCTTGTATCGCATGTCGCCCGACGGCACCCGGGTCGAGCAGCTAACCAACAGCCCGGTCAGTGAGTTTTGCCCGGTGGTTCGAGAAGACGGACGCGTGATGTATCACCGTTGGGAATATGTCGACAAGGGAGCCCGAGTGGGCAAGACGATCTGGTCGATGAACCCCGACGGGACGAAGGCTCGGGAGCTTTACGGCGTAGCCGACGACACGACGACCGTCTACATGTATCCCCAGCCGATTCCCGGCAACGAGCATCAGTTCGTTTGCGTTGGGACGTGTCATTTCCCCCAAGGCGGATGCCTCGGCGCGATTCAAGACGCCGACTGGGGGAATTCTACCCAAGAACCGGGCGGCCCTCAGAGACGGCCCTGGCGTCGATTTAGAAGGGTGGCTGTGACGATAGGCGTTCAGTGCTGTTCACGTCCTCAGTATGGCATCTTCTGAGAAAAACGCATGCCGTTTTTTGGCGGCCAACTCGTGCCTTCGTCCGGTTCCGCGTCTGCAATGCGAGGGCGATATTGAAATAATTTTCACATTTTGCGGCGAAAATACGGTGGGTGACAGAATAATAGTATTTGTGAGGACAGAACCTCAGTTGATTTAGGCAAAAAGGTCTAGGTGAGCGGTATGGGCGGAATCGGAAGCGGAACATGGTATCGGGATGACACGAAGACAGTAGTCGAAAGTTGTCTGACCTTAGATGTAAACACACTCGCCCGAGACGGATTCCTTCGCGTCGGAACAGCGGGCATCTTATACTGGACGAATCAAGCCACTGGCGAACAAGATGCGTCCGCAACTTTGTGACATTTCTGAATACGGCCGGTTATCGCATCTTCCAACTCGCCTATTGCTTGGATAACTCCGAAGAAATCTCAATTCCGATCCGCTTACTATCGACCAAGCAAAACTTCGGCGGCCATCGGCTGTGGTTTTCCTGTCCGTCGACTGTTGATGGCATCCAGTGCGGTCGGCGATGCGGAAAGTTGTATTTGTGGCCTGGTAGCAGGTTGTATACGTGCCGAATTTGCGGCGATTTGACCTACACAAGCTGCCAACGAAGCCACGAAATGGAGTGGCTCTTGGCGCCGGGCCGGACGGAGAAACTTCGGGATAGAATGGACCGGTTGAGGGCTCGGTTACCGAGGTAGCCCTCGAACCAGCATTGTCCCGACTGTGGCAATCGAATTGACTGCTACGGCCAATAGCTGGCCAGCAGCTTGTCGACGGACTCTTCGGCCCAAGTGCCGTTGCATGATGTTCGATCGGCCACGTCTGCCGCTGGTCCGTCGAGTTGCCAGAGGTTGTCCAGCACGTTGTCGACGGCCTGCGTGAGAACGGGCGCGGGTGCCGGGGCCGACGTGAACTTGTGGACGTTCCAGATCATGAAGTCGCGAACGTCGGTGACGCCGTTGAGGTCGAAGTCGCCTTGTTCCCAGGTCGTGCCCTCGGTGAACTTGTTCACGTTCCAGATCATAAAGTCGCGAACGTCGGTCACGCCGTCGAGGTTCGCATCGCCCGGATGATGGGACGGCGACCCGATGTCGGTCGAGCCGGGCGTCGGCGCCAGGGCCAGCCAACTGGCGGCGTCGTTCCCCCAGAGGCCGGCGCCCTGTCGATGCAGCGACTGACCGTGACCGTCCGCCGCGACCGGCCAAGGCAAGTCATCGTCGTAGATCACTTCGTCTTCCAATAGCCGCGGGATGAACTCCGGTTCCGCCGGCGGCGATTCGTCGGGACGCTCGATCCGGATTGTCTCGCCGCCGTTGTCCAGGTTGCCGACAAACGGGCCGACGATTTCCACGCCCGCGCCAATTGTGTAGTAGTCGCGAAATGCGGACAGCTTGTCGACGTTGGTCGGGTCGAACGAGACGGCGACCAAGACATCGCCCGGCGCCAACTCGGTCACTTCGAGAAACTCGAAGTCGATACCTCCACGAAGCCGCCAATCGGCCAGTTCGACCGTGACGGTCGATGTGTTGACGATCTCGACGAATTCGAACGGATCGGGACCAACCGTTTCCTCGGGGTTGTATTGGACTTCGCCGATGACGATCGGCCCGACGCGCGGCCCCGTATTGATCGCGTCGAGCGTCACCTCCTTCATGGGAACCAACGGGGCGGCGGCATCGGGCCATCGCCCGAACGACTCGCCGTTGCGCGCGGCGCCGAACTCGACCCGATCGATAAATCGGACCAGTCGGTCCATCTCGTCGGCTTCCAACAGCCAGACGTCGTCGCCATGGGCCCCGTCCAACGCGAAATGGTTCGCCAGCGGCGCCGACGGCGTTGGATTGAAGTCGCGTTCGTCGAAGACGACGTAGCCACCGGCCGCGATCTGCGTCGCGTCGGGAATCCGAAACTTCCGAAAATCACCTCGCGAGTCGCTCAAGTACCAGCCGCCGACGTCGACGGCCTGATCCGTCGCATTGTGGAGTTCGATCGAATCGTGGTCGGGCGAATCGGTATGGCTGAGCACTTCGTTGACAACGATATCCAGGACCGGCCCGATACCGACCTGACCGGGCGAGCCGCCAAACTCGCTACCGCTGCGCCAATGGGTCGGATCGTTGAGGTAGATGGCGCGATCCGGCTCGCTGAGGGGTACGGATTCCGGGGCGATCAACTCGAGCGAGGCACCCGTTCCGTCCGCGCGGCCCGGCCATTTGCCCGAATCGTCGAAGATGAAGTCGACGATCGGTTCCTCGTCGTGTCCGACCAGCACGATCTGCTCGCCGCCGTTCTTGAGCCCGCCTTCGTATTGGCCCACCGGCTGGACCATGTCGCCATGTCGGATCGGAAAGGCCGTCAGATCGCGTGCAATGACGGCCGACTCGCCGGGATCCAACTCGACGACGGCCGACTCGCCAAAATCGAACGTAATCCCGTCGGTAAAGCGAACTCCGGCCAGATCGACCGTTGCGTTGCTCGTGTTGAGCAGTTCGATGAACTCGAAGGCGTCGTTATCGTCAACGCCCGCGTCGATTTCCGCCTGCGTCAGTTCTCGCGGATGGTAGTAGAGCTCCGAGACGACCAGGTTTTCGGCCGAGGCCGCTTGTCCGACGACGAAACGGGCCTCGTTCAATGCCGACCAATCGCCGCCGTCGAGCGCCCGGGCTCGTATCACGGACGTTCCGTCGAGCACGATCGGCGAGGGCTCGATGATGTCGTCGCTGCCGAGTTCCAGATCGAAGCTCAGATCGCCGCTGGTGGCCGAACGTTGGTGCAACTCGACCGCGACGACGTTGGGACCATCTTGCAGCAGCGCGGGATCGACGGTGTACTCGTGCCATATCGTTTCGGCGTCACCATAGACGGAGGACTGCGCCGGCGTCTGGTAGTCGAACGGGCCGTCGTCCATGTTGCTACGAGCGACCTCTTGTCCGTTGAGATAGACGATGGCCCCGTCGTCCCGAAGCAGCTTGAGCGTAAGGCTCGATATTCGTGACGCGTCGGCAATTTGCAGTGTGTTTCGGAAATAGGTCGTCATGTGCCGGCTGAAGGGATCGCCGCCGTCGTCGACCTCCGTGGCGATATCGTTTTCGCCATAGCCGAGTTTGGCGGGTCCGAAGGCCCACGACGCGTCGACGAAATCGGTCGCGTACCAGGCCGATCCTTGATCGGATCCGTCGTCGAGATACTTCCACATGGCGCCTTGGGGGATGAAGACGGCCGGTTCGGCGGCCGGTTGTCGGGCCAGGGCCGTCGGTGAGACGCTTCCGTCGGGCAGCCGTGGGTCGGAACCGTCGCGCGTGTAATAGATTGTGCCCGAGGGGGATTCCATATCGAGCACAAAGCCGGTGGGAATGTCGCCGCCGTGTTGGGCAAAGGTCGGAGCCGCAACGTCGGGATACAATCCGGCCGTGCGAAGCTGACCGATCAGGACGTCGGTCCGTCGGGGGAAGTACTGCGTCAGAAGGCGATTTCGCTCGGCCTGCCACTCGACGTCTCGGGTGTAGGGAGTCGACCGTTTCGCGTCCCCCCAGCGGGCCGATTCGCCGAT
>SDBT01016321.1_pt1 | contig 11757 bp, 8 predicted proteins | sample 2277101 | NCBI WGS metagenome assembly SDBT01 (sample SAMN10404973, study PRJNA504765) | marine sediment metagenome | isolation source: marine sediment core GS10_PC15, 103 cmbsf | place: Arctic Ocean: Southern Knipovich Ridge | collected 2010
CCCCATTGGCTGTGCATAGCTGAATGGCGTATTGCTCGGAGAAATCTATAACCAATCCGCGCTTGATCTGATTGTCTGCCACGCCCGCCAGGCATTGTGTCAATAGATGCTGATCGGCGTCTTGGAGTTGTTCGCCGGGGGGCAATGGATCGTCTATCAGCCCGTAAATGTGGGGTAAATCGCTGGGCGGCCGCGAGACGCGACTGACACACACTCCTTTTTCATCTACTAACCCAAACTCTGGGCCGCACTTGACTGCCGCCACCGGCGTTCGGGGCCAGACATGCACCACCAGACGCCCAGGCAGGTCCCGCTTCACCACCGCACGCCTGATAGGGGGATATTTCTCCAGCCCACTAACTATTTGTCGCACCGGATAAAAGAGGGCGCTGGCCTCGGCAGGAACCTGGATTCGGGCCAGAGCCTGCTGGGCTAATTGAGGTTCAGGGGCTATTACCTGCACTTCCCGAATCCAAAAATACGACGAGGTTCCCACCCCATAGGCAAGACTCAGCACCACCACCACACCCACCAGCTTGGCCGCCTGCCCCAACCGGAACCGCCATACACGGTTCCCCGGCCGGGCGCGAGGTTGCTGTTGACTCAACGTGGCCACTGTGATCCTCACTGTGAATGTGTTGATACTTGTGCTACGATTATTACACCGTTGCGACCAGATACTCACCAACCTGCCGAATATCTCCCGCCCCGATCGTCATGAGTTTATCCTGCGGGTGAGTCCCGCGGCGTCGCTGCAACCTCTGTTTACATTGGAACAGTACAGGACTGACTAAGTTGCTTGCTCTTGTTTTTCTCTCTCGGCCTGGATGAGTTTCGCTTCCTTCAAATCTATCTTAGCCTTGTGCCCATGCTTCTCCAGCAAACTGAGGAGGTTACTGCCGTTAAGCAGGGTGAGGGGCTTCCCTTTTGCAAATTCGTAGGCATCCGGACCATAGTCCGCCGTCGTAACCAGTATGCCCTTCATCGCGCCTTCGTTCATCACAGTACCGTAAAGGTCACGTACAGCCGACACCCCCACTACATTTGTGTAGCGCTTGGCTTGGATTACAATCTTCCCGCCCCGAATGGGGTCTGGGTCAAATGCCACGGCATCCACGCCCCTGTCGTGGCTTGCCTGCGTAATCTTAACTTCCCCTCCCTCTGGGGAGAATTCACTTTCAAAGAGCTCACGAATAAGATGCTCAAAATCTTCCCAGTCCATGGCGGCGAGGTTGTAGCTTTCGTCCAGTTCGTCCGTAACATCGTAGGAAGACACAAACCTGCTATCTTCACGACTTATAGTTAGCACGGGTGCGACCGCTGCAAGCCTATGCAACTTGGAGCTCCCGACCCCTTTAAGATTCTTGAAGCAAGCCTTCGGTTCAACCTCAGCGAGGTTTATTGCAACGAACTCCTCGCGTGTTGTTTGCAGCGACATGATGCAGGCAGTCACTTCCTGCCCTGTCGCGCTATCGGTTGTGGTGACCCATCCATTGAAGACTATGGATTGTAATGCCTCTATGGCGTCGGCGTCGTAAAGCTCATGAACTGAGCGCAGCGAGATTTGATACAAAAGATCGTCATACAGTTTATTCAGGTGCCTTTCCGACAGGAATGATTCGGAGAATTCGTCACGTGATTGGACATACTTGACTTGTTTTAGGCTGGGCAGGTCCTCAATGCGAGGCAGAGAATAATCGACGATCAAGGTATGGGAGGAGGGAACGTACTCCACTTCGAATTCCTGAGGAAATGTGTCGGGGTATTTGGACCTAGCGAGTACTGGCTTGCTGTATCCCTCTATAGCCTCTGGGGAACAGAGAAGGTATTCGTCCTTTTGGCGATCTACTGCAGCATTCGCCTCCGCCTGCCTTCGCAGGAACTCAGCGCGTTTCTCCTCCCACCTTGGTAGTTTAGCGGCATATTCGGCTTGTTGGACCTCAATACGCCTCTCGTATTCACTAATGTCATGTTTCAGCTTGGCACGTACATCTGTGACCATTTCGCGCCACAAGGCAACGTCTCGGTCGTAAGCTCTCTGAGCTTGCTCGATCTTTCTTTGCCGCCTGGATTTGCTCAGCTTATCAAAAATACCCGGCCGCTGCAACTTTAAATACTTTGAGGCCCCTCTTCGTGGTTCGGGAGGGATTGTTGGCTCTTGAGGAGCCGGTCCTGATTCGGGCTTAACGGGCTTAGGTTGGGGAAATGCAGAGTTATCCTTAAGATTTTCCCAACTTATTACGTGACTGACTCCCAGCGCAAGCTCAAGCGTGGATTCTATAGCGTCTATGGCCTCCTCTGCTTCGCGTGTCTGCTCCGCGGCCCGGTCTTTCTTAGCAAGCTTCGCCTCACGTTCCTCTTGGACTTCGAGTTTTCTTCTCCACTGTTCCTCCCATGTCGCTTGCTGTTGTTGAGCCTTAATGCGAACGACATCTGAATCCTTCCCCGAAATAAGCTTGCGCTTATTGAGCCCCTGGTGCTCCACTTCAATGCGATACATATCCCTCACCTCGCACTAAGCAACTCTTATTCGGCGGCGTTCACCAGCCGCTCGGCGACCTGGCAAATATCGCCGGCGCCAATGGTCAGTATCATGTCCTCAGCTTGAGCTGTTTGGAGCAAAAAGTCAACTATCTCATCGGCAGTGGGGATGTATCGGACCAGCTTACCGGGTTCATTAGCTCGCACTCGCTGGTACAATTCCTCCGCGCTGACTTCGTCGGTGGGCTGCTCCCGGGCCCCATATATATCAGTAATCACCACCACATCCGCCTGTCCGAAACAGCCGGCGAATTGATCCATCAGGTCGCGAGTGCGACTGTACAGATGAGGCTGAAAAACAGCAATAACGCGCCTACCGAAGTGGTCTTTGGCCGCCTGCAGGGTAGCGCGGATCTCGGTGGGATGGTGAGCATAATCGTCAACCACCTGACAGCCATTCACCCACCCTATCTGCTCAAACCTGCGCCCTACCCCGCTAAAGCTGCCCAAGGCTAACCCGGCCGCCGGCACATCTATCCCGATCTGCTCGGCAGCCGCCAGTGCCGCCAGAGCATTAAGCACATTGTGGTTGCCCACTATCGGCAGGTCTACCATCGGCAACGGCCGCCCATACATGACCGGCACAAAGCGCACGCCCTGGGTGCTGGGCGTTATCTGGGTTGCCGTCACGTCAGCTTCGGCCCCCTCCAACCCATACGAAATCGCCGTCGCCGGACTGTGCTGGATAGCTGCTACCACCTCGGGATCGTCGGCCCAGTAGACCACAAAACCATCTGGATCGCCCGTAGCTATAAACTCAGCAAAGGCCCGCCGGAGGTTGGCGAAGTTATAGTGTTCATCCAGATGATCCGGCTCAATGCTGGTTAGGATCTGCGAGCAGCCCTCATAGCATCGGAAAGACCCATCACTTTCACAGGCCTCAAAAACCGCCCACTGCCCCTGACCCCACCGATAGTTGCCGTCCCAATTAGCACAGTAGGCGCCGACGAAGATGGTGGGGTCCCAGCCTAACTCCAGCAGAATGGTCCCCAGCATGGCGGTGGTCGTGCTCTTCCCGTGGGTACCGGCTACGGCAAGCCGTTGCTTGTCGGCGAGCAGCAAAGCCAGCAGCTCCGAGCGGTGCATCACCGATCGGCCACTATCCTGCGCTGCCACCAGTTCGGGGTTATCCTCGCGGATGGCCGTGGTGTGGATTATCAGGTCGGCACCGCCAATATTGTCCGCCGCCTGGCCGTGATAGACGGGAATGCCGGCCGCCCGCAGCTTATGGACTCGCTGTGAGACGCAGGTATCGGAGCCGGATACCTCAAATCCTTGCTCATTAAGCGCTCCCGCCAGGGCGCTCATCGAGACCCCGCCGATGCCAATGAAATGAATATGTTGGCCAGGTTGCAGTTGCATCTCCGACTCCGTCGGACTCTTCTCTGAACTGAACCTATTCTACAATATTACTCGCCCTTTTAGCAAGATATCCCCTTCCCAGTGCTCTGGCATTAAGTTTCCTGCTGTTGGGGGCCAGCATTGCGGCTTTCTCTAACCAGCAGTCGGTTGATGGCATTCAGATAGGCTTTGGTGCTGGCCTCCACGACGTCGGTGCTACTGGCCTTGCCCACGGCCTGTTGGCCATTGCGTTGTACGCGCACCGTGGCTTCACCGATGGCGTCGCGGCCTACGGTGACACTGCGCACCGAGTAATCCTCCAGCGTCAGACTGACGCCCGTGATCCTATCAATGGCCTGATAAGCGGCGTCCACCGGCCCATTGCCACAGGCAGCATCAGTGAACATCTCGCCTTCTTTTTCCAGCTTCACCGTAGCCGTAGGCATTGTGCCTGAAGTCGTCTGCAATTCTACCAGCCGCCAGGTCTCGGGCACTTGCTGGGTTGCCTCCCGCATAATCAGCTCCAGGTCCTCATCGTAGACCTGCTTCTTCTTTTCTGCCACCACCAGAAACTGCTGGTAGACTTCCTCAAGCCGCTCATCGTCCACCTCGTACCCCAGTTCGGCCAGCCGCTGGCGCAGTCCGTGCCGGCCCGACCGCCGCCCCAGAGTCAGCACGCTCTCGCTTAGTCCCACATCCTCAGGCTTCATTATCTCGTAGGTTTGTCGGTCCATAATTACCCCGTGCTGGTGGATGCCGGCTTCATGGGCAAAGGCATTAGCGCCGACAATGGCCTTATTGGGCTGGACCACAAAACCAGTCAGATTGGAGACCATGCGCGAGATCTTGATAATCTGCTGAGTGCGGACATTAGTGGTGGCCCCAAATTCACCGGCCCGCGTTTTCAGGGCCATTACTACCTCTTCCAGCGAAGCATTACCTGCCCGCTCACCCATACCATTGATGGTACATTCCACCTGTCCCGCGCCAGCCTTGACCGCCGCCAGCGAGTTGGCCACACTCATCCCCAGGTCATCATGGCAGTGCACACTGATGGTACACTGGTCAATATTGGCCACCTTCTCCCGCAGGTACTGGATGGTGCTGCTCATTTCCCAGGGAGTGGCATAGCCTACGGTGTCAGGAATGTTGATGGTGGTGGCTCCGGCGGCAATAGTGGCCGCCACGATCTCCGCCAGAAAGCCCCAATCAGCACGCATGGCGTCCTCGGGCGAGAACTCAACATCCTCGCACCGCTCCCGGGCGAGCTGCACCGCGCTTACTGCCATCTCCAGCACTTCGCTGGGGCTTTTGTGGAGTTTCTTTTCCATATGCACTGGTGAAGTGCCAATGAAGGTGTGAATCCGCGGATGCGGATTATCCTTAACTGCTTCCCAGCACGCCTCAATATCCTCTGGTAGAGTACGAGCCAGTCCACAGATGACCGGGCCTTCCACTTCCCGAGCGATGCGGCGCACCGCCTCGAAGTCCTCCGGCGAGGAGATGGGAAAGCCGGCTTCCATGATATCCACATTCAGTACGGCAAGCTGGTGAGCGATCGCCAGCTTCTCCGTTATATTCAGGCTGGCGCCCGGCGACTGCTCGCCATCACGCAGGGTGGTGTCAAAGATCTTTATAACTCGTGGCATTATCCTTCCTCCTTTGACCAACAATTGCCAACTGACTGTCTCTGTAGCTCCCCGTACAGCACGCAGGTTGAGAACCTGCGCTACGCTATCTTTGTGGCTCCTCGTATCGCGTAGGTCAGGTTCTCTCCTTCGGCAGGCTCAGGACGGTGAGCTTGCCGAACCGTAACCTCGCTACGCAAAATCACAAAAGCCTTCCGTCTCGTCAAGAGACGGAAGGCTTATCAGTCCTATCCGCGGTACCACTCTTATTGACCGCTGCTGCGGCCCACTCAACCAGCACAGGAGCTGACTGCACTCCGATGCTGCTTCCTTTCTAACGGTAGGAACTCCGTCGGTACCTAATTAGACCGGCCGGCCCGTTCAGCCCGCAACTCAGAGGCGAGGTTCAGCCCGCTTCAGATAGCCACCTTCCAGCCAGGGGCAGCCTCTCTATATCCTCCCCGAGCCTACTACTCCTCGTCACAGTCTTTGCTCACATAGGTTTGTCTATATTATAAGCAGGTTATACCCAAAAGTCAAGTTAGTTACACTTGATTCTCTATTCTACTGTCCGCAGTTGCGTGAAAACCGTGAAACTGGTATGCTTATGGCAGTGATGGGCTTTAGCGCTGATAGCCCAGTAGCCTGTGATTCCCGTGTTGAAAGGATGACTGCCCATGTCCGAGGAACGCAAGTGTCCCCACTGCGGCGTCCGAGTTTATGAGACCGACGACGTCTGCATGTCCTGCGGGAGATCATTAGCCGAGGCCCGGCCACCGGCTCCCGAACAGGAGCAGCCAGCCACTCCTCAACCGCCCCCGCAGCCACCGCCTGTCACGCCCAGGCAGCCCCCCCCTCCCTCCACCAGCCAGATGCCAACCACCGCGCGCATCGTCGGGTCAGTGGGCGGATTCTGGGATATCTTTCCCTGGCTGGCTTTGCTGTTCACTATTCTACCCATTGTCCTGCCATTTGTTGGTCTGGCCCCATCGGCTATACTCTCTCAAATCATGGCTATGGCACTGATCGGGTTCCAAGCGTTAGTCGGCCTAGCACTGGTTTTCTGGATCATAGTCGATGTCATCGAGCAGCGCGTGGGCATCTACTGGATATTCATCGCCATTTTCTTGTGTTATCCGGTAGGCTTCTTGATCTATCTACTGAGTGCGCGGGAATAGCAAAGTCTCCAGTTCAGCCCAATTCAAGGCTCTGTATCTACTCCTGGGGCGCCAGTAGCGGTGTCCTGATGTCTGGTGGGGCGCCACCAAGCTGAATCGGAGAGGGGCTCGCGGGTATCTTTACTTGCGTTATCTCATCATTATTGCGTATTAAAACGCACATACTCCGGCGTCAGGTCGCAGGTCCAGACGGTGGCATGAGCCTCGCCAAGGCCCAGGTTCACTTCAATGGTTATCTCGTCGGCCGTCATCTGCTGGCAGGCCTGTACCTGGTCATACTCGGCCACTTCCCTCTGCTTCCATACAGTTATCCCGGCTAACTTCAGGGTGACCTTTGCCGAATCAAAGGCTTCGCCAGCGGCGCCCAGGCTGGCCACCACCCGCCCCCAATTAAAGTCCTCGCCATAGATAGAACACTTCAGCAGGTCGTAGTTGGCGATGGCCCGGCCGATGCGGCGGGCTTGCTCCCAGCTCTTAGCCCCGGTGACGGTGATTTCCACAAACTTTGTAGCTTCCTCGCCATCGTGGACAATCATCTTGGCCAGCTCGGTGGTCACATAGCCCAGGGCGGCAGTGAAGGCCTGGTAGCCGGATGCCTCCGAGCAGGTGATAGGAGAATTGCCGGCTGCCCCATTGGCCAGCAGGGACACCGTGTCGTTGGTACTCATACATCCATCCACGGTTATGCAATTGAACGAGCGAGCTACTGCCTGACGCAGGCTATCTTGGGCTACTTCCGCACTAATAGCCAAATCAGTAGTGATGAAGCACAGCATAGTCGCCATATCCGGACAGATCATTCCCGCCCCCTTGGCGATAGCTCCCATCTTTACCGCTGTCCCATCCACGTCAAACTGGACGCTTGTCATCTTAGGAAAGGTATCCGTGGTCATTATGCCCCGGGCCAGTAGTTCTGGTTGGTTGCGACTCAACTGCTGACCGGCCTGCTGGATGCCGGCCGCAATCTTATCCATCGGGAGCTGGACACCGATGTGTCCGGTGGAGCAGACTATTACATCCTCGCTGGCCACATTCAGGGCTTCAGCGGTCAACCGGCCCATCTGGCGGGCATTCTCCAGCCCCTGCCTGCCAGTAGCCGCATTGGCATTGCCGCTGTTAGCCACTATAGCTTGCGCCTGTCCGTTGGCGGTATGCTCTTCAGTGACAAAGGTAGGCGCGGCTCGGAATTGGTTAGTGGTGATGGTTACCGCGGCGGTGGCGGGCCGGTCAGAGTGTATTAACACCAGGTCCGCCCCTTTCGCCTTTATTCCACAGGGCACTGCCGCCCCCGTAAAGCCTTCGGGGGTGGTGATGCCACCGGTTATGATTTGAAAAACTCTCTCGCCCATCTGTGGCCTCCTTGCGGACAGACTGGCTTCCTATGAAGCCGGGGTGGACCAGTGGCAATATTAGTGCAGACCGCCCGGTACTACGTATAGTCCAGGTGATGGTAGACCCACGGCGCGAAGGGCAACGCTTCACTTAGCCGGGCGACAACGTCGGCGTCGGAGTTGCGGATGGTGAGCAAGTTCTGCTCTACCGCCGCCCTCACATTTAGACGCCGAGTCAGCAGCCGCTCAATAAATGTATCCTTACCCTCCAGGGTAATTTCTCGGGTCGCATTATCTCCTTCAAACAGCACGTAGTCCTTGGTGGGGGTCCATACATTTATCTTCAGGTCACCCAGAACCTGTAGATCACGACACACGCGCCGGAACAAGCGTTGGGGAGCGATGACCTGGCCCATAATATTCATCTGGCGCTCTCCCTCAGCGAAGCCAAGCTGCCGGTACAGATCCCGGTATGGATGCGCCACCGACACATAGTCAGTGACCGCAATATCCCGCTTATGAGCCTCGGCACCGGCTGCTTTGATCACCGCGGCGGCCCCCACCGGGCCGTTGCTGCTAGCTATCTCTAAAACTCGCACAGCTTGTGCATACCCTTGCTGCCAGGGAATTCCGAAAATTCCGTAAGCGATAATCTCGCCCTCGGCCGAATAACAATAGATAAAAAACTCCTGGGGAATAACGATATAGATCATGCCGCCCAGCGCCTGACGCCAGTAGCCGGGCTGACGGGGCGGGTATCCCCCGTAGCTGGCATAAGCATGGTTGTAGATTGGGAGGATTTCGTCCTCACGTTCGTACAGAGACTCAGTATCAATCCGGTCAGCCTGACTGGACAAATCAGCCGGCGGCTCCCAGCTTGCCGGGCGAGTATAAAGCAAGTCCTGGTGGCCGCTCTTTATGTAGAACCGGTAACCGGGACTGCGCTCCCCGCCTCGATAGACCATCAGCAGGTCACAGCGGTCAGCCATAAACTCCCGGGCCGCCTCAATCATTGCTGTCCCTATGCCTTGACTGCGATATTCTTCCTTCACTCCTACCGCATGCTCGAAAGCCACTGGTACCGTCACTCCCGGCGCCAGCACAAACTCTCGCTGGTCCAGGGGAATAGCGCCGACCGGCTCCCCTGCCCGGTAGGCTAACGACGCCGTGTTGCCCGGGCAGTAGCGATCCCATTCTTCCTCGGTGAGTGGCGGAAAGATGGCATTGCGCACTTCCAGTATGTCGGCGGTATCACCCGGCTGGTACTCCCGACAGTTCAGGCCTTCTACGGCCATTGGGCCGGGGCCTCCAAACCTGCAGTCTCATCCATGCCCAACATCAGATTCATACACTGTACCGCGCTGCCCGATAGTCCCTTGATGAGGTTGTCTATGGCCGAAGTGACAATGAGCCTGCTGGCATCCTCATCTACCGTCAGACCGATGTAGCACCGATTTGAGCCACTCACCTGCTTGGTCGCTGGTTGTTGGCCATCGGGTAGCACGTACACAAACGGCTCATCAGCATAAAAGTCCTGGTAGGCCTGCTCGACCTGCTCAATACTGATGCCGGCTCGCAGGGTAGCATAGGCGGTAGTCAGTATGCCCCGCGTGATGGGTATCAAGTGAGGCACAAAGGTTACATGCACCTGCTCACCCAGCGCCGACAGCTCCTGGTCAATCTCCGGTCCATGCCGATGCCGGGCTACATTGTACGCTTTGATGGACTCGTTAACTTCAGCAAAATGGGTGCCCAGCGTCAGGTTACTGCGCCCCGCTCCCGACACTCCTGACTTGCTGTCCACCACCATCCCTTCCGGCTCAACCAGCTCCTCGCTTACCGCTGGCGCCAGAGCCAGTATGGCCCCCGTCGGATAGCAGCCCGGCACCGCTACCAGCCGCGCCTGCATAATCTGCTGGCGGTGAAGTTCCGGTAGCCCGTAGGCGGCTTCAGTTAGTAAATGCTGGGCCGGGTGGGGCTGATAGTATCGCTCGTAGACCGAAGCGTCTTGGAGCCGAAAGTCAGGCGAAAAATCTACCACCCGCAAACCCCGCTCCAGCGCTTCCGCCACCAGCTCGGCTCCTACCCCATGGGGCAGGCACGCGAACAGCAACTCGGCCTCCGCTGCGGCGACGTCTACCGATGTCGGTTCAATGCGCTCATCAATGCACCCTAACAAGCTGGGATACAGGTCAGTGAGCTGCTCATCAACCGTGGTATGCCCGCCCAGGTAGGTGATTTGCACTTCCGGGTGAGCCAGTAGCAGCCGTATTAGCTCCAGGCCGCCATAGCCGGCGGCTCCAAATATGGCTATCTTGTGCATTATTCCTCCTTCAGGCTATCCCAGTATACCTCGCTTCAACATCTCCTCAGCAATCTGGACCACATTGGTCGCTGCGCCCTTGCGCAGGTTATCCGACACCACCCACAGATTCAAGCCACTGTCTACAGTTTCATCCTGGCGAATTCGCCCCACCAGCACTGCATCCTTGTATTCATCCTTCTTCACATCAGCCTGAGTGGGGTACTGGCGTTCCTCCGGCGCATCACGCACTGCCACCGCGTTGGGATCCTGGCTGGGTCCATCAATGACCACTACCCCGGGCGCCTGCTGGGGATCACTGAGGATCTCGCCGGCCTCATCAGCCGTAATTTCCTCTTCAAACTCTACATTTATGGCCTCGGCATGGCCAATATCCACCGGCACCCGCACGGTAGTGGCCGTAATTGGCAGGTCCGGCTCATTCAGAATCTTGCGGGTCTCGTGGACCATCTTCAGTTCCTCTTTGGTGTAGCCACTATCAGTAAACCGGTCAATATGGGGCAGACAGTCCAGAATTATTGGCTTGGCAAATACCGAAGGGTCAAAGTCCACCACCTCGCCGGCCACATACTGGGGAAGCTGCCGCTCCATATCCTCTACCGCCGCCTGACCCCAGCCACTGACGGCCTGATAGGTGGACACCACAATCCGCTTAATCCGCGCCACCCGGTGTAGCGGAGCCAGTGCTACTACCATTTGCGTAGTAGAGCAGTTGGGGCTGGCGATGAGTCTGGTGTCCTGGCTAACCTCGTCCATATTGATTTCCGGTACCACCAGGGGCACATTCGGGTCCAGGCGAAAATCACTGCCATTATCAATGCAATAAGCCCCGGCATCTATGGCTGTCTGGGCCCACTGGACACTGGCCCCCTTCGCTCCCTCCCGGCCAGCGAAAAACACCACTTCCAGTCCCGCAAACAATTCAGCACTGGTCTGGTGCACCTCAAATTCCTGGTCGCCCAGGATTTCCCGGCGGCGGCGGGTCGCCATTACCCGCAGCGGCCCGGCCAGCGGGAAATCACGTTCTTTAAGGCATCTTACAATCCGGTCACCTACTGGCCCCACACCTACAAGCCCGGCTGTCACTGCCATCTAATCACCTCGTTATGTGTACAAGGGAGTATGATGCAATTCGTGTGGCCGCGGATTCCTCAGCGCCACATGGTGAATGCTCCCTTACAAATCATGAAGTATCTGATACTTCATGGCCGCCTCCGAAGCCTCAGGAGTGTCGATCTCCTCCAGCGCGTCGGCCGCAGCCTCGCGTACATCCTCGTTTTCGTCCTCCAGCGCGCCAATGAGAGGCTCAACCGCCCGCTCGTCGCGAAGCTCGCCCAGGCCCTCGGCGGCCACCTCGCGTACCACCGGGTCTTCGTCCTCCAGTCGAGCAATGAGGGCCTTGACCGCCCGCGCAC
>SDBT01016322.1_pt1 | contig 11756 bp, 4 predicted proteins | sample 2277101 | NCBI WGS metagenome assembly SDBT01 (sample SAMN10404973, study PRJNA504765) | marine sediment metagenome | isolation source: marine sediment core GS10_PC15, 103 cmbsf | place: Arctic Ocean: Southern Knipovich Ridge | collected 2010
CAGTTGTCACTGCACCGAAAAAATCTTTTGACGGTTACTGCTTGTGAGGATAAGAGCTTCAATAGTTGGATACCTCCATTGCCTGCCAGGCAACCTGGGACACACATGGATGTTCACATCTAAATGGCAGCGTGGAGGGGGAATTGGCAGGGTATGCTCTTGTCAGAGGGAGAACAGGTTATGGCAATGGTGGTCATGCAAACCAGCGGAACCGGCATCAGGACTATCCTCATTTCGATGATTCTTAAACCCTTCCTGTATGTTGTGGCGGTTATTTCTGGTGCGCAAACAGCAGGTAATGGCGTGGATGGAAAGAACATTGGCGGATTTCCACAGTTTTTTTCAGAATTGGCATCAACATTTCACGTTGCCAAACGCCATATACTATGGAAGAAACCAAAATTGTGTGATCAAACGACAAATCTCTGGGGATTTGCTTATCTCAGGGAGGCGGGCGAGTTCTCATGGTTAATGGGCATTTGTACTGATTGATGGTTTGGCGAAGACGCTGTTGAAAGAGGCTCCCTATCGACATCGATAAGGAGCAACTGGGAGATAATTTTTTAGGAATAGGAGTTTAGAGCAATGGTAGGAATACTTGTACGAACCGGAAGAATCAGCGTAAGAATCATTTTGTGTCTTGTAATTCTGAGTGCATTGTTCTTTGTTTTTCATGTTGTCAAAGATGTGCGAGCAGAGGCATCCTTTTCTGTGGACGACGCGAATGAACTGTCAACATCGCACGAGACGGCAAGAGCGCTCTCCACGACAAGACGGGAGATTCTGTCGCGTCGGGAGGCCAATCAGCGTATTTGGGAGGTCGTTCGCCAGGTCGAAACCCGCCAACCTGATACAGGTGAGATTGCGGTCGAAGAGAACGTTTCGCGGATCGTAGAAGTGGGCATGGGCATATGTTACAAAGGTGATCAGGGCCGATGGCAGATTACCGACGCATCCTGGCGGGCCACTGATGACGGCTTTACTATGGATAAAGCCGGGTACACACTGGAGATAGGCTCGACGCTGGGGACCTGGCTGAACTATGCGGTCGATGGCGAAGTGATGCGTCTAAGGCCGAATAAGGTTGTCGCCTTTGATGGAGAGCAAACGGCAATCCTTGCGGTCGCCGACGGAAATGTTCAAGGTGTCATCGATGCTGAGGATGCCAGCAGGCTGTTCTTTGCCGATGCCTTTGGCAGTGCAATCGACCTCGAACTCCAGTTGCTTCCGTCGGGATTCCATCAGAACGTAATATTCCGAAGCCAACCTAAAATTCCTGCGGCGTTGAATAAGGCCGAGACGAAAATTCATCTTTTTACCGAATTGGATATTTCAGGTTACACCGAAGATGTGATGATCGATTTTGAAGGTTCAGGTGGCCAACCCCGGAAAGTTGCTGAACTAAGGGATGTCGAGACAACCGCTGGTGACATCCGTTTCCTTAAGGAGTCCGGCAAGGACCCTGGGGCCTCAGATCGTGTTTTCCATCGCTTCGTTGATTCGGAAGTCTTTGATGATGGCCCCGCTGCGTCAAGAAAAAGGACGGTGGCCGGTAAGAGTCTTGTCAAGGAGGGCGGCAAGCGTTTTCTTGTCGAGACGCTTGACAATAGCTTTCTGGAAGATGCTGTTTATCCCGTGGTCTGGGATTATTCGACAGAGGATACCGATCTGACCGCTGATACTATCTGGTACGCCCGCAATACGTATTATATTTCCAGTAATTTGACGGTTGATGATTGCCAGTTACGGATTGAACCGGGGACCTTTGTAAAGTTCGACAGCGGAATAGGCCTCGAAGTCAGCGGCACAGGGAAAATCATTGCACGGGGCAATCCCTACCTGCCAATTGTCTTCACCAGCGTCAACGATGATGACAACGGAGAAACAATCACAGGAGAGAGTTCCGGCAGTCCTTTTTATGGAGATTATGACGGACTGCACGTAGACGAAGGCAGTCAGATAGAATTCTGTTCATTCTACTACGCCGACAGGGCGATCGAGGTTAAGGGCGAACTGGACTTGCCTATTCAGCATAACTACTTTTATGCGGTAGTGTGGGCGGTCCATGTGAACAACAATGTCCTGGAAGCGGGTGAAAGCCTCACGATCTTCAACAACTTGATGGTGGTGGGACCTGTAGAATACGAGCATTTTCACTTTGATCTTCCTACCGGGATTGAAATTTACGGCAATAGTGCCTCTGCTAATATCTACATTCGAAACAACACAATTCATCTCGCCAATGGAGGGCTTGTGCTTAACAATCCAGACGGGCCTTCGATTACTGTGGAGAATAACATCTTTACTTCCTGCCAGACGGGGATTCTTGGGGAGGTTCAGAGAGACTACGATTACTTGACTTGTGACTACAACGGGTATTACGACAATTCGACGGCGGACTTCGACGTTACAGGCAAAAGTATAGGGGGTAATGCAGTAGATGATTTGTCGGAGTCTCCGTATTATGACAGCTTCGGGTCGAACTTTTGCGCGTTCTATCTGAATGATGAAGAGGATGGCGGCGCCAAATTCTTCGATGAGGGAAACGGGACCCCATCGGAGGCAGGTTACACAGACCCTAAAGCGTGGTCTATAGAACATCTCGGCGTGAATTACTACAATGACTCGCGGGTGTTCGCTTCAACAAGCATACTCAGTTCAGATACGATTTGGGACCCCGAGTATGGGACATGTGATGCAGACAGCATCGTGGATTTGGGCTATCACCATCCACGTGTAGACTATTTCATTCACGCAGGCACTGTTACGGTGGATGGCAGCGGCATCACTTTGACGATAGAGCCCGGGACTGTGGTGGTTCAGAAGGTCAACAGTTCCACGGGAGCGGGTAAACTGGTGATTGATGGAACCGACGGTCCCGACACAGGCGATAAACTTGTTTGTGTCGGCGATCCCTTCGGGGATGGGTACATAACCTGGGTGGATTTTTACCGGGCTCGACATGATGCATACAACGGCGTGCTATTCTCCAACACCAAAAAGTTCATCGAGTTTGAATCGGGCAGTGATTATGATGTCCGCTTCACAAAGTTCTACGGTTTGGGTATGGCTCTGGTGCCCAGCGACGGAGGGGGGACAATCCAGGATTGTGTATTCTTGCTGAATGCCCACGCAGTAGACTATCGAAGTTGTACCGATTATGTCTGCAGGAATTGCCTCTTCATGGGTAATAATATGGCCCTTCGCGATTCCCTTGGTGATCACGGCCTGGTGGAGAACTGCACTTTCGACAGGAATACCAGGGGAATCAGCTTTGCGGTAGCTTCAGGTAGCGACATGCTGGCCAGAAACAACCTCTTCACCTCGAATGGTACCGGTATATTCCTCAGCAACAACGGCACCCTTACCGAGGAATACAACGGCTACTACAATAACGGCAGCGGTCCATCTGACAACGTTTACGATAATGCCCCAGGAGCCACGATCTACTCGTCAAATCAAGTGCTTCTGGCCGCAGATCCCTACGAGACAGCCTGGATCGATTTCGCCGACCGTTTCTGCCTGGATCAAGACTGTGATCTCATTGATGCAGGCAACGATGTTTACAAAGAAGGGATGCGTATGTATACGACATCGCTTAATGGTCGTGAAGATAAGTATGTTGAGGATGCTCAGCAACAGATGGTCGAAAAACTCGATATCGGCTACCATTATCGCGGCATCGGCGCCTATTCAACGTCGTTTGAGAGCTATCAAGACTACAGCGACTGGGACGGCTTCACGGCGAAAGTCCATACGTACTACGATGATCCTGAGAATGACGAAACTTACGTCGCGATAAACTACCGTTCGGCGTATTTTGAGTCTTACGAAACCGGGACAATTTCTCGATCCTTCGATAATGCTGAGGGAAGAAATCGCTTCATTCGTTTCAATTGTATTCCTGTGGCGGGTTCATATTTTCATATCAAGGATGGCTCGGATACCGTGGCCTCGGTATGGTTCAAGGATCCGGGAGATCCGGAACCGTATCCGAAGACGATTTATGTCTGGGATGAAGATCAAGAAGACTATGTCGACACGACAAAAGTATATGAGCAGGCCAGCGGAAATTCGATACTTGAAACGTGTCGGAGTTACCTGACGGAAGATTTAAGCGGAGGGGGGCGGGCTCCACGAGGATATTCCTATGAAAGAGCCTGGATGGATTTCGAGATTCAAGTGGATTGGACCGATCGAACCTATGACGTGATGTGGCGCCGTGCCGGTCCTGGCCAGTTATGGGAGTCGATCATTACACAGGTACCGCTCGGCGGCAACGATGTTAAGTTCTCAAAGGTTGAAATAGCGAAACCGGATACAACAACAAATGAACTATACGTCAACCGTGTTTCGGTATTCACCGATGATCACTGGAGTGCAAATGATGAAGATTCGGATACACCGGAAGCGTCTGTAGTACCGCCGGAAGCTTCCCGGGAAGCTCCGCTGATCGGGGCCAATCCCATTGACGGTAATATCTGGCATCACCAATTGGGCAGGTATGTCGTCAAGTGCTGTCCTACCGACGCTGTCGATTATGATTTAGAAGATTACCCCGACGCATCTCCCTGGCTGACAATCGCCCCGGGCGATCGCATCGTACAGTACGACACGCAGGCGATCTGGGACACGTTCCAGTTCCGCAACGGCGATTATTACCTCAAGGTCGAAATATATGACGATCTTAATCGCCTCATTGAGACCCTCGACAACGACGGTATTGTACAAAGGGAGATTCACTATTACGATAGCACCCCTACCGATCTGGGTGGTGCCATAGATGCCGAATTTCCGATTATCGGCATAGGCAAGGGCAAGACCTATCACTATGAAGAAAAACCCGACATCACGGTCAACTGGCCGGGCTCGTTTCCGTTCGAGTTTAAGCGTACCTACGACGATAATCTCAAGAGCAATCTCTATCCGCTGTTTTTCGGCTGGACACACAACCACAACATCCGAATCATCGAAAACTGCAGAATGGACTGGGAAGAATACGACGACAACGGAACTATAAGGCCGGTAAAAGACCCCGCCGGACTGGGCATCGGCAGGATATGGCTTTCACAGGCGCTGGGCAGCCGCATGTTCAAATACGATTCTGTTGAAAGCGACTACAGACCCGTCGATAATGAGCGTGACTATATCGAGAGAACAAGCACAAAGGACGGCAACGATTACGACGTCAGCTACACCTACCACGCACCGGACGGCAGAATATTCACATTTGACGAAACAACAATAACACCGGGACCGCAGCCCAACGGCTACACGCCCCACGCCAACGCAGGCGCCGTAGACTGGCAGATAGTAAAAGGCATAGACGAACAAAAAGACCGATTCGGAAACGCCTTGATTTATTCATACAACAATGACATAACCGATCCTGACCGAACCGGCGAAGCTGAACTCTACATAATGGAAATCGCAAACAACAGAACACCCGCAAAACTTCTGTTCGAAGATGATTTCCAACCATTCGGAGCTGAAGGACCGAGACTGTACAGCAAGGTTCAAATGAAAGCGGGAAGTGTCGGTTGTGATGTGATTGATTTTAGTTGCGTAGTCGGACCTCTTGTAGAGGATAACACAAGATTAATGTTTGACTATACTTACAAGAAACTTATTTCAGAAACAGGTGCCTTTTACGGCAGTTTCTTTCAGTGGCAATATGAGCAGAAAGATAGTGGATTTGAGCTATTAAGTATTTATCAACCCGACTTGACTTGTGAAATGGAGGACTCATTTTGGTCAATTAGCCAACAAAACCCTACTTTTGAGTCTCTATTTATTAGTAGGGCCGACGATGGAGCTCTTGAAACTATCACGGAAATTGACTGGGATAATTATACTATTGGAGGTATATGGTATTATGAAGATTATAGTTATGTCTATGATGCGTCCTCGGCTCAATTAACTACAAACATAATCCATCAAGTACAATGTGACAGCCTCTTTACTATAAAGTCTGAAGAAGTTGTCACAAACGCTATTGGTTCTATAGTAAGCCAAAAAACTACAACATACCCTGCGTATCCTACAACTGATTCAGATCAATACGGTCCGTCTCACGCAAACCAGTATTTCAATCCTTCTCTTTATTATGACACTTTTTATTGGGATTATTATGAGTATTTAGCTGATTTTGCATACTACGAAGGAGGAGGAGGTGCAACGGATACTGAATTTCTCTATGCTGATGCGGACTTTCCGCACAAACCAACAACGATCCTGGAATACATCGATGTTGACGCAGGAGGAGATGGTGTGTTTGAAAGCCAGTCTACCCGGAAAACAACTTATGCCTACGATGATGACGGTAATCTGATCGAGCAAAGACGCTACATCAACGACACCGATTATGTCCTGACGCAATATGTGTACCACGACACGTACAACTTCCCCATCAAACAGACAACCTGGAAAGACTATCAAACTGGAGTTACAACCCCGACCACTCCTGTTGGCGAAAGAGTGGAAAAACTATGGAAATACGGTGATTATGACGGAGGTCTTGTCAGCGGCGGCTCCGACGGTGCCTACCTTGTTAAGGAAGAAACTCTCATTGCCGAGAATTCTGAGGTCTGGACGACAACTTCTTATGAGTATTATGAGTTCGACGATTCCGACGGTCTCGACGACGGTGATGGTCTTTTAAGAATCAAGACCGATCCCGAAAGCAATAAGAACTACTATACCTATGACGACAACGGACTTCCGAGAAAAGAGTGGCATGGGGCGACATTCACGGCCGGACTGCCCGACGGTGATCCGCAGAAAAGGTATTTCTACAACGACTTCGGTTATAAAGCACTCGAGGGTGACTACCTGGGCAAGGTTACCGCTTACCTCAATGATTATGACTTGAATTCTGACCCATACGTCGAACCATATGAGTCCCCGTCAAGAGTGAAGGAGACCAGGGTGTATAGTGACCTACAGGTAATGGAAAAGAGCGACGCAGAATTTGTAACAGATACGTATCTGCTATTGCAAGAAGGCAGCAGTACTTTGTATCAATTCTATAATCATTATGACAAACCCACAGAAACACTCCTCCCAGATTACGATGAGTCTCCAAGTGTTTCAGGGAGAATCCGAAAATACACGGATGTAGATTTTACATTGAAGATTTCTTACTCCGATAGCAATCCGTATAACGATGTTGAAATCTCCTCAAGGCGTGATGGTACTCCAATGTTAATAAGTAGATGGACTGAGAACCACACTGAACTTTTTACTACATTTATTCACGATTCTCTAAACAGAACCGTACACAAATATGAATATAACTACCATTACCATTCAACTCAATATCCAGATACAGATTGCTTATATCCTGCTATCACCCATACTCAATACGGTTATTATGGCACTGGCCAGAAGCGGTATGAGAAGGTTTACAAGGTCATTCGAACTGAGGATCAGGGCAATCCTGTTTTCACTCCTACTTTGGAGAAGTATACGAAGTATTTTTATGACGAGTTGGATCGGCTGATTGAGCAGGTTGAGGACGCCAATGATGTCACCTGTCTCAATATTACGGTGAAGTTTGGCTATGACGCCGTGGGCAACCGTATCTATGTTGTCGATCCGGAGGATAACGTCATCTTCACCGATTATGACAACGCCAATCGCAAAATCGCCGAGTACTTCGCTGAGCCCGCGGTCTATATTAGCGGAACCGATATTGTAGATGTCCAGACCATGACCGACCCCCAAAATCCTCTGATCACCCCGAAGAAGCAAGTAGAGTATTACGACAACGACAAGGTTAAGAAGGTTACTTCTTACGACTATAACGGGTCGACGATTCTTGCCTGTTCGGAGTATACCTATGATTCCAGAGGCAGGGTCAGCCATGTGCGTGAATACATCGAAGACGACGGCGACAACGTAATGGAAGACGACCAGGACACTTCAGCCGTAACTGCTTATGGGTATTCAGACGGTGGCTTCCAGAAAGCAGATGATCAACTACCTGACTATGATCCGGATGTACCTGATGATTACGCGAGTTTCAAATATCATATCAAGATCACCGATGCCGAGGGCAAAAAAACCTGGATATCCCTCCATCCGTTGGCCAAGCCCCAGAAGATCGTCTACCCGTCCGGCGATTATGAAGAGATCGAATACTACGGCTTCGGCCTGCCCAGCAGTAAGACGGTCTGGGATACCGATGGCGATGACCTTGCAATTCTTTACGATTACGATGAGTTCGGCAAGCTTTCGGAAGTCGCCTATCCCGACGATGTGGACACAACGGAAGTAGATGAAAGCGGTACGCTCGAATATGAATACACCGCAAGGACTTTGGGCAAGTACGGCAAGGTCAAGAAAATCACCGACGACCGCGCCACTGCGGACAACCCCGGCGGAGAGGATTCGACGTATGAGTTCGACTACTACGACTGGTCTGGAAGGCTGTTGTCTTATACGGATTATGAGGGCTTCACAACGACGTATGACTACAACGCCGCCTGGAACCGCAAGACGCAGATCGAGGTAGCCAATCCCTCCGATGAGGTCATCTACAAGGTGGGTTATTTCTATAACCTGGCCGGGCGATTGGAGACGGTTACCGATGCCAATTCACTCGACCCACATTATATTGCCGGATTCGATTATGACGACAACGGCAATCGGACGGCCCTGGACTACTATCTTGACGAGACATTAGAGGGTAATACCTATGGGATGGATTATACGCATAATGCCGACAATTTCCTCACCGGCATCTCCACGGACTCGACCACATCCAGCGCACCTGTGTTTATCTTCGATGCAGATGACTCAGGCGACATTGACGGCCTGGGCAGGCTCACTAATGCCGACGAGACGCTCTATCCCGACACGGCCACCATATCGCACACATTCGATTACACTTACGATCTGATGTCGCAACTGGCCAGTGGCAAGGCCACCGATATTGACGGATTAGACTGGATTCGGGAGGATTTTGTATATAACAAGGACGGCAATGTCACCAACTGCAATGTTGTGGGGTCGGATTCGTCTGTCGCCGAGACGGATTACAGCTATACCAACAGCGGCGACAGCGATATCATGGCTTCGGCCACGGGCGACGGTGCGTTTACGTTATCCAGCGACCTGAACGGCAATACGACGAAACTGCCCACATCGAGCGCCAATGACACTATTGAGTACAACTGGGACAATAAGCTGCGTTCTGCGTCTAAGGGTTCCGACTCGATCACTGTCAAGTATGACCCGATGGGCAATCGGGTGTATAAATCGTCGTATGACGGGTCAAGCACGACGGTGCAGAAATTTATTGTTGACATCGCAGGCAAGCTGCCTACAATAATAGGAGAATATACTGATCCGAATTCTTTTACAAATTCATACATCTATGCCGACGCCCACATCCTTGCTCAGCACGACCATGTGGCCGACGATACGTATTACTATGTGCATGATCGCTTAGGCAGTGTGCGGCTGGTTGCCGGTTATAACGGCAGCGATACGGTAAGCGCCAAGAACACGTATACGTATTCGCCGTTTGGCAATCCGTATGCAGGCGAAGTCTCTGAAACCGTCTACAACCCCTTCCAGTTCACCGGCCAATGGTACGACGAAGAGATCGACCAGTACTACCTCAGGGCAAGAATGTACGACCCGACAATGATGAGGTTCACAACGAGAGACCCGGCAAGAGGTAGTATGGAAGAGCCCAGAACGCTGCACAAATACCTGTACTGCTGGAATAATCCCGTAAACCTAATTGACCTTAATGGCCAGTTTCCTGGTAGCTTGACAGAAATGACGGTTAAAATGGCGGTGTGGGGTGGGCTGGTAGGAGGCATGGGTGGCTTTTTGCAAGCGGCAATCGCTGTTTCGGGTGGAGCTGCGGACAGCGTATTGGAGGTATGCGAAATTTTCACCAAGAGTATTATTGCTGGGTCAGTAGGTGGAGCTCTCGCTGGATACACTTTTTCCAAGACCATGAGCTTAGAGAAAACACTGCTTGTTGGTGCCGCTGGTGGCGGTATCGCAGCTGGCATAACAGACGTAATTTGGAACCTCGCTTTTGAGAGGGCCGAAGAAGAGGAAGATGTGAAAGTGTCGAATTTAGGCAAGACTCTGATAAGAAGTGATTATCGTCAGATGGGACTGCTTTATCTTGCCGAAGAAATTGATGATTGGTAGTAGGTGTTGTAGCTGTTGCTGAAATGCGTATGTGGAGTTAGTTGCAGAGCAAAATTGAACCCCAGTTTTTCAGTTGTGGGTCAACAATATCGAGCTATTTTCACCCGTGACTCAAAGGCGCAAGTGTGGAGGTAAATATGACTTGTGAAAATGCGGATCATGGTATCAATGACGGGAGATCGACCTCGAAACAAATGGTTGCAGGCAGAAATCGCAATCGATTGTTTTTCTTCCTTCCGTTTGCATGCTTCATCCCATTCCTCGGTTTAGCCACAATTGCTTTGGGTTTTCTCTCTTTCAAAGCGAAAGATGTTAGCTTGCTCCGAAATCTTGGTGCCATCCTAATAATGCTGATTGGTATTTTCTTGTTGGTGGGGCAAGTTTTGCATTTTGCCAGGGAGCTTGCGAAATCCGAGGAGCGGCTTTCAGGCGGTTTTATGCAATGTGTCATTCTTTGGGGCGGTGCTGGGTTATTTGCCATCACTGCGGTAATAGTTGATGTCATCCTTGATGGGCTTAATTTCTACAATGCTGTAGGGGCGGGGGTATCTGGTGCTGTTGTTGGCTTTGGCCTCGCTTATTACTTGCAATTATTAGCTGCCAAACAGGTAGTGGGCAGGAAATCATCTGATGCTAAGTCATAGTGGGTATATTGGCCCTGCGATCTCATTGACCTAGAAACTGAACGGCAATACGACGAAACTGCCCACATCGAGCGCCAATGACACTATTGAGTACAACTGGGTGAAGGAAACGGTGCCAGGAACCAATTCCGTCGCGGAGTTTTCTTCACCAGGCTCAGTGGCTATCCCCATTCCCGATTTTGTTTTGGCGCAGAATGTTTGGCCTCTCTCCCGATTTCAGCGCGGAGTTTTCTGCGAGTACAAGGCTTAGGTTGAACGTGGAGCGGAAGCGTACTGGTGTACGTTGAGCATCCACGTACCAGCCGTAAACGCCGTAATCGCAGAAAGGAACCACTGAAATCATCCGAACCGCTGCGCAACCGTCTTGGCCAGGCTCAAATCACGCTCGGCGTAAATCTGCGTAACCGCCAGGTCCTTCTGACCTAATGTTACCCGTGCCGCGTCCAGGCTCATCTTACTCCGTATCAGGGTCGCCGCCGTATGCCTCAACTGGTGCGGTGTCCAGTGAATCGGCTTGAACTCATCGGCCCGGCCAGCTTCTTCGGCCTCCTTCTTGAGCTTCTTATTCGCTGCCTTGATGGCGTATCTCACGGCCTTGCCGTAGCTGAGGGTATCGTACCGGTCGCCGATTTTCGACGTCCCCTTACCCATCCCCGGCCTGTTCCCGGAGTTTAGCGGCGTTTTCCTCGCCTCATGCTTTGCCCGCCTCCGCTGCGCATCGCTCTCCGCCGGTGAGAAGCAGTACGCCTCCGCATCCCTCAGCAGGTAGGACCTTAACACATCCTGTCCCCGCGGCCCGATCGCCACCGTCCGGTCATGGCCGTGGTGGGCGGTCTTATGCCTGCCCTCCGGCAGTCGGTACAGCCAGACATCCTTTTCCGATTTCGTATCCACATCACAGGGCCGCATAATCGTCAGTTCACCGGACCGCATCCC
>SDBT01016323.1_pt1 | contig 11755 bp, 9 predicted proteins | sample 2277101 | NCBI WGS metagenome assembly SDBT01 (sample SAMN10404973, study PRJNA504765) | marine sediment metagenome | isolation source: marine sediment core GS10_PC15, 103 cmbsf | place: Arctic Ocean: Southern Knipovich Ridge | collected 2010
ACAGGGTATAAATTTGATTTTGAATGGCCCGGAGATGATCCGAAAAACCCGAGAATCATGAGGGCCAGAACTTCAGTGATTCATGATAAAAAAGGAAAGGATTCTGGCATTGTTACGATTATTCATGATGTCACACACGAGAGGGAAGTGGATAGGATGAAAACAGATTTTTTAACTACAGCAGCTCATGAATTAAGAACTCCATTGACATCTATCCAGGGTTTTTCTGAGATCTTGGTGACAAGAAAAGACTTAAATGTAAATGAACGAAATAAATTTTTAGGTTATATAAATAAGCAATCCGTCGTTCTTGGAAAAATAGTCAGAGATCTTCTAGATGTGTCACGAATTGAGTCAAGAAATGGAATGACAATAAGTAAAACTAAAAATGATATAAGAGAGGTTATCAAAGAAGTCGTTGTTTTCTTTGAAAAACAAGAAATAAAAAACAAACTAAAAATAGAGATCCCTCAAAAACCGTTGAAATTCTATTTTGATCCTGAAAAAATCGATCGAGTATTGAAAAATTTAATTGGAAATGCAGTCAAATATTCACCTGATGGTGGAGATATTAGAATCGCTCTGATAGCCAAGGAAATGGCTTGTCAAATCTCAATCGAAGACCAGGGAATAGGAATGACATCAGAGCAAGTGGCAAAAATATTTGACAAATTTTATAGAGTGGATGCGTCAGATTCTGCTCCGGATGGAACGGGACTGGGGATGACCATAGTAAAGTATCTTGTTGAGTCCCATGGAGGAACTATCAATATAGAGAGTGCGTTGAAAAAAGGCACAAAAGTAACGATTACACTGCCGCTCTTAAACACTTCAGGGCCGTAACAGGCAATAACTAACTTTGGTGGATTGAATAGATTTTGCCCTTCAGTACGTATTTGATTTCTTTGTTTTTTTGTTGATTTCTATCCGGTTCTCATATAAATGTATTAGGCATTAAAGATTGAGGAGGAGATCATGAAAAGACAAATACTTGTTATTCTCATTTTGTGTGTTCTTTTAGTTTCCGGCCTGACGGGATTAGCTCAAACCCAGGGAACATTCACCATGGAGGAAGTTTTAGCTCCACCTTATCCATGGGCTCTCGAATCGGCAAAAAACGCGGACCGTATTGCATGGGTTTTCTATTCAAAAGGGGAGCGGAATGTATGGACAGCAGCAGCTCCGGAATTTAAACCCGTCAATCTTACCGGATATGCCAAAGATGAGGTCTTCGAGATTCCGGGCGTCTATATTACGGACGATGGAAAAACCGTTGTCTTTATCAAAGGAGGCCGGCCCAACAGTGAAGGCTGGGTCACTAATTCAGATAGCCGTGCAGACGGGAGGGAACAGGCTATTTGGGCCGTGAGGCCGGATAGTGGGAAACCCTGGAAAATTGCTCTTGGCAGCAATCCAGTTCTATCTCCGGACGGGAAAAGTCTTTTGCAGGTGAGAGAGGGTTTGATTTATAAATTTCCTTTAACTCCGCCAACAGAACCCGACATTGTTCCGGAACCGGAACTTCTGTTTAGAGCGGCCGGGAGAAACGGATCTCCGGTCTTTTCACCTGATGGAACCCGTATCGCTTTTGTCACCAACCGGACTGATCACAGCTTCATCGCTGTCTTTAATATCGCAACAAGAAAGATCACCTATATGGCTCCCAATGTGGACCGGGACAGCAGCCCTCAATGGTCTGCCGACGGAAAAAATATAGTCTTCTTAAGACGGCCCGGGCTTCAATATGGGACGGCGGGCTCCGGTTTTAGAGGAGGTCGCGGTGGGGGAGCAGCAAGTCAGGCTATATGGATTGCCGATGTCGAGAAAACTACGGCTAAAAAATTGTGGGATTTTCCCTCAGAAAAACCCCGTTATTATTCTTTCCGGAATTTTGAACTCACAGCCAATGGCCGAATTATCTTTAGAGCAGAGAGTGAAAACTGGAATCATTTGTATTCCATGCCGCTCACGGGCGAAGATCCCATCGATCTGACTCCCGGTGAGGCCTTTGTGGAACACCACGCTCTATCAAATGATGGAAAAACACTGTTTTACAGCACAAATCTGGCGGATATCCACGGACGGCATATATGGAAGGTGCCTACTGCGGGCGGAAAACCCGTGCAGCTCACAAAAGGCGCTACCATAGGCACGTACCCCGCGGCTTTGGGATCCGGAGACAAGGTGGCCTTTCTCTATGCTACAGCCGTTCACCCGACCTCCATTGCGACTGTTCCGTCCAACGGCGGAAAGATCGAAGTGGTCGCTCCTGAAAATCTTCCTTCGGAATATCCGATGGACGAGCTCGTTATCCCTGAACTTGTGATCATTAATGCTCCCGATGGACTCGAGATTTCCTGCCAGTTGTTTCTCCCTAAAGGGGCAAAACCCGGGGATAATCTTCCGGCTGTCGTTTACACACACGGAGGACCCATTCGCCAGATGCTTTTGGGCTGGCACTATATGGAATTTTATTCTGAAGCCTATGGAGTTAATCAGTATTTTGCCAACCACGGTTATGCCGTAATCTCGATAAATTATCGCAGTGGCATCGGATATGGCCGATCATTTCGCAATGCGCCCGATACAGGCAGACGAGGTGCGGCCGAATACCAGGATGTCCTTGCCGGGGCTAAATATCTCCAGAACCGTCCCGAAGTGGATCCGGACAGGATTGGAAAATGGGGGCTCTCTTATGGTGGACTGCTGACAGCCATGTCTCTGGCCAGAAATTCCGACATTTATAAAGTAGGTGTAGATCTAGCCGGGGTTCACGACTGGTCGCGGCGAGGAAACATGTCTGAGGCCCAACGGAAACTGGCTTTTGAGTCGTCACCGGTTGCCGACATCAAAACCTGGACATCACCCGTGCTCTTCCTGCATGGTGATGACGACCGTAATGTCGACTTTCAACAGACAGTCGATCTTGTTCAGAAATTGAGAGCCAAAGGGGATGTCCATATTGAGCTGATGATAGCTCCGGATGAACCTCATGAATTCCTGCTGTATAAGAATCGCATGGATGGATATAATCGCACATTCGAGTTCATCAACAGGTTTTTAAAGAAATAACTAATTGAAAATATAACTATACATGTTAAAAAAAATGAAGGAGGATGGAATGAAAAAAACGTTTCTATCACTGTTTATCTTGGTTGCTCTAGCTATTTTAGCGTGGCCTCAACCTTCAAATGCAGAACAAAAGGTCACCGGGCCAAAATCTCAGTTCGGTTTTAACATAGGAGATGACTATACCCTTATCACATACACTCAACTGACCGAGTACTGGAAAAAACTGGATAAGGAATCTCCACGGATGAAAATGGTGGAGATCGGACGGACGGCTGAAAACCGCCCACAGTGGATGGCCATCCTCACGTCTCCGGAAAACCACAAAAAACTCGAGTTCTACAAAGACATTTCGGCCCGTCTAGCATTGGCTAAAGGACTCGATGATAACGAAGCCAGAAAGCTCTCCATTGAGGGCAAAGCCGTTGTCTGGATCGATGGGGGACTGCATGCCACAGAAGTTGTCGGCTCGCATCAACTGATGGAACTGGTCTATCAAATGGTCAGCCGGGATGACCGGGAGACCAAACGATTCCTCAATGATGTGATCATACTGGCGGTGCATGCCAACCCTGATGGGATGGAGCTGATATCCAATTGGTATATGCGGGAATCCGATCCCAAAAAACGGTCCACGCGAGGACTGCCGAGACTCTATCAAAAATACATCGGACACGACAATAACCGCGACTCCTATATGTCCACTCAACCCGAAACAATAAATCTGAATAAAATCATGTACCGCGAATGGTATCCACAGATCATGTATAACCACCACCAGACAGGACCAAGTGGATTGATCGTTTTTGTTCCGCCGTTCCGCGACCCTCCTAACTATAATTTCGATCCCCTTCTCATCATTGGAATCGAGCAGGTAGGCGCCGCCATGCATTCGCGTTTGATTGCCGAAGGAAAGCCCGGAAGCGGGATGCGCAATGTCTCAAGCTACTCAACCTGGTTTAACGGCAATGTCCGGACAACGGGCTATTTCCACAACCAGATCGGCATACTGACCGAGATAAAGGGAAATCCTACCCCTGTCGAACTTAACATCGTTCCGGATCGCATGCTCAAGAGTATGGATTCTCCTTTTCCCATTACGCCAAAGACCTTCCATTTCAAGGAAGCCATCGAATACTCCATCACTATGGATAAAGCTATCATTGACCTTGCATCACGATACAGGGAAACATTTCTGTATAACCGCTACATTATGGGCCGCAACAGCATCGAAAGAGGCAGCCAGGATAACTGGACTATTCATCCCAAGATTGTAGAGGCGGTTAAGGCTGAGGTGAGTCAAGCTGCCTCTGCGAATCAACAAGCGGCTTCACGCTTCGGCGGCCGGAGCCGTGGAATCACCATGGAGCAATATAAACTGTTCAGCAAACCTGAAAACAGAGATCCCCGGGGATTTATCATTCCTTCCAATCAACCCGACTTTCCCACGGCCACAAAGTTTATCAATACGCTTGTTTTGAATGGCGTAACCGTTCATCAAGCCACTCGTGACTTTGAAGTCGGAGGGAAAAAATATCCGGCAGGATCCTATGTTGTCAAAGCCGCCCAAGCGTTCAGGCCGCATCTCATGGACATGTTTGAACCTCAGGACCATCCCAATGATTTTATGTACGAAGGCGGCCCCCCGCGGCCCCCCTATGACAATGCGGGTTACACTCTGGCCTTCCAGATGGGTTTTGAATTCGACCGGATCCTTGAGGGATTTAAAGGCCCATTTCAAGAAATAAAAGGTTTAGCTAAGCCTCTAACCGGCAAAGTAAACAATGCTAAGGGAGCCATAGGATTTTTTCTCGATCATGCCTTTAATGACGCTGCAGTGGTCACCAATAGGCTTCTAGCAGACGGCCATAAAATCTATTGGATAATGAGGTCCCTTGTGTTGAATGACAAAACCTTTCCCGTAGGAACCATCTTTATAGAATCCAAATCTTCAACACTTAAAAAACTGGAAGAGATGTCCCAAGAATTGGGAGTCAGCTTTTTTGGAACGTCAAAAATACCTGTCGATCGGGCCATTCAGATAAATCCGGTCCGGATCGGTTTGTGGGACCGCTATGGAGGATCCATGCCGTCGGGCTGGACCCGTTGGCTGCTCGAACAGTATGAGTTTCCATTTGAAGTGGTCTATGTGCCTAAACTCGATGAGGGCAATCTGAAAAGCCAGTTCGATGTCCTGATTTTTGTCACTGGAGCGATTCCTGCGCCTCGGACGGGCCAGGGGGGATCCCCATTTGGCGGCCGCGGTTCCGGAAGATCTCCTAATCTTGAGAATATACCTGCCGAATTTCACCATATGGTAGGAAACATAACTCCCGATAAGACCATCCCGAAACTCCTTGAATTTCTCAACGAAGGAGGGACCGTTCTTACCATCGGATCGTCCACCAGTCTGGCTCAACATGCCGATGTTCCTGTCGGAGATCATATGGTCGATCAAAATGGTAACTCTCTCACACAAGAGGTGTATTTTGTTCCAAGTTCTGTTCTGGAAGTCAGAGTCAATAATCAGCACCCTTTGGCTTATGGATTAAATGACCGGATCGATATTTTCTTTAGTCGAAGCCCGGTCATGCGTCCCCATGTTGAAGCGGACAAGAGGGGATTTACATCCATTGCATGGTTTGACAGCGATAAACCCCTGCGGAGCGGATGGGCCTGGGGTCAAAATCAACTCTATGGCGGAGTGGCTATAGCCGAAGCCAAAGTCGGGAAGGGACAGCTTTTTCTATTTGGACCGGAAGTCCTGTTCCGGGCACAGCCGCACGGCACGTTTAAGCTTGTCTTTAACGGGATATTCTTGGGAGGCGCGAAGATACACACATTCAAGTAATTCGAGCGACCGCATCGACCGCTCTTTCGATCTCTGACAGAGGATTGTAGAAGTGTGGTGAAAACCGGATATTGGGGCCCATGGCCGCACATCCGATGCCGTTCTGGCCATAAAGAACATCCAGTGCTTTTCTCGAATCGAGACCTGGGATTTCAAATATGACAACACCCCAGCACATAGTGTGATCTATCGGCGTTACAAATTTGACATTAGGGATTCTTTTCTTGAGGCCATCTTTAACGGCATCGGACAGCATACCGGCACGTGAGGAGATGCGGAGTTTGCCCAGTGTGTTGTGAAACTGGGTGGCTTCAAACATCGCCGATACGCGTGAATCGTCCTGCTGCCCCAAATTATCAAATTTCCGTGCGCCTCCCTCTACGGCAGATTCCCAACCCACACCAACCTGGCTCGGAAAGAGAGATTCAATCCTGTCACGACGGACATATAGAATCCCAACCTCTTTGGGACCGCAGAACCACTTATGTGAGCTCGATGTAAAAAAATCACAGCCCATGTCATGAAGATCCAGAGGCAGAGTGCCGAATGTTTGGGCCCCGTCCACAAGAGTCATAATGCCGTTTTTCCGGGCCATTGAACACAGCTCCTTAGCTGGAATCCTGATCCCGGAAACATTGGAAACATGTGAAAAAGCCAACAGTTTCGTACGTGACGTCACAGCCTCTACGAAAGGTTTTATCAGGTCAGCGGGACTTTCCGGGTTATCCGGAGTGCTGACCCGGATAACACTGTATCCGTACCTGTCGGCCCGGACATCAAAAGCAATGTTAGCCGTGGGATGGTTCTGATCCCAGATAATCACTTCATCATTTTTTCCAAGAGTCACGCCATTGATGACAAAGTTATTGCCCTCGCTTGTATTTCTTGTGATCGCGATTTCATCGCTCTCTGCCCCCACGTATTCAGCCAATGCCTGACGGGATTTTTCCTTCAGTCCGGAAAATTTTGAACGATTGGCAAAGGAGGGATCGCTGTCCACATTTTTTGTCAGCTCGATCACCCTTTTTTGGACGACCGCCGGTGCCGGACAGAGATTGGCCGCATTGAGCATGATGAGGTTTTTTTTAATCAGAAATTGATCTTTAACCAACATCCAGAATCTCTCGTCTCCTATGGCTTTATTTTGATCCAATTCGGCGGCTTTTCGTTTCATAATTTCATAGGAGGATTCCGTTTGCCCGAAATCGATGAGAGGCAGAAACATACCTGCTGCCGTTCCTTTAGCCAGTCCTTTGAGCAACGATCTCCGGCTCATTCCAGGCGAATTATCAGAAAAATGATGAATGTCTTGTGATCCCATTTTTACCTCCTTATTCAAGAAAACTGTCGACACCGATTTGAAGTATATCACTACAAAAACAACTTGAGAATAAAAATCAAAGGAAATTTGTGCTAGAATCAGGCAAAGACGTGAAAAAAATCGGTTTGATCATCAATCCCATTGCAGGTATGGGAGGACGTGTAGGGCTAAAGGGTACGGATGGAGAGAATATCCTTGATAAAGCCGTAAAATTAGGAGCCCTACCTCAGTCAGAGTCAAGGACCAGGGAAGCTCTAGGTATTTTATCTAAAACTGTTTCTGATATAATGCTTCTAGTTTACAGCGGGAAAATGGGAGAGAAAACTGCCGGAGAGTGTGGGTTTTCTCCGGAAATCATCGGTTCCCCATCTGGACAAAACACAACAACTTCCGAAGATACCAAAGCTGCAGCCGAGGCCATGCTGAAAGCAAAAGCAGACCTGCTTCTTTTTGCCGGAGGTGACGGAACGGCACGGGATATTTATAGTGCGGTCGGCAGCGAACTCATCGTGATTGGAATTCCCACAGGAGTTAAAATCCATTCGGCCGTCTTCGCTCAGAATCCAAGGAGTGCCGGAGAATTGGCCTCCCTCTATGTGCAGGGTGGGATACAAAATGTCCGCGAGGCTGAAGTCATGGATATCGATGAAGAAGAGTTCAGGCGGGGACACCTCTCTGCTAAACTCTATGGTTATTTAAAGATCCCATGGGAAAGGAAATTATTACAGAGACTGAAGGCGGGTTCTGCAGTGAGTGAGCAGTATGTCCATGAAGCCATCGCTCACGAAGTCGTCGGGAATTTGGAAGACGAATGCAACTATATTTTAGGGCCCGGAACCACAACCCGGGCTGTTTTAGAAAAATTAAATCTGGAAGGTACGCTTTTGGGTGTGGACTTGGTCAAAAACAAAAAACTTGTTGGAAAGGATCTCAATGAAGTACAGCTTCTGGAAAAAATCAGAGGCCAAAAGACAAAGCTCATTGTCACTCCGGTTGGGGGGCAGGGATATCTTTTTGGCCGGGGAAACCAGCAGATCTCGCCTGGCGTTCTCAAGATCGTTGGGAAATCCAATATTTTAATTATCTCTTCCAAGCATAAACTAAATGCTCTCAAAGGCCGTCCTCTGCTTATCGATACCGGAGATAAGGAGACTGATATGGCTCTTTGTGACTACTACCGGATTATCACCGGATTCAATGAGGCTGTTATCTACAGAGTTTCTTCATAATAAATGGGAACAATCCACTGCGAAGAACCGCCAGTCGCGGTGGACTTAAATGAAATTAGAAATTATAGATTATTCAGTCTTTTCTTTTTTTCGCTGTAAAGCCGGCCTCGCCCATATCCGAAATCATTGTGCCAGTCATTTCTTCACTTTCTACTTCGGCAAGGATGTCAATGTCCATCAGTTGGCCACCAACATCTAGACTCACAAGGCATGTAAGCTTATTTTCATCGAATGTTATTTCTTCCATTATACCACTGCCCATATCATATTCGAGTGATCCAGTTAGAGTCTCATCTTCCATTTTAAAAACAAATTGCATCACCAGTCCCAGCTCTGGAAGCTCTGCATCCCAGGTTCCGATCAAAGCTTCGAATTTTGAAGTTTGTACCGATGAGATAACGGCATTGGAATATCCCGTCAATAAAATCAGGAAAAGCAAGATGACAAATACACTAATATTTTTCATAAAAGCCTCCAGTCTAAGATAGAACATGTGACGCAGAGTAAAAAATGAAGCCCAGGTTGTCAACCTGTTTATGACAGCACGAAACTCTGGACTTTCTATTGTTTAATAAAATGATCTGCGTAATTGGTATAAAAATTTCACTGCCAAAAAATAATGTTTGTAAAGAGGAAGGATTAAGTTAAGATGGGCACAATTCTCACCGGATTAAATGAAGCTGAGATCTAAAGGCATCGCAACAATAAGGTGAACAAAATGGTGAACGCTTTTTATTCACTCATAAGAATCCCAACAATATCTACAAAATCCAAAGCTGATACTGTTTTCATTAAAGGCCCACAACGCATTAAGGGCGCTTATGCATGGCGATCTTTATTGAATACGGGTGTTCATCTGACTTTGAACTCCGATTTCCCTGGAGAGTCACTCAATCCTTTTTTTGGACTGACCCACACTGAAGTTTTAAAAGCCTATACGGTCGAAGCAGACTTATGTCAGCGGGCAATTAAAGTATGAAAATAGATAACAAATTGTATATAGTTGATAATAAAGGCTTTAAACAACTCAGGAGGAAAAAAATGAGTAGACGTTTCTTAATTTTGTTTGGATTAGTTCTCATTATGTTAACTCAAACGATGATGGGGGGCATACGTTCAGATTTTGAAGAACTAAAATCTTGCTGATATCGCAGAAAGTGAAGGATTCAAAGTGGAAAGGGGAGTGGCTGATTTGGAAACGGCTTTTGTGGCAATATACGGTTCAGGTAAACCGGATAATTCCAACTTTACACATTTCGACAACATGTGCCCCTTTTGAAATCCCGTGGCACAGCTGGGCCGTAGTCACATCAAGCAAACATTCTGTCGGTTACAAGGGAATGCTTTTAGCGACAAAAGTTCTCGCTACGACAGCTGTAGATTTATTTAATGAGTCAAATATTCTTATCCTAATGAAAAAAGAATTTGACACCTCCCGCAATTGCTATGTCTACCAAAGCGGTATCCCAAAGGACGGAAAACCCCCTAAGCGGAAAAAATAATCTCTTTTTTATTGTCTACAGGTCTGCTATAATTGTATCTTGATTTACTTAGTAATTCGTTTATTATCAAGTATATCTAAATATTGTCGGCATGCCGACATTTTTTACATTTTTTTCTTGCTATTTGCTAAACAATTATATATTTTAGTTTCAACGCACCAATTGGAGAGAAATCTTGATCATTGCCATCACTAATCAAAAAGGTGGAGTAGGGAAAACGACCTCCGCAATAAATATTTCGGCTGCCTTAGCTCTGAAGGGAAAAAATACGCTTCTTGTCGATGTGGATCCACAGGCGCACAGCTCGTTATCCGTAGTGAGGGATCCGGAGTCTCAAGGAAATTCTATCTATGATGTTCTTATAGATAATGAAAAACGCATGATTGATGTCATCATGCAATCAACAATTCCTGGGTTAAAAGTTGTAATGTCAAAAATTTCTATGGCCAAGCTAGAAACCACATTGATTGGCGAAATCGATGGACATTACAGGTTGAAAGACGGATTGTCTTCTATTAAAAAGATGTTTGATTTTATAATAATAGATACACCTCCTAATTTAGGTTTAATAACGATAAATTCTCTAGTTGCATCAGATCAGATCATCATTCCGATACAATCATCGTTTTTATGCCTGGAAGGAACAGATGATCTATTAGAAACTATCAATAAAGTTAAAAAAGTTGCAAATAATAATCTTCAAATACTCGGAATAATGATTACAATGCATGATAGAAGAACAAATATATCGAAAGATGTTGTTGATAGGATAAAAAAGGTTTTTGGTAAAAAAGTTTTCAAAACGATTATCTCTAAAAGTGTGAAATTAGAGGAAAGTCCTGCATACAAAGAATCGATATTTACATTTGCTCCTCACTCTGTTGGAGCATCTCAATATCAAAAGATAGCTGAGGAGATTATAAGGCGTGCAAAAAACTAAAAAAAGTGGTTTGCCGGAGCAGCTGAGTATGAGGCATGACCATCACTATGTCGATCTCATATCAGCCAGACAATCAGGGCCTGTTATTCGCATGATAAGCTTGGATAAAATAGATCCAAGTGCGAGACAGCCCAGGAATCAATTAGGAAATATGCAAGATTTAATGTCTTCTATAAAAGAAAAAGGAATCTTGGAACCTATATTAGTAAGGTTAATTGACGGTCGTTATGAAATTATTGCAGGGGAAAGACGTTTCCATGCTTCAAAAAGCATAAAATTAAAGGAAATTCCTTGTATAGTGATGGATGTTGAAGACAGTGAGGCCTTAGAGATCTCTCTCATTGAAAATGTTCAGAGAAAGGACCTGGATGTTTTTGAAGAAGCCGACGGGCTAAAATCATTAGCTGATATTTACGGATACAATCACGCTCAGGTTGCACAAAAAATCGGAAAAGCACGTTCGACTATCACAGAAACGATGAATTTAAGTAGAATCCCAACCGAAATACGCCAGTTATGCAGTGAATATCAAATCACAAGCCGCACGACACTTATAGAGATTTCAAAACAGAAAACTAATGATGACATGCATACTCTAATAAGAGAAATTAAAAATCGCAATCTAAAGCGTGAAGATACCCGAGAGCTTTCAAAAAAGATTAAAGGTACAGAGATAAAAGTTAAACGATTTGTTTACAATTACAGGGGTAAGGACCCGAATTATTATAAGTTGCGCATTGAGTTTAAGAAGCAAGATGTTAAGAAGAATGAAATCATTTCTATTCTTGAGGAAATTCTGAGCAAGCTTAAAGAATCATAATTATTTTTTATATAATAATTAGT
>SDBT01016324.1_pt1 | contig 11755 bp, 10 predicted proteins | sample 2277101 | NCBI WGS metagenome assembly SDBT01 (sample SAMN10404973, study PRJNA504765) | marine sediment metagenome | isolation source: marine sediment core GS10_PC15, 103 cmbsf | place: Arctic Ocean: Southern Knipovich Ridge | collected 2010
ATGGTTGACAGGAAACTGGGGCTAAGCCAGAGGTTGACCCTAGCTATTATCTTTGGTCTATCAATAGCGGTGTCACATTATGGATTGGCTGGTATCTTCCTTTATTACCTCGGTCTGGGCTGGTTATTGATAATATTGATAAGGAGTGGCTGGGGAAGGAGAGCTTGGGGGTGGCTGACCAGGAGGTTAGGCGGCTTGCCGGCGAGCCTGGCATCACCGAGAGCCTTCCCCCTAAAAGCTATAACCATAATAGTGGCTGTTTATTTCATTGGCACCATAGGCTATTATGGATTGGTTGGTGAAGGGAGGTATTTGAGGACTATGACTGCTATATGGCAAGGGCAAACCTCCACTATTACTACTGGAGTTACTGAGTTGTTGCCCGGTGAACCCGGTGAGCCCGGTGAACCCGGTGAGCCCGGTGAAGCTGGTGAGCCCGGTGAAGCTGGTGAGCCCGGTGAAGCTGGTGAGCCCGGTGAGCCTCCTCTATTTTTTGAATTTACTACCCGGGAGCCTCTCATCCAAACTGCTCTCGGGCTTGACTTCCCCTCGGCATCAAGTCAGGGGAAGGGCTTCAGAATCTTTCAATATATAACTCAACTCTTCATTGTTATCGGCTTTATCAGGCTAATCTTTAAACCACAGAAGCTAAGGTTTACTGCCGAGTATATCGCCTTTACTGTAGCCAGCGCCCTGTTATTGGTTGCCTGCATATTTTTGCCTGACTTTTCAGCCATGATGAATGCTACCCGGTTTTACCATATTACTCTGTTGCTTCTAGCCCCATTATGCATCTTGGGCGGCGAGGGTACTTGGCTGGGGATAAGTGCCCTATACCAAAAATTAAAGCACAAAGCCAGCCTGATTACTATGACTGAGGATAATCAAGCCTGCCTTAGATTTCTGACTCTAGCGGTGCTGATACCCTATTTTCTGTTCACCTCGGGCTTTATCTTTGAGGTTACCGGGCACGAAGTTACTGACAGGATTGATTCGCCTTACTCCATTGCCTTGAGCGGGCAGCGGGTAGATGTCGGTGGTGTTTTTAACTGGCAGGATGGGGCTGGTGCTGACTGGCTATGGCAAAGGCTTGATGATGAGGGTATCGTCCATGCTGACTTACATGGCTGGTTGCTCCTCGGCTATGAGACTAATTCTCTTAGTCAAATACTCAGCTTTCGCCTGGATAGAGGTAAGGTGCCCCACAGTTATACATACTCAGGACGGTTATATATACTTCAGGATAGTTATATATACTTCAGAACTTGGAACATAGAGAGGCAGGAGATAACCTATCACGCTGGAATCGCCGGGTGCAGGAAATCCGTCAGCTTTAGTAAAGCCGGAGTGAATGACCTCATCAAAAGTAAAAACAGAATCTATAATAATGGTGGGGCACAGGTATTAGCCCCCAGAATGGAATAGCCCGTCTCTAACCCCTTTATAGAAGCTGAGGAGCATTCTTGACGACGGAGCCATATTAAGTAATATGCCGTAGCCAGCCAAAAATGGACGCCAAAGAAGTAAATTAGAAAGAGGGAATATTGCCAGCTGTTGTCATATTATTCGGGAAGCTATGCCACCCGTCCCATGACTGGTCCCAAAAAATGGAAAGATGCGAGCTTGAGCACTGACCCTAAAGTAATACGGGAGCTGGTGGAGAAAGCGAGCCTCTTAATAGAAAATAAAGAGTTAAGAAGGAAGATGGGAAAAGCGGCGAGGCAGGAAGTGGAGGCAGGGAAGCATTCCATCAAGTATAGGAACCAAAAACTGAAGCAGATATTTGATGAGGTTATCGACAAGTGATTCCACCTAATGACTGGGAAATCAAAAAGTGCCTATATTTATCGCTGGCTATTTTATTAGCTATGCTGGGGCTGGTTGGTCTGGCTGGCTTAGGCTTTGATGTCCCCGGCTTAAGGCAAATCGTTGGCTTTATTTTCCTTACCTTCGTCCCTGGTATTCTTATCCTCAGAGTCCTCAAAATCCATAATATAGGCATAGTAGAAAGCCTGCTATATTCGGTGGGGTTGAGTCTTGCCTTTATTTTCTTCTCCGGGCTATTTGCCAACTTTGCCCTGCCTCTTATTGGTATCACTAGGCCGATTTCAATCTTCCCCATAATGGCTACCCTGACTGGGTTCACCTTAATCTTGATGCCTATTGCCTATAAGCGAGATAAGGGTTTCTCAACTTCAACCCAGGCTAAGCTAGCTGAAATATTATCCCCGTCATCGTTATTCCTTATTTTAGTCCTCCTCCTTGTCATTTTCGGGGCACTTATGGTCAATTTCTACCAGAATAATATTCTTCTCCTTATCTTTACCGTGGTTGTGGCTGGTATTGTTGGTCTGGCTGCCTTCGGTAGATTTATTGACCACAAGGTGTATCCCTTGGCGATAGCTATAATAGCTATCTGTCTTCTGTATCAAACCACATTGATATCTCCCTACCTGACCGGTTTTGATATACACCTGGAGTATTACTTTGAGCGGCTTATAGTTGAGAATGGCTATTGGGAGGCAACGAGTCACCACAGTTACAATAGTGCTCTTAGCATCACCATGCTGGCGCCAATTTACTCCCTGGTACTTAATATTGATGGGGCATGGTTCTTCAAGGTTATCTCTCCCTTTATTTTCTCGCTGGTGCCCCTGGCCTTGTTCCACATTTTCAGCCAGCAGATGAGCACTAAGAAGGCATTTCTGTCAGTCTTTTTCTTTATGGCGGTGCCTACCTTTTCCCTGGAGATGGTAGCCCTGGTCAGGCAGCAGATTGCCGAATTCTTTTTTGTCTTGTTCATATTGCTCATGGTGGACAGGAAACTGGGGCTGAGCCAGAGATTCACCCTAGCCATTGTCTTTGCCCCATTAATAGCAGTGTCACATTACGGGCTGGGCTCTATCTGCCTTTTTTACTTTGCTCTGGGCTGGCTATTGATAATAGTAATAAGAAGCGGCTGGGGAAGGAGAGCTTGGGGGTGGCTGACCAAGAAGTGGGGCGGCTTGTCGCCAAGCCTGACATCACCGAGAGCCTTCCCACTAAAAGCTATAAGCATAATAGTTGCTGTTTATTTCATTGGCAGCTTAGCCTATTATGGATTGGTTGCCTCGGGGTCGCAGTTGGGGTTTCTAATTGCTATGTGGCAGGGGCAAAGCTCCTCTATTACTACTGGAGTTACTGAGTTGTTGCCCGGTGTGCCTGGTGAGCCACCGGCACCTGGTGAACCGGCTGAGCCTAGTAAGCCTGGTATATTTTTTGACTTTACTGCCCGGGAGCCTCTCATTCAGACTGCTCTTGGGCTTGACTTCCCCACGGCATCACCTCAGGGGAAGGGCTTCAGAATCTTTCAATATATGACTCAGCTCTTCATCGTTATCGGCTTTATCAGGCTAATCTTTAAACCGAGGAGGCTAAGGTTTACCGCCGAGTATATTGCCTTTAGTGCAGGCAGCGTTCTGTTACTGGCTGCCTGCCTATTTTTGCCTGGCTTTTCCGCCAGAATGAATGTTACCCGGTTTTACCATATTTCCCTGTTTCTTCTAGCTCCATTATGCATCTTAGGTGGTGAAGCCATTTGGCTGGGGCTAAGAGCCTTGTGGCATAAAGCCAGCCTGGTTTCTATGACTGAGGATAATCAAGCCTACCTTAGATTTCTGACCCTGGCTGTGCTGATACCCTATTTTCTGTTTACCTCCGGCTTTATCTTTGAGGTGACCGGGCATAAAGTCATTGACCGTATTGATTCACCTTACTCGATTGCCTTGAGCAGCCACCGACTAGATGTCGGTGGTGTTTTTAACCGGCAGGATGGGGCTGGTGCTGATTGGCTAAGGCAAAGGCTTGACGATGAGGATGCTGTCTATACTGACTTACATGGCTGGTTGCTCCTCGGCTATGAGTCTGGCGTAGTTGGTGAATCCTTTATTGGGGATGTCTACCTGACCACAATTGCCTCTTGGCGGCCAAATGTGTTTGACATTCGCCCTCCTAGAAGCCCTTTACTCTGGGATATGAGCCAGGTGTCCCCGGACAGTTATCTATACTTCAGAACCTGGAATACAAAGAGGCAGGAGATAACCTACTCCGCTGGAATTGCTGGGTGCAGGGAGAGTGTCAGCTTTAGTGAATCCGGAGTGAATGACCTCATCAAAAGTAAAAACAGAATCTACAATAACGGTGGGGCTCAAGTATTAGCTCCCAGAATGGAATAGCCCGTCTCTGACCCCTTTATAGAAGCCGGGGAACACTGTTTGGCGGCGGTGGAATACTTATTACTGTCTTTACTAGCCTATCTTAACAGCGTAATACCTATCCAGGAGGGAGTCCTTATGTATCATTGCGTCTCTACGCTGACTAAAGTACTCATCAACAGCTTTCCTACACCCGGGCAGTAGGTCGGCTGCCTGATATGCATCAATGGAGACAATACCGCCAACACTTACCTTGGGCCACAAGTTCTCCAAGGCGGTCTTATAGGACTGATAGAGGTCAGGGTCAAGATGTAGGAAGGCAATTGAGGAGCCTCTATATTTTGGCAGGGTCTCAGAAAACCACCCTTTAACAAGTGTTATCTGGTCGTTTACAAAATGCTCATCCAGCCCGATGCTTCTAAAATTACGCAGCACTGTTTCCTCGGTTACCACAAGCTTCCCTTTTGAACTCTTGTAAAGCGGCTTCGGAGAAGCTAAATCTTCCTTGCTTAGAGTAGGCAATCCCTCCCAAGAATCAAAGCCCCAAATATGCCTTTTTACTGTACTCTCTGTAACCAAGATAGCAATCTGGCACAGGCTCATCCCCCAGGCAACACCACATTCTACAATGTCGCCTGGCACACTTTCTATCAAGTTGAATAGCCTTTGGAAATATAGCAATTGATGTACCCAATGCGGGGTTACCATGAAGGAATCTGAGCGAACAACTTTTACCCCCAAATTCGAGACTAGCATTTTATTAACTGAGCCAGCTAGTCTCCGTAAAGGTCCCGTTTCGCTGGCTAGCCGCCGAAACCAATGCTTCTTCTCAGTTTGTAACATCTTCAACCTTCTTTACTACTTAGTATAACCATACTTCTAATCGTATCACTCATACTAGACTTTTGTCACTCCCTATGCTAACCACAGCTCAGTGAAGGTGAAAGCGTGGACTTCGTCTCTGTCTATAAAGTAAAAAATAAGCTTGTCCAGGGTGGTTAGAAACTGCTTTAACCGTTGTCTAGAGGTGATTATATGTACCGCTTCGGTGATTGTCTCCAACATATGAGGGTTAGACTTTCTCAACCTTACTCCTTTAATGATTTCTCTAGACCAGAACTGAATAGCCCATCTCTAACCCCTTTATAGAAGCTGAGGAGCATCCTTGGGCGACGAAGCCATATTAAGTAATATGCGGTGGCCAGCCAAAAATAGACACCAAAGAAGTAAATTAAGAAATAGCGATATTGCCACTTGGTGGCGTGCTGTCTCATAAGTCGGAAGCGGCTGCTGAGGCTACGATATTGAAGAGCCCCGTCTAGCCTATTTGCTGAGCGATACTTGTGCCAAACCTTCGCCTTGGGGATATAAACAGTTTTAAAGCCAGCTTCCCTGGCTCTAATGAAATAATCAATTTCAGCATACTCTTGAAAGCGTTTCTCATCAAATAAGCCAATACTTTCCAGGCTCTTTCTGTTGAACAAAGCACACCAGAAAGCAATATGCTCCACTTCTTTAATTGAGTCGTGTTGCCCTCTATCAAACTCTTTTCTGCCAAGAATACTTTGTGCTATTTTGGGTAACGGACTAATTACCCCTCCCCACAGGTCTAGTTTCCCTCCGAGATATTGCAGTCGGTCAGGCTCATCATAATAATAAATCTTGGCCCCAGCCGTGCCGATAGCCGGGTCAGCCTCAGCTACCTTGACCATCTCAGTGAGAAACTCCGGGTCAACTACAGTATCATTATCCAGTAGCAGTAAATAATCAGGATAGGAATTATTCAAGGCATACCTCATGCCAATGTTATATCCGCCAGCAGCGCCATAGTTCCTGTCGTTCTTAATTAGATGTATGTAATCCCCAAGCTTTTCTTCTAGCACCTGGGCGTCATTCCCCTCAGAGCCATTATCAACTACAATGACCTCATTAATTGGTATAGTTAATCTTTTTGAGAGACTCAAGGCACTCTGTAGTATCCTCAAGCCCATTCCAGTTTAAGGTTATGATGGAGACCTTGGGTTGATTCATATTTGCTCACTATGCCTTTTCTCTCAATTAGAAAGATATTTAAACCACTCCTCGGTAGCACTCTGGATTGTTTCTGGGGTCCAAACCGGCGCCTCCTTCCACCAATCAATATGCTCCAGCACGATTTTAACACCTTCCTCAAAGGGTACTTTAGGTTTCCATCCCAGCAGTTTTCTTATTTTAGATATATCAGCTTGGGTACAATCTGGTTCCCCTGGGCGTTTTGGTATATATATTACATCACCACCTAAAAGCTCAACCAGGCGATTGACGCTGTATGTATTACTGCTGCCTACATTCATGACCTCATTGCTGATGCCTGACCCGGCAGCCATAACCAGAGCATTTACCACATCAGTTACAAAAGTGAAGTCTCTTCCCTGAGTGCCATCGCCAATAACAGTAAAGGGTTTATTATGGAGTTTTTGAGCCAGGAATACACCAAAAACTGCGCCATGAGCTCCCGTAGTGCGGGAACGGGGACCATAAGCATTAAATAAACGGAGGGATAAGACCGGGACCTTGTACACCTTGCCCCAATGCAATACATACTGCTCGCCAAGATATTTGGTCAGAGCATAGGGATATTCAGGCTTGATATCGGCTGTCTCTGGCGTTGGAACAATATCAGGAATCCCGTAGCATGAGCCAGAAGCTGTGTAAATAAATCGCTTTACGCCAGCCAGTCGTGCTGCCTCTAGCACATTGACTGTGCCGTCAACATTGGCACGGTGATAGTCGATAGGCTGTTTAATTGAAGGCACGATATCGGCTAAGGCGGCTATGTGGAAAACCCACTCAACATCATGAAAATAGGGCTGAATGGCTTCCCGGTTGGTTATGTCTATCTGCTGTAGATGAAGGCGGGGTGAACCATGGTGTTGAGCCAGATTTTCGGGATAGCCGGTGGCAAAGTTATCCAGGACAATGACCTCATGGCCATTTTCCAATAAACGGTCAACCAGATGACTCCCAATAAATCCGGCCCCTCCGGTGACTAGCGTTTTCATAACTTATTAATGATTATAAAAATGATATAAAGATGAACAGGTCTTGCAGGGGTCCAAAAATTAGGTTTTTAATTACCTATTCTCCGCAAATTTCACCGCTATTTTAATTGCATCCATCAAGCTGTCAGTGCTGGCAATTCCTTTTCCCGCTTTCCCAAATGCCACTCCATGGTCTACAGAAGCACGAATTATTGGTATACCTAGGGTAACATTAACTCCTGAAATTGAACCCCACTCGTTTTTGTTTTTATCATAAACGAACCCGCTAAACTTCGAGGGAATATGGCCTTGGTCATGATACATGGCCACTACAATGTCAAACCATCCCCCTCTAGCTTGCGAAAAAACTACGTCTGCCGGAACCGGACCTTTGGCATCAATCCCCAATTTCTGCGCATCTTCTATTGCTGGTCGTATTTCATCAATCTCTTCTTTTCCCAAGAGGCCACCATCGCCAGCATGGGGATTCAGTCCGGCTACGGCGACCTTTGGTTTTGAAATTCCGAGAGCTAAACAAGTATCATTGGCGATTTTAATAACATCTAAAATTCTGTCTCTTTTCACAAGTTTAATTGCTTCTGATAAAGGTAAATGAGTAGAAACATGCACCACCCTGAGTTCGCCATGAGCTAACATCATTGTATACTTTTTTGTAGCGGTTAAGTCGGCAAACATCTCAGTGTGTCCAACATATTTTTCCCCCCAACCACCTAATTTGAACGATTCTTTATGAATTGGACAGGTGACAACTGCATCAACATTACCGCTCTTGGCTAAATCTATTGCCTTCATAATAAATTCTCCAGCTGCTTTGCCACATTCACCAGATATTTGACCATACTTTACCTGCTCCATTTTAATATTATTTAAATCTATCAAATCTAGAGAACTAAATTCATATTTACCCTGGCTAGGAGTAGTTACCGTATTTATTTTCAGTGCCCGATGTGTTATGTGCATAGCGTCCATCATAATTTCTTTACTACCGATAACAATCGGTCGACAGATATTATACACCTCCATTTTCGATAAAACTTTGGCAGTAATTTCGGGACCAATTCCTGCCGGGTCGCCTATAGTTATTGCGATAATAGGTAAGCCCATATCCTATTCACTCCTTGGCTAGGATACTTAGAAGACTTTCATGGATTAGACCATTTGAAGCCACAGCACTACTGGAATTCAATGTAACATTTTCTCCATTGATGTCTGTTGCCCGACCACCGGCTTCTTCAACAATGAGCACACCAGCAGCAATGTCTACTAATTTGGGTTTATGCAGTATTCGTGCATCGAGAACACCCTCAGCAACTTTACATAGGTCTACTGCTGCCGAGCCCAAAATTCTTACCGTAAAGGAGGAGTCAATCACCGGTTTGAAATTTTTTAACATTAATGGCTCTTTACTAAATTGGTTATCGTAGGCTATCATTGATTGCTCCAGTTTATCTCTAGTTGACACTCTTATCTTTTGGCCATTCTTATAAGCACCCTCATTTCTGTAGGCAAAAAAGGAATCTTTTGTTTCTGGTAAATATATCAAGCCTACAGTCAATTCATTGGCTCTAGCCCCACCTATTGAAATTGCGTAGTAGGGTAATCCAAAAATGAAATTATGTGTCCCATCTATAGGGTCTATAATCCAGAGCCATCCTTCACCCTCAATATGACCACTCTCTTCGCAACTAAAAGCTGACCCGGGAAATGCCTCTTCTAATACAGATATGATTGCTTTTTCCGAAGCAATATCACACCCGGTGACCAAATCTTTATAAGATTTTTCCCTTATATCAAAACCTTCTTCTCTTTTGGCTATAATAGAATTTGCCGCTTCCTTAGCAGCTTTCTCCAATATTTCATGGATTCTATTCATTTTACCTCTAAAAAGTTGGAGCTATTCGGTTAATTGCTATCACCCCACTGCTCCAGTTCTCAGATACTGTTTTTCTCCCCTTAGCTACATCTATAAGCAATTGAAATATGGCATCACATACTTCGGCAATATTTTTACCTTGCAGTATACTGCCAGCATCCAGATCTGTAAAGCTTAGCATTTTTTCAAATGTCTTTGTATTGGAAGAAATTTTTATGACTGGTACAATAGGATAACCTAATGGCGTGCCTAAACCAGTAGTAAAAAGTATTAAATGCGCACCTCCAGCAACCATCCCGGTAAGAGACTCGGCGTCATTGCCAGGTGTATCCATAATAATCAAACCCTTTTGACTTGGCATCTGTGCATACTCCACAACCTCATTAATCTGGCTACTTCCCCCTTTGGCAACTGCACCAAGCGCCTTCTCCTCAATAGTAGTGATTCCTCCTCTTATGTTACCTGGCGTGGGATTAGTCCCCACTAAATCCTTACCCAGAGAACTAGCAATATCTAAGTAACGCTGGGTATTTGATAGCAATCTTGCTTGATGGTCTTTGTTACCAATTCTTTTAATGAGTAACCGCTCGGCTCCTATTAATTCTGGAATTTCAGAGAGAATCGTTGTAGCTCCTAACTCAACAAGTTTGTCAGACACCATACCCACTGCCGGATTTGCGGTAATGCCAGAAAAAGAATCTGATGCGCCACATTCCAATCCAACAACCAATTGAGATATGTCAAACTCTTCTTTAATTTGATTCTCGACAACCAATTTGATTTTGGAGATATACTCTGTTCCTAGGCGAATAAGCTCATCAATATCTCCGACATCCTGTATTAATAGTTTTTCCACCGGTCTATTTAATTTCTGAATTCTATCAAAAACTTCATTTACTTCTACATTTTCACACCCTAAACCAACAAGCAAAACACCGCCAACATTGGGATTATTACAAATACCAGCCAAAGTTCGAATAACCTGTTCTCGGTCATCACCCAGGTGGCCACACCCGTGTTGATGAAAAATTGGGATAACCCCAGAAGTACTGTTGGCAATTTGCTGGACAACAGGATTTGCGCAATGAACTGTTGGCATTATAATTATATGGTTTCTGATGCCAAATACATTGTCACTACGACGAAATCCTAACAGTCTATTACTATCTCTCATTTATCCCATTCTATCTTTGACCATACTTGTCAGATTGTGAATGTGAACTACACCGCCAGCTTTAATGTCTCTACTGGCAATCCCAATAGGGTAGTTATATTTATAAATCTTTGAACCTCTCTTAATGGCAGTCATAGCGATTTTGAAGCCTCTGGGGACCTTTTCTTGAACAGCAAGAACCTCTCCACTTAATAAATAGTTTCCCGCTTCAATATCGGTTAATGCAGTTAACACATTGTCTTTCTTCCCTAATTTAATGGTTAATGCAGCTAAATCCTTAAGGTTTCTGGGGGTATCTCTCATTGTTAATCGTACGCCACCCATTCCCAACATCTGCCCCTATTAAATTCTTTACTTTAATCCTGCCATACTCTCCACGAGGCTCTATCAAATTTCCACATCTCTTGTAATACCTCAATATCCTTATAAGTATCAACTCTATACCAAAAATCTTTGTGCTCAAATAACGCCAACTCATCTTCTTTGATAAGTTTTTGTAGAGGTTCTTCTTCGAACATGAAATCTCCCTTTAAGGTTAAATAATTAAAGACGCGATAATCACAGATAAAGAAGCCACCCTTTACTAAACCTTCTAAGCGTTGTTTCTCTTCGAAAGATCTTGCTAGTCCATCCTCAGCTTCAACAACACCTAGAGGCGAGACTGGATGTGCTCCAGTCATAGTTACCACCCGGCCCATTGCTTCATGAAATTTCTTCAAATCAGAGATATTAACATTAGATAGAGTATCACAGTAAGTAAGGAAAAAACTTGAATCCTTATCTATAAAAGGTTTAACCAGTGCCAGGCTACTTCCGGTCATAGTTAATGAGCCTACGTTTAAAAATGTGATTTTCCAATTCCTACTCTTATTGGAACTATGGAAATGCAGAAGATTAGATGGAGCACCTAGTTCTAGAGTGAAATCTTCATTAAATATTCTGTAGTTTAAAAAATACTCTTTAATCTTATAGCCACCGACACCGACGCATAAAATAAACTCTTTAAGACCATAATACGAAAATAGATTCATAATATGCCATATAAGCGGGTACCCACCTAATGGAGCTAAGGCTTTTGGTCTATATTCAGTATCCTCTCGAAGTCGTATACCTCTATCGTTAGCTAAAATCACGACTTTCATTTAACTTTATACCCCCAAATGTTGTGGTTCCGATCAATTTGTTTATTAAACACATTAAGAGACTGAAAAACTCTGTTTCTCAGTGGATACCTTAAGACTCCTTGAGTGATTTTGCTACCGGTTCAACAAGCATATTTTCTAAGAACTCCTTCCTATCCAACAAAGGAGATAAATCTTCAATAGGTCTCCCAAATGCTAGTTTTGGAATTATTTTCTCATCAGGTCTCAATTTAACCCTGCACAGCACTGCATCGCTGCTATTTAGTATTTTTCTTACCTTCACTCTCAACCCCTCATGCTCATCAATTATCTCCGTACTAATGCCATAAGAC
>SDBT01016325.1_pt1 | contig 11755 bp, 21 predicted proteins | sample 2277101 | NCBI WGS metagenome assembly SDBT01 (sample SAMN10404973, study PRJNA504765) | marine sediment metagenome | isolation source: marine sediment core GS10_PC15, 103 cmbsf | place: Arctic Ocean: Southern Knipovich Ridge | collected 2010
ACGCCGCAGCAGCGGAAGGCTTGCCTCTCGACGCTTCGTCGATTTCGCGGCCTGGACATTGCGGACGAGATGACCGACATAGTTCGGGACTACTACGCCCTGAACACGGCGAGGCGGATACCGCGGCTTGGCGATATACTGACGCTCTACCAGACGCGGTCGGACCCTGTCAGGCGCGATCGGTACGAGCAGCAAGGCAACCCTAACCGCCTGTGGACGACGCCGTATTACGTCATTTGCGTGGCCCAGGACGGTCAGGGCAAGGGCAACATTGGCGATTTCAAGGAACTGACGCTGCCTAAGCCTTGGCCAGCGCAGCATCTACTGGAGGCCCAAGCGAGGGCGCTCAAGGCCGAACGGGACGATGTGCCTTCCTGGATGGGCGGCGGCGGCGTGTGGGAGGTCGTCAAGAGCGAGACGGCGCTACTGAGCGACGAGCAGCCCGATTCATACTACCGGCACCAAGTTCTTCTGCACCGGCGTCGGCTCATGGAGGAATGTGGCTCATGGCAGGAACGGATACGATTGGACGAACTGGACCAGAAGAACAGGGCAGGGCGGCTGCCTCCAGGCATCAGCCAAGCTGCACAACAGGCGATTATGCGGAGTTCGCCCAAGGTACACGCAGTCGCCGATGCGCTGCCCCAGAGGGCCGCAGACGTGCCGAAGATGGATGAGGAGCCGCAGCAGCAGCAGGATATTGACATTGCGGCCCCGCCCCCGGCAGCCCGTGACAGCGAGATTCCCTTTTGAACGTGAAGGAGTAGGCTATGGCCAAGGGCAAGAAGAAGTCTGACAAGGAAGTGGGGGATGACGTTGAGTTGATGGTCGAGGAAGAATGGCGCAAGACGAAGAAGGGAACCGCTGGCCACACCATGAAAGAGATACTAGCCAGCGGTATCGGACCCCTGCACCTGTGGGCCGACACCGTCTTGCCTGAGTCGGAGCTTGAGAAGCTGGCGGGGAAGCTCCAAGAGAAGACACAGAAGGAGTTGACCGGGATTGTGCGTAAGGCGCTGCAAAACGGAACGCTCCAGGTGGGTGGTGAGCCCGTGTGGTCCAACGCGAACAGCACTGTTGACAGCGAACTGAGCGTCGAGTCCATGGGGCGAGCGTTCAGTCGTATGCGTAACGACCGGGACCAGGGCCGTAGTCCGCTCGCTGGCCCCCCGGCACCAGTCGTCGCCAAGCACATCGCCTATTGGGCGGGCATCGGCACTTCGACCATGCCGGTGGACGTAGCCAAGGTCGAGAGCCTTCTTGGCCATCTGCTGTGCCTCCATGGCGAGATGGGCGTTTTCCATCGCGTGAAACTCGTTGACTCGCCCTCTATGATTCCGGCTGCCGGGCCCGCTGATCCTCTGCGTAGCAATTCTGGCAGGGCGGGTCACATAGTTGCCAATTTCTACAGGGCAGTGCCGGAGACATGGCGGTATATGCAGGCCCACACCATCCTATGCCTTACGGTGTTCGAGAATGGAGCGCCGCCTGCCTATATGCCCAGCCGGCCCCTGCTGCCCGTAGACGCGACAATGAGCCGTGTCACGCCCGCTATCGACATAATCCAGCCGCTTACCCTTCTTTTGGATGGACCGGTGAGCGCTCTGGACCAGCTTGTTGCTCCGTGGGGACGTTCTTGGGGGTCTGCCGGTCCGATACATTTTCCAGTGGCTGATATACCGGGAATTGCTGGCATAGACTTCGTTCTGCAGCACATCCGAAGCGCGCGGGTGCCACGGGAGAACATCTACCTGCTTATGCGGGCCTTGGCCATAGACTCTGGGCCGCTGGCATACGTCAACGAGGTGTTTTACGTGCTGAACCGCCCGAAGCACGAATGGACCGAGACAGTGAACGGCCGGACCCGCCTTCACAACGATTCCGGCCCGGCGATTCTCTGGCGAGACCAGACGAAAGAATGGTTCATCCACGGCGTCCGTGTCGATCGACAGATTGTAATGGCGCCTGAGACACAGGGCATCAAGGAGATGTCGAACGAGCCGAATCAGGAGGTCAAGCGCATTCGGATCGAGCGGTACGGCTGGGACCTGTTCCTCGGCCAGGCGGACGCGAAAGTGCTGGACCAGCGGCGCAACGATATTGAGAATACGCGGGAAGTGCTCTGCGAGTTCGACGGGGAGAAATTCCTGCTCGCACACTGCACGAGTACCCCGCGAGTGTACGCCCTGCGGGTTCCCCGCGAGGTACAGACATGCGACGAAGCACAAATATGGCTGCATAGTGGCAGCCGTATAACTAACCTGGCGGGCAAGACCCGCCTAATTGGAAGGAGCTGAGACCGATGGAAGCAACACAAACAGCGGTAACGACACGAGCGGCACTCAAGCAGTTGAAGGACAACGCCGAGCAGATCGCAAACGACGGCGAGCACCGGCCGACAATGGAAGTCGGCGACTCATGGCGGCAGGGCGACGTGATTATCATGCGCCTGCCGGACGATTTCGTCGCCGCGCACAAGGGCGACCTTACGGAGATCGTGATAGACTCGGGCGAGACATTGCAGCTCGCTGAGGGTAGCACTCAGGGCAGCCGGCACTGCCTGGCCAGCCTCGATGGCATCACCGTCTATCGCCTGCGCGACGCCAACGCCCTGGACGGCCCGGTCATTCACGCGACGCGGCCGTTCGACGTCACGCACCCGGAACACGGGAACGTCTGCGACCTGCCGGCGGGCGACTATGCGTTCCCCGGGCAGCGGACATTCACGGGCGGAAGGGCAGTTCGCCGCACCAAGGACTGACCAATGGAATGCCTCAAATGCGGAGCGTGCTGTCGGTCATTCGTGGTCGAGTGTTTCTGGCTCGATGCTGTGCGGGAGCCACGACTTCTCCAAGCACAGGGCTTAACGCCGACGATGAAGAAGCTCGGTTTGTCGGCAACACCGGCGCTGACCTTGGCGGATCTCGAATCCGAGGACCGCTGCATCATGCTGGCCGGCATTGAGCCGTGCCGGTTCCTTGGCCAGGACAGGCGTTGCACAATCTATCCGACGCGACCCAATAGCTGCGTCGGGTTCGAGGCCGGCGGCGAACAGTGCATAGAGGCGCGCCGCTGGCGGGAAAAGGAATGATGGTGATTATTCGACCTATGCCGTACTGCCCGATGACTGAGCGGAGCTTGCAGTACATGCTGTTCGCCGAATTCGGCAACGCCAGTCAGATACTGATGCCGAATTACACGCCGTGCGCGTGGCACGAGTGCGACATCTGGCGCGTGACCAAGAGCGGCTATGCCCAGGAATACGAGATCAAGCTGACTGTAGCGGACTTCCGTGCCGATCAGCGGAAGGGCCACAAGATGGATGCGCTTGCGGCGCACAGTACGCTCGGTCCGACGCGGTTTTGGTACGTCACGCCGGAGGGGCTGTTGGAAAACGAATGTCTACCGCTCTGGGCGGGATTGATCGAAGCCAGCCCCGGCCGATATGGCAAGCCTCTGGTTTCTAAAGGCAGCAGCATGAGACATGGCCCGCGCCTACACAACAAAAAGGCGGCGCCATGGGAAATCGTGCACGCTCAAGGCGTCTGCTACTGGCGGATGTGGGCCGAACGTCTGCAGAGCTGATAATTGGAAGCGGTTGCGGGAAGAAATGGCCCTGAAGGAGAACACGGATGCCGAATGGGACCGGGTTATCAGGGCATCGCGTCTGCCGAAGCGGACCAACGCGCTGTCCGTATGCTACGAGGATGCCTGCCAGGCGTCCGGTGAGTGTCACCTTGTGTGCCTGACCACCAGTTGCAAATGGATAGCCTACGAGGTCGCCGAGGCGGACCATGCAAGGTTTCTGCAAATGCTCGCACCCTTGGCAGAGATTGCCCGGCGGTTTTCTCCAGAACCATGAAACTTCGAGAGGAGTGTGAGTGAATGTGGCTATACCTGCCTTCAACGTGTTGTCCCTCTGCACCGGCGGCGGGGGACTATGAGTTGCATGGTGGAATTCTCTTGACACGGCGCGGTAACTGACTAAACTATGGCCATGAAAACAATAACTATCAGTCGGCAAGGGCGGCGGAAACGGGGTGATTTATATGAGTGTACCGAATGCCATCGGTTCCTGCCAGCACGGGCGTTTCGGAAGCTCCCAAAGGTTCGTTGCGGCCTGTCACCCTCCTGCATTGATTGTGACAAAACAAGAGGGGCGAAATACAGATGCAGTCATCGCAGCCAGACGAAAGCCCGTTATAAGCGGTGGTACGCGAAGAATCGGCAGCGGGTTTTGACCCATGCGCAGGAGTATCTACAGGAACTTCGACTCCAAGTCATAACTGCCTATGGCGGTCAGTGTGAATGTTGCGGCGAACCGGCCATTGAATTCTTGGTAGTAGACCACCGCCTCAATGATGGTAATGCTGAGAGGGCTAACGGTCTTCGTGCTGGTCGTCCGCTCTATTTACATCTCATTCGCAAGGGATTCCCTAAAGATCGATACCGCATTCTCTGCCACAATTGCAATATGTCGCGGGGGCTTTATGGGTATTGTCCTCATGAGAGAAAGGAACCGTAATGTGGCTTCACATTCCAGAGCCATCTACTCTGTCTCGCTCTGTTCTGGTGGAGGCGGAATCGAAGTTGGCCTCGAACTTGCCCTGCCCGGAGCCTTCACAGTTGTCCTTTACTGTGAGCGCGAAGCCTATGCTGCGGCGATCTTGGCGGCGCGCATGGAAGAGCAAGCCATACCTCCGGCGCCTGTCTGGTCTGACGTGCACACTCTCGGAAAGCCAGAAGTCCGCGATTACCTTCGGGAAGCAACTGGCGGCCAGGGCGTCAGTTTCGTCTACGGCGGAATCCCCTGTCAGCCGCACAGCGTCGCTGGCCAACAACATGGCGAGGATGATCCGCGAGATTTATGGCCAGCAGTGCATCGATTCATTGAGACGAATCCATCGGTCGAGCTTGTCTTCATCGAGAATGTCCCAGGGATGCTTAGCACTGGAGGGGCTGAGCGCGTCGTCACTGAACTGGAACGACTGGATTTCCGTTGTGCGCTCGGCTTGTTTACGGCGGCGGAAGTTGGCGCAAGCCACGAGCGGGAGCGACTGTTCATCTTGGCCCACCGCTTGTGCGGCCGAGGCGGTCGGACGAACCCAGAGCGACAGGGCACTGGAGATGGGATTTCAGGAGACACTCTGCGGCCAGGCGGCGCTGTGGCAAACACCATGCCCGGCACAGTTCAGCAAGCGGCGTCAGGTGGGCCAGGAAACACGCAAAGAACTCTTGCTGCCAGCACAGGCAGAGATGTGGTCAACGCCTCACGGGATGGCGGGAGTGGACAAGACGGGCAAGCAGGGGGCGGGCGGGGAGTTTGCCAAGAGCGTGAAGAACTGGCCCAGCCCCAGAAGCGAGGATGCCGAATCTTGCGGGAATCATCCGGGAGCGATCGACAGCCTGACGGGAGCGACGAAACTCTGGCCGACGCCGAAGGCAACGGAACACAAGGGCGCAGACGGACCGGGGCAGGGGGGTCACGACGGGATGTATCTGACGGGCGCGGCAAAGCTGTGGCCGATGCCAGCCAGCAGGGATTACAAGGGGACGAACAGCAAGAAGCATCGGGACAAGGATCAGGGCCATCACGACCAGTTGCCGAACTTTGTGGCGATGACATTCCCCTCTTCCCTCCTGGCCCTGGTCCCGGAGCGATCGACCAATGGCGGCGAATCCTCGAAATCAGACCAGACCTCGCCCCGGCGACTCAACGGGAAATTCGTGGAGTGGCTCATGGGACATCCTCCCGGGTGGACCAGCTTCGACTTCTCGGGAATTCCTGTCAGCCACAAACTGTGGCGGCAGCGTTCATTAGCCTGTCTGCGGCGCTATTTCGAGAGGATATGTAGATGAGCAAAGGATCCCTTCGCCGCCCCAAGGACCAGCGCTACTGCACGGCCCGGCAGTTCGAGCGGCGCTGGCGGCGCGCGTTTGCCCCGAACAAGAAACCCAAGGAGAAAAGACGCTGACACCCCGGTCAGGCATATTTCAGCACGAGAAGCCGTACAAGGGCAAGACGAACATCTGGCTTACGCCGCAGCATATCATTCGCGCCCTTGGCCCGTTCGACCTTGACCCGTGCGCTGCGACAGACCGACCTTGGGATTGTGCCGCGCAGAACTACACGGTCAAGGAGGATGGCTTGGCTCGTGACTGGTCTGGCCTGGTGTGGTTGAATCCGCCGTATGGACCCGACGCGGCGAAATGGCTCCGTAGGTTACGGGAGCACAACAACGGTTTCGCGCTACTTTTCGCCAGAACCGAGACCCGCATGTTCTTCGAGTGGGTCTGGCCCTATGCCACCAGTATCCTATTTATCCGCGGTCGGATTCGGTTCTGCCGACCCTCGGGCGAACCGGCGGCGCATGGCGGGGCACCGTCCGTCCTGATAGCGTACGGTCCCCGGGCTGACGCCCGGCTGCGTACTGGCAAGGTCGCAGGTTACTACGCTCGCCTAACTGGTCAGATAGCCGATCCTTAGTGAAAGGCGGTCACGGATGGCGGCCGACGACAATCAGTTACCACCGAGCGGCAAGGTGCCGTGCACCGAATGTGGGGAGCCGCACCCCGTCTGGCTGGTCCCGAACGGAATCTGCAGCGGCTGCTACGCCCTTGTCGAGATAGCCTGTCACATGGGGCTCAGGAATTACCGGCGCCGAGAGGAATACAGTCACTCTGCTCGGGATTTCTTCGCCCAGGGGGAGCCGCCTGGCGGCCATGCGACGCGATTGCCCAAGACGGGCCTCGATCACCTCGACTACCACCTGGCGACGATCTACCTGTTGGCCGAGCGCATGATAGGCAGGAGTCGCACGCGCTGGCCGGCCGAGTCGGAGCCGGAGCCGGAGGAGGACGCTACGAGCCCAGAGGATGAAGCGTGCGATACGCGATGATCGCCTGAAAGACGCCCATTGCAACGACGCCCCGGCAGCCGCAGTTCGGGCAGTAGGTGAGGATTGCGCGGCGATTGCGTACCGTCGTTCCCGTTTGGCACTCGGCGCATATCCAGAGAAGGCCGGCGCTTGAGCGATTGGCCAAGGCGCGCTTGAGCTGGAGGCGGGAAAGTCTCACGGATGCTCTCCTACGGCCTGAGCGCCCGTATGTACGGCCAGGCGCAGAGGAAGGCCACCGTCAAGGCGCCCAGCGCCAGGCAGAGGCCAACGATAATCGCTTCGGGGATCTTTGTCGCGTTCATGGGCCAGTCCTTCCTAGCATTGCCCTGATGTGGGCTGGCGTAGTTCGTTGTCGTGTATTGATGCTCTGGATAAATGCCCGTTCGCGCCCAAGCTCGTCGCATCAAGGGTCTTGACGACCGCTGTTAGCGCATTCATCGCATCGGCGGCCTTCTGCCACAACTTCGCTTGGAGGTCCACTGGAAGGCTGCCGCCGCCGTACTTTTGACTACCGTACTTCTGTTCTGGCTCCAGCGCGTTGACCAATCCGGCCGCAAGGTCGCGCGCCTCATCGGCTTGGTGAAGGAGTTCGTCTGTGTTCGCATGTTTCATCGGCCAATCCTTTCATTCTGCCCGGACCGTTCCGGTTATGTCAGTCCTTTCATCTCAACGGCCGCCGCGCCCAAGGTCACAACGTCTTGCCCCGCGCCAGCTTCGAGACCGGCGCGGGACGGGGGCGCGGCTATGCGGCCTCTTCTGATTTCCACGGCTTTTCCGCTGAATCTACAAACGCCGGCTTGCCCTTCCCGTTGCCCTCATCGTCCCAAGACTCGAAGCAGGATATCGTTTTGGCCTCCACGTCGATTTCGTACAGGAACTCAATGTCGCCGTGAACACCGCCTGTCGGCTCGTATGATCCACACTTCCACTCGCGCGAACTGTCAGGCACTACCAAGCCAAGAGGTTCGAGGACTGTCGGTTTCGTTTTTTGGCCGTCGGCGACGGTGTAGTAGGTGTTGTATTCGGCTGCACCTATCAGGATCAACCATCCGGCGGCTTGCCCGACATTGTTGCGGATATGCCCATCACGTAGCCAGCCTATGAACTTTTGCAACGTAGGCATTGCACCCTCTGGGTATCCGTCAGAGTGGCGGTAAAACCATAACTTCCCGTGCGGACTCTTGACGACTATGTTTGCTCTTGTGCTCATTGCCTGCTACTCCTGTCAACCTGGGAGCACCATTGCGGCCCAGGCCGGCAAGCCCTAGAGGCTCACGGGCGCGAGTCGCAACCCGCGCGCTGGATTACTTGTCGGTGACTTCCCATTGTCCGACAGTGTTGCCGTTGATGTCTGTTAGGGGGCCGCTGTCCGGGCGGTAAATCCCGCCGCCGACCAGAAACCCGCCAGCCAGTTCGGACAGAATCCGCGCGGCCTCCCCTGCCCGGGCGCTGGCGTCAACGTGTATGTCCTTGGGACCATCGAGGCTGGCAAATGCCGCGTTGCGCATGTCGATTGTGATTTTGATTGTGAGTTTCATAATATCCTGCCTTTCCCGGCGTCAAGCGCCGTCTGTCATTCGTAAATGCCACAATGGACAATCTGCGCGAGAATCGGCGAGTCCGGTAAGAGCGGCGCAAATCTCGTAGGCTCAGGTGCGAGACCAGGCAGAGGTCGTCGCCAGTCACCTTCATATCGCCGCGGTATCCAGGCATCGGGAGGCAATTCCGGTAGCAGCAGATTGTCCTCTGAGATATGGCGGTTGGCCAGACCCATGATCTTTAGTCCGTCCCTGCGCGTGGGCAGGTTGGCAGCCATCGCCTCGCGCAGAGCGTCGCGCAATCCGTCACTCAATAGTTGTATCAGCGTCATCGTTCTTTCCCTTTCAGTTAGATTGCCCGTGAATGTCATGCCCTACGCCAGCCGGTAGGCCAGCGCAGAGAGGGTGTTACTTGCAATATGTAGGGTCTTTTAACTGCCCAGTCATGTCGAACGCCTCCGGGTCTATCACGAAATCGGCCTTCCGAGTGGTAGCTTTCTCATGGCCGGATGGGAAGATTAGCGTGCGCTTGCCGTCCTTGTCCTCGATCACCAAGGGGCGATTGCGTTCGCGGCAAACATCAAAGGCTTCGTTCCAATCCAATATCGCTATCATCATTCTTTCCCTTTCAGTTAGTGAGAGCCAAGACGGGCAGCCGGCCAAGAATTCCAAGCGCGGTTAGGCGCTGAACAATGCTCGCGGCTGACAGGTTTGACTGTAATGGACCGGGCTGTACCAGCTTCCAACCTGGGCCTGGGCGCTTGGACCGGGCGAGTATCCGCCCATCATGTGCTGACGTGGTGGGCGTGTAGTACAGGTATCCCTGAGCAGAGGGCCATCCCCGGTGGGTGTGACGGAAAGCCTCAATTTGTGCATGTACGCGCTCGCGGATGTCTTGCAGATTGTCCATGGTCTCTGTCTCCTGTCCGGCCGGTTGGTGTTATGCTCCGATTGCTACAAGGCGAACCGGAATTAGGCCGCGCAGTACCGGCTTGAGGTTCGCAATCAGCCGCGCAGCCCGTTTTTCGTCTTTATCCATTGCGGCGCGGAGGATTTTCAGCCGCCGTGCGTCAGTGCGAAATTGCTCGGACATGGTGGGATCGCATTCCTTCCAGTATTCAGCGTTGCCCTCAATCCTCTGGATTTCATCATCAAACCGGGCAAGGTCATGTTTCCTTTGTGCTGATTGTTTCATCGGTCTGGTCTCCTGTCCGGCACTATCGCCGATAGCCCGCTGCCGGAGTCGAACCGGCGAGCCGTTGCGGGCTGCGCGTCAGTCGGCGAACACAAAGCCCGTCCATGTGAACTGTGGGCAATCGCATGATGCGAGGCAGCGGCCGTGCCCCGTGCCATCGTGCTGGCTTTTCAGGTGTCCGCAAGAGCATTGCTCGTCAGTTACTTCTTTCTTCTCGCCTGTCTTAAAGTCTGTTACTTCCATCGTACCGCCCTTTCATTGGCCGGCATCATCGCCGGAAAGCCCGTCCGCCCGTTGCAGGGCGGGGCAGCCTGTCGAGTAGAATCGGCGGCCCGGCCGGCTGTCATGCAACCGGGGGGAATTGCGCCAGACCGAGCCGCCGTAAGTTCGTGAGTTCGCTTGCATGACAATGGGATAATATCACATGCCGGCAGATAAGGCAAGCGAATTCCAAGAATTATTTGCACAAAATCGTAAGGGGCGCGGTACAATGGACGTTATGAGCGAAGATTTACCACTGATGGAGTCGCCACCGATAGGACAAAGGCCAGGCGCTGAACAGGTTCGTCGGCACAGACGACGGGCGCGGCAAGCCAGCTACATGGCGCTGGATGAGGTGCTCCAAATCGAGCAGTGGATGGGCTCGGCGCCACGGTCCGCCCTCATCGCTCAGGGACACCGGCGCCAGCCAACGGCGGCTATGGCCAGAGTCCTGGCAATGAACAACCTCGGCATGACACGGGCCGCCATCGGCAGACGCCTCGGCATCCACCGCGGCTCCGTAACACACCTGCTGCAGCAGGGACAACGCCGGCGCCTAGGCGCTGACGTACCGCGGGAAAGGGACGATAACAGGGGAGAATTGTTGCCCGTAAACCCCCAAATCATAGACAAAACAGCCCTTCCAATCGCCTCATTTGACGACCCCGAATAATCCCACAACCTACCTAACCCTATCAAAAAGTAACTAAGTAATCACTCAAGCCGAAACAAAAACCGGATTTATTTTCAGTCCAGGTCAAAAAACCCTCCAAGCCCGGCAAGCCCCTATCTACTACGCAAGGAAAATATAATTACGGGGACACGATACAACTGTAAAGAAAACCCCAAAAAAACCTCTGTAAGTCGCACAAAACTGTCCGTAAGGCGAATCGCGCTGCGCACAGGTATTATGAGAGACTCTTTTTTAGTCTTAAGCGCTTGATAATTGACCTGCTTCAAACGGCGAAGCGCCGTTGCGTGGCCGTAGTCGTTGAGACGTTAAAAGCGCAAGCGCGCACACCCGCCGTTCGACGTTGACGTTAAGTCGTTCAAGGACTGATAACCTGCCGTTAATACGTAACACTGGCGCCTTGCGATTCTCCGAATAATCTGCGGGTTTCACGCGGAAACTGCTGTAAGTCGTTGAAACCTATCACTTATGACGATTGGCCGATTCTGGGCATTGTGGTCGACATTGGCTCGACTTATGATCGTGTCGCCCTGCTTGCGGCTACAAGTCGGTTGGTCTAACCGACTTAAGTATTTGCGGCCATTCTAAAGCAACATAGGCCGTCCATGTTAAAACATGCAAGTTTATTGCCTTTCGTCCGGCGAGGTCGACATCGCTTGGTCGGGGGGTACGAGTCTATTTCCACACTGCACAGTGCGGCAATGAAAGCGACATTTTGAGAGGATTGGGCCTTGTCTGAATTCTGGCGACGCAATTTCGAGCCGGTGGCGCCTGGGCCGTATGTTCTGCACCCCTGGCACTGGCGGGCGATCATCGGCGACATGCGGCTGATGGTGCATCGGCCGGGGTGCATTGGCGGCCCGATCAACCTGAGCATGACGCAATGGCAATACGCCGTATGCGTCCCGGACAGTAGCGGCCGCAAGGATCTGCTCATCGTGGCCGACGCGGGTTATGCCAGCTCCGAACGTGACGCCAAGGTGAAGGCCCTGCAGTTCGCGGTTCACCTGTTCAGTCAACACAGAATCAAGCTGCGGAAGGCCCTGGGCCTGGCCAAGGTGCCGCCGATCATGGTCGAGATGGCCGGCGTGGACGTGCGCGAGGCCGCCGACATGCTGCGTGAGACCGTCCGTATGCCACGTGAGGACGTTGTGAGCGTCCCGGAGGGTGT
>SDBT01016326.1_pt1 | contig 11755 bp, 13 predicted proteins | sample 2277101 | NCBI WGS metagenome assembly SDBT01 (sample SAMN10404973, study PRJNA504765) | marine sediment metagenome | isolation source: marine sediment core GS10_PC15, 103 cmbsf | place: Arctic Ocean: Southern Knipovich Ridge | collected 2010
GGGACCGGATAGTGCAGGAATAGTCGGGTCATCGAGACCGCACCCTAGGTACCCAGCCACCGCGGGGATCGCCGCTAGTGCCAGCGCCCACTTGATTCGATTCCACATGAACGCCTCCCTCACATGAGGGCTCGCCAAGCTTCGGCTTGCCGCCGTTGTTGGCTCACCTCTCCGATAATCTCCAGACAGATTCAGAAATCCCCAAAAGTGATGTTGATATAGCCACGCACGGTAATGGCCTTTCCCGCCAGGTCGGCACCGAAAAAATCGATTTGGGCGATGTTGCTCAAGACGATTTCCCCCCCGTTGAAAGCCAAGTTCACCAGCGGGGACTCGAGCTTCGACGACTGCCGGACCACCGTGATCTCGAAGCTCGTCTGTTCTCCTATCGGCAATTGGACGTTTGCAGCCCCATCAAACGGAAAAGGAACATGCACCCCCGGTGTATTCAAACCGTCGGAACGGATGTAAGTAACCCGGTAGCGAGTGAGTACCACGTCTTGGAACTGACTGGGCCCAAGAGAGCTGACCACCCCCTTGGAGCGATTCAAGAGGCTGACCGTCGCGATGTCATTGATCGCCGTGCAGGTCGGCAAGGTGCCACCCGCAAAGGGGGTCGCAACCGGGTTATCGCAGACATCGGATTGCAGATCGTTGTTTGACGAGTTCGATGGCACTATGCTGACGACGGTTAAAAGTGAGTTGGTCGTGTCCTGCTTAACAGTTGGCGGTGTCCCACAGGCCTCAAACAGGACCACAACTGAAAAGGCAAGGACTGCGCTTTTCGCTAGCTTTCTGGCTCTCATCCTGGCCTCCTAAAGTTCTGTGCCTTTCCGTATTCTGGGGGTGACAAAGATGAGCAACTCCCGGTTCTTGTCACTGCTGTTGGTACTCTTGAAAAGCCATCCCAGAATGGGGATCTTGTACAGCAAGGGTACGTAATTTTCTGTCCTGGACGTCTCATTGACGAAAACCCCACCTACTACCGTCGTCGAGCCGTCGGCGACCAGGACCTGGGTGGTGGCCGACTGAGTCTGGATGCTCGGAATCCCGTTGACGGTGATACTCTGGTCCACGACGTCGTTGTTCACCTGCATGTCCAAAATGACGGTATTGGCCGAAGTAATTTGAGGTGTCACCGTGAGCTCTAAAACGGCATCCTTGAATGTGACCGTCACCGTGTTATTGGCAATCGTCTGGACCGGGAACGTCACGCCTTGTTTGATGGTCGCCGGTTGGTTGTTTTGAGTGATGATTCTCGGCGCCGATAGAATCCGAACTTGGCCCCGGCTCTCGGCCGCGGTCAGCGCCGCGTCGAGTCCAAACGCCCCGGTGATGCTTCCCAACGACAGCCCGATGGCCCCGGTGGGGAAGCCCGCCATGGGCAAGTTCACCGCGTAGCCCCGCTGGGCCTGGTCGGAGCCCACTTGAGGGGAGGTCAGGCCTCCGCCGGGGGAGGCGCCTTTAAACTCCTCGAGAACCCCCGAGCCTAGACCCTGCCCGTCGAGCAAAATGTTGTTGGGAAAAGTCAGCTCGGTGGCGTTTCCGAAAGCTTGATCCTTGTGTCCGACGAAACCCCACTGGATACCGAACTGCCGCGAAAAGGACCGCGAGGTCACTATGATCCGGGCTTCGATTTCAACGCCCGGAATGGGAGTATCCAAAGTGTCGATCAAGTCGTTGACGTTTTGCAGTCGGTCTTCCAAATCGGTAACGATAAGAGTGTTGGTACGAGCATCGATGGCGATGTCGCCGCGCGGGGAAAGGTTGCGCTGGAGCAGTACCGAGAGCTCGGAAGCTTTGGCATAAGAAAGCTGGCGGGTCGCCGTCAACAGCTCACCGGCCAAGGCCTTTTCCTCTTGGAGCCGGCGCCGCTCCGCCTCTTCGTTGGCCAACTCGCCGAGCGGAGCAATGCGGATGACATTTCCTTCCGTGGCATAGCCCAATTTGTGGGTCTTCAATATGAGGTCCAGAGCCTGATCCCATGGAACTTCCGAAAGCTTCAAGGTAATCCGTCCGCTTACCCCGGGTTGGACAACGATGTTCAAACCGCTAATATCGGCGAACAGACGGAAAATGTCCTGAATATCACCGTCTTTGAAGTCCAGACTGATGAGTTCGCCGGTATAAACCGTCTCGCCGGTCCCGATGACCCCGCCTGCGTAAGTCTCCTGCGCCGGTTCCGCGGGTACCGCGGCTTGAGGCGGCGGGTCAGGAAGCAACGCGACCGGCGGAGCTTCAAGACCTTCGGGCAAGGAAACGGAAAAGGTCGAGTTTTGAGCTACCAGAGCAACCGGTTCCAGAGAGGCGGCTATCGAGCCCGCCACATCGAGGGCGGAAGGAGCGGTCTCTTCTCCAACGAAATTCAAAGCTTCTCCGTTTCCCTCATAGACACCGATCGCCGGCAGGTATTCCGGGACGGAGGTCATTCGAGCCACCTGGTCGGCCACCGAGCCCCCCAGTTTTTCGGTGGTGGGCGCAAAATGGATCTCGAGGATGTTGCCTTTGTCCACCGCGCGATGTGGCACCTCCGCGTCGAGATCGAAAACGAGACGGGTGATGCGAGGACTGGCGGACCGAAACTGCGCAATTCGCATCTGGTAGACCCCAAGGGCCTCGATGGGCATCACCGCCCGATCGACCCCATTGACCACACCATTGAAGTCGAAAACAAGCCGCTTGGGATTATCGAGTCGAAAGCTCGTGTAGTTCAGCCTGCCGTCTGCCTCGACACTCACGGTAAGAAGATCGTCGGTCAGCGAATGGCGGACCCTCTCCAAGATGGATGCGGGTGGATAGGAAGGAGTCTCGGCATCGACCGGGAGAATCTCCGTTGCCACCACTTCATCAGCAATCGGTGGCTGAGGCTCATCCGTCACTTCCGCCATTTCCACAGCTTCCGCCACTTGCGTCAGCGGATCTTCGGCTGGATCTGGCGGGTCGTCGGTCGCCCTTTCGACAGCGATCTCCTCCTCGACCTCTGCAGCACCCTCAAAGAGCACCGTCAGCGCGTGCGGTGTTGCGGAAAGCTGGTATGGAACCAGTGAGCCCAGCTTGATCTCGATCCGCGAGAGGCTCTTGCCATTCATGCCGTCTAGGCGCGTCGCAACGATAGACTCCACCTCACGACTGCCCACGACCGTTCTATCGGCAAGTCCGGAAATATCCACCCCAGGGAGGTCAATCACCAAAGTCAAGGGGTCGGGGCTGTATTGAGTGTAGAGAATCATACCGCTGGTCTCGAACCATACTCGGGTCCGACCCGGCTCAACGTGGTAGCGTACCGCGTAAATCGAGGAAGGCAATGCCGAAGCATCGCCCGCCTGCGCGTTCGCTACAGCCGTCCCGCAAACGAGGGCGGCTTGAGCCACCGTCAGCACCCGGAGAAATGACCTGAGAGTCTTCATCATCTCCCCTCCTCCATTGGATGGAGCGTCTTTTCAACTCTATGGAATTTCTCGATTCGTAGGGGATCGTTGATCTCTTGCCGAAAAACAACTCGCCCGTCTTCAATAGTCTCGATGATGCCGTCGTACATGCGCTCACCCACCCGAGCAAAGTAGCTCTTGTTATCCGTGCCTTCGATCATGGCGATGTACCCGTCGACGGTTTTTACGATGCCGTCGAGATTCACTTCCTGAATGAGCATGCCGGAGAGTCCGGGCGGCCTCACGTCGGGAGGCAAAATGTTGATGCCCAGAGCCAAGCTCACGAAAGGGTCCCTACGCCCCCGGGAATCGTAACGAAAGCCCGAGCCTTCGACGAGCTCGATGCCTTCCGGTACCGCTTGGGGAGCGGCCACCTCACCACCGGTAGCCTCCTGCCCCTCCTCGGCCGGCGGCTCCTGCTGGGCGAGCGCGGCAGAGGAAACCAATGCGGCAAGGACCCCGGCACAAAAGAGCCTCAACAGGTTTTTCGACCACATGGCTCTTCCCTCGTACTTGTTTATCAATTCACCTTCCATGGCTACCGCCCCGCGCCCCTTACTGTGGAGCCTGCTGGTCGATGAAGACGAAGGTGGTAGCGGTACAGCTGGCATTGATCGTGTTTGAAAGCGTCGGTGTTCTGCTGGCGTTGATTCTAAGATTACTGACGTTAACGATTCGGGAAAGCTTGCTCAAGCGATCAAAGAAGTAGGCCAGGTTGTGATAGTTGCCATCCAGCTCCAAACTGATGGGCCAGGCGGCGTAAAACTCGCGCGGCTGCGTTGCCTCGGGCTTGAACCGCAAGACGTTGAGATTCGACTCCGCCGCCATCTGCTGGACTTTGCGAAGCAAGTCGTCCACCTCTTTCCGGCTGGGCAGGATCCGGGACAGAGCCTGCAAGGTCGCCTCGCGCCGCTCCACCTCCCGCCGAAACTCGGGCAGTCGAGCCGCGGTGACTTTGCCTTTTTCCACTTCGTCCTTGAGTGCTCTGCTCTCGGTGGTCTTAGTCTCGATCTCGGTCTGTAGTCCGGTGTAGACAAAATAGTAGAAAGCACCGCAAATCGCCAAAGCAAGCACAAAAAAGACGGCCACCTGAGAACTGAAGGGCATCTTTCCCATTTCCAGTGCCATAGCTCTTACCTCGCCGAAAGCTCAGGGAGACCCGGCCGCTCCGCCGGCCGTTTGATCGGCGGCTTGCGGCGTCACCATTTGCGTTCGGATCTGGAAGGAAGTGAATTCATCTCGCCCCTGCCGGGCGTCGATCAACTCCACGTTTTTGAAGATGTCGCTTGCCTCCAGCCTCTGAATATAGTCGGCAATGCTGACGTAAGAAGACGCCATGCCGTTGACGGTAACACTGTTTGCGCCCTGAGATAGGGACGTGAGCCAGACAAAATCGGGCAGATCCGCCGACAAATCGTCGAGCATCCGCACCGGCCCCTCACGCTCGCGCTTGAGCGTTTCAATCAGCTGTTCCCTTTTCTCGAGCTCTTGGAGCTTCTTCTCGAACTCATTGACACGGGCGATGATCGCCTGAAGCCGTGCCTTCTCCTGCTGCAGTTGGATGATCTCTTCGGCCAGAGCACCAATGGCGTTGTTGGCGGACAGATAGAAATAACCGCAAACACTCAGAGCCGCCCCCAAAATCAGGACAGCGAAGACCAGTCCTTTCTTTTCCGACGGCACCGAAGGGGCCAGATCGAGGCCCCCCGCCGAAGGCTCTCGAGCTCCCAACAAGTTTATCCGGATCATCGGTCGCCCCCTTTTCTCAAGGCAAGCCCCACGGCGATGGAACAAGCCGGTCCCACCTCTTCGAGAAACTCCGCATCGAAGTCTTTGGGGCTGTAATGGACGTTCTGGAAGGGATTGGAAATCTCCACCCGGCAGTCGAATCGCTCCGCCAGAGAGTCCACCAAGCCGGGGATGCGCGCGCTGCCACCGGATAGGACGACGCGATCGATGCGGTCCTCCGACGTCGTTGCCTTGAAAAAGTCAAAGGTTTTCTGGACTTCCAGCAACACCGTTTCGCTCACCGAAGATAGAATCGGGGCCACCGCTTCCGGGCTCTGTCCCTCGACTCCTTGCCCCATCTTCAAGTTCTCAGCCTGCTCGAAGCTCACGTTGAGGTCTTTTTGGATGGCGTCGGTGAACTGGTTGCCTCCGATCGTGGTGATGTCACGGGTGAAAATCGACTCGCCGCCTTTGAGAATATTGATGTTGGCCTGACTGGCACCGCAATTGACCAGCGCCACCACTCGGCCCGGTTCGAGCCCGTAGTTCAACTCGTAGGAGTTTTGCAGCGCGAAGGCATCGATGTCCATGACGACCGGGTTGCGGCCCGCCTGAGTGATGACACTCATGTAGTCGTTGATCTTGTCCTTCTTGGCCGCCACCAGCAGGATATCCATGTTGGCACCGGCGCCTTCCTCGAGGATCTGATAATCCAGATTCACCTCTTGGATGTCGAAAGGGATGTACTGCTCCGCCTCCCAGTGGATGGACTCGGCGAGCTCCTGCTCGCTCATGGAAGGGAGCTGGATTTTTTTGACGATGACCGAGCTTCCGCTGATAGAGGTGGCCACGTCCTGGGTCTTGATGTGGTACTCGGAAAACAGCTTCTGAATGGCATCGATCACCGACGTGGAGTCCATGATCTGGCCGTCGACAATCGCCTCGGCAGGGAGATATTCGAGGCCGACCGTAGTCAACTGCCACATTTCCCCCTTGGAGGACTTCATCTCCACAGCCTTGACCGTGCTCGAGCCAATGTCGAGCCCTACGAGGTTTTTCTTCTTTCCGAAGAGACCCACAGTTTGACTCCCTTTTACTCGTTCCTATCTGGCGAAGACTTACCGGGAGAATGTTAAAGTACTTTGTGAGCTTAGCTCATAAAGTTAACGTCTGTCAAGCAAAAAGATTCGGACGATTTTCTCTATGGATGATTGCATTATTATGGGGTATCTTGTCCTTACCGTCAAGTGTGAATTTTCCCCCGGGGGAATTTCACCACTGCAGACAGGGATCCCTACGCGTCGGGGCGGTGCGGGCGGTGCTTTTTCCCTTGACATTGCCGCTAAGGATAGCTAAGTTATGGGTTTGCTGTCGGGAGGCAGGGATCAGCCCGAGGGCAGCCATGCTTCTATCCCGCAACCAGGAGAGAAATGTCGACGACTTTTGCGAAGGCGCGAGAAATCGAGCGCGCGTGGTTCGTTGTCAACGCCGAAGGTCAAGTGTTAGGGCGGCTGGCCAGTCGCGTCGCACACATCCTCAGGGGAAAGCATAAACCCGAGTTCACTCCTTTCCTCGACACCGGTGATCACATCATCGTGGTTAACGCCGAGAAGGTCGTTCTCACCGGCAAGAAAGAGAAACAAAAGTTCTACTACCACCACTCGGGCTATCCGGGCGGGCTCAGGAAACGCAGCGCCGAATCGGTGCGGGACCAACACCCGGAGCGGCTCATCGAGGCAGCGGTTCGAGGCATGCTTCCCAAGAATAGTCTGGGTCGAGCTCAGTTCAAGAAACTCAAAGTTTATGCGGGTCCGGATCATCCCCACCAGGCCCAGCAACCCCGCCCGCTGGAGCCTACGAAGGCAACAGCGGGTCCCGTGACCCCCAACGGGGAATAACAAACCAGTTCCCGGAAACCTTAAGAGGAGCAGAACGACTTTGGCGACTACGACAAGGATCCAGCATTACGGAACGGGAAAAAGAAAGTCTTCGGTGGCGCGGGTGTATCTTCGCACCGGCAAAGGCCAGATTCTGATCAACAAACGGCCGCTGGAGGATTACTTCCCCAGCGACACACTGAAGATGGTGGTCAAACAACCGCTGCAACTCACGGAATCATCGGACAAGTTCGACATCACCGCCAACATTCGCGGAGGCGGGCTCACCGGACAAGCATGGGCGATGCGGCTAGGCATCAGCCGGGCGCTTTGCGAGTTCAACCAGGAACTTCGGGGACGTCTGAAAAAAGCAGGTTTCCTGACCCGCGATGCGCGCATCAAAGAGCGCAAGAAGTACGGCCAGCCCGGCGCGCGCAAGCGCTTCCAGTATTCCAAGAGATAAAGTTAGAACGGTACCAGCTAACAAGGAGGACGGTTTTTTGGCATCGATATCAATGAAGGAACTGCTTGAAGCGGGAGTTCACTTCGGGCATCAAACCAAGCGTTGGGATCCGAGGATGAAAGAGTACATCTTCGGAGAACGAAACGGAATCTATATCGTCGATCTCCAAAAAACTCTCAAACTCTTCAAGGAGGCACTCAAGTTCGCCACCCAGTTGGGAGCCGAGGGAAAGACGGTACTGTTCGTCGGAACCAAACGACAAGCTCAGGAAGTGGTTGCCGAGGAAGCCACCCGTGCCGGGATGTACTTCGTGAACCAGCGCTGGCTGGGCGGGATCCTCACCAACTTCTTCACCGCCCAGAAGTCCATTGCCCGACTTCGGGATCTCAACCAGATGGCCACCGATGGACGTTTCGACGAGCTGTCCAAAAAGGAAGTCTCCCGCCTGGAAAAGCAGCGTAAACGTCTCGACAAAAACCTGAGTGGGATTCAAGGGATGGAGCGGCTACCCGACGCGGTTTTCGTCATCGACTCCAAACGGGAGGAGATTGCCATACACGAGGCGCAAAAGCTGCGTATTCCGGTGGTGGCGATCGTCGACACCAACTGCAATCCCTTACAGGTCGATTACGTGATCCCCGGCAACGACGACGCGCTGCGGGCCATCAAGCTCTTTACCTCCCGATTCGCCGACGCCATCATCGCCGGCCGGGACATGGCCACAAGCACCGCTGACGATTCCGGGGAAGCGAAGGAAGCCAAACCGAGCGCTGCCGGCGGAGCGGGAGAATCCGAACCGCAGCCTGCCCAGGTTGCCACGCCCCCCGCCTGAGGCGATATCCCGCATTGCGCCTCGTAAGGGGTGTCGTGATGGCCGGCGGCAATCAACACTTTGGGTGAGAAAGCAGGTAGAAACGTGAGCAAGATATCGGCGCAGCTGGTCAAGGAATTGCGTGAAACGACCGGTGCCGGCCTCATGGAGTGTAAGAGAGCCCTCGTCGAAGCGGACGCAGACCTGGAAAAGGCGGTCACCATCCTGCGCAAGCGGGGCGTTGCCACTGCGGAGAAAAAAGCCAGCCGGGCCACCACCGAAGGGCTCATTGGTGCCTACGTTCATGCGGGCGGCAAAATCGGAGTCCTCGTCGAAGTGGCCTGTGAAACGGATTTCGTTGCCAAGACCCCCGACTTTCAGGAGCTTGTGAAAGATCTGGCGATGCAGGTCGCTGCCGCCAGCCCCTCTCCGGCGCGTTTCCTAACCCGGGAGGAGGTTCCTGAAGAGGTACTGGCCAAGGAGAGGGATGTCCTCACGAGCCAGGCAGAGCAGAGCGGAAAACCTCCTCAGATCGTTGAAAAGATCGTGGCGGGCAGGCTGGGCAAGTTTTTCTCGGAAACGGTGCTCCTGGAGCAACCTTTCATCAAAGATCCCGACATGACGGTCGAGCAATACATCACGTCGAAGATCGCCCTGCTCAAGGAGAACATCCGGATCCGCCGTTTCGTGAGATACGTGCGAGGCGAGCCTCTGTAGGCTGTCTCTCCTTTTTTTCATCACCTCAGGTCGGTCTCTAGGAGCCGATCGGGGGGTTGGTGGTCCCGCAGGCAGACCAGATGTCGAACGACAAGCCGGTTTACGAACGTATCCTTATCAAGCTATCCGGCGAAGCCCTCATGGGCAGTGAAGCTTTCGGCATCGATACCGAAGTCTTTCAGATGATGGCCGGTGAAATCCATCAAGTGCAGAAGCTTGGGGTGCAGACCTCGGTGGTCATCGGCGGGGGTAACATCTTCCGGGGCTTTGCCGCTTCGGCCCGCGGCATGGACCGAGTGTCGGCCGATCACATGGGCATGCTGGCCACTACCATCAATGCCCTTGCCCTGCAGGACGCCTTGGAAAAGCTCGGCAGCCATACCCGGGTTCTTTCCGCCATCGAGATGCGCGAAGTTGCGGAGCCCTTCATACGCCGCCGGGCGATCCGACATTTGGAAAAGGGTCGGGTGATCATCTTTGCCGCCGGCACCGGCAACCCCTACTTCTCGACCGACACCGCGGCCGCCTTGCGGTCGATGGAGATCAAAGCGGAAATCATCCTCAAGGGCACCAAGGTGGCGGGGATCTATTCGGCCGATCCGGAGAAGGTGGCGGATGCCACCATGTTCAAGAAGATCAGCTATTTCGAAGTCATCGAGAAAGGCCTCAAGGTCATGGACACGACCGCCATTTCCTTGTGCATGGACAACCAGGTTCCCATCATCGTCTTCGACGTAAGGAAGCCCGGCAATCTGAAGCGAGTCGTTTGTGGAGCTAAAATCGGTACGATGGTCTGCAGTTGAGTGAGGAGGGGGATATGACCACGATCACAGAAACCCTCAGCGACACGAGGCGCCGGATGGATACCTCTCTGGAGGTCGTTGGGAAAGGCATGGCGGCGGTTCGCACCGGCAGGGCTTCGCTGGCCATCCTCGACGGCGTTACCGTCGATTACTATGGGACTCCGACACCGCTCAATCAAGTGGCCAATCTGGCGGTGCCGGAAGCAAATCTCATCACCGTCCAGCCCTGGGAGCCTGCCCTGCTGCCGGTCATTGAGAAAGCTATCCTGTCCTCCGATCTGGATCTGAATCCCGCCAACGACGGCAAAATTCTACGGATTCCCATCCCGATTCTGACGGAAGAGAGGCGGAAGCGTCTGGTCAAGCATGTAGGGAAAATCACCGAAGACGGCCGCACCGCCGTCCGGCAGGTCCGGAGAGACGCCAACGAATGCCTCAAAAAAATGCTCAAACAGAAAGAGATCTCCGAAGACGACGAAAAACGGGCTTTGAAGTCGGTCCAGGAGCTCACCGACGAGCACATCAAAAAACTGGATGAGCTGATGAAGAAAAAGGAGCTGGATCTCATGACCGTCTAGCTTCCAGCAATGAACAAGCGTCGCTACCTTTCCGACCCCTACACAACCCAATTCAACGGGCGAATCGTCAACCGGCTGGAAGGACCCTCCGGACCGGCGGTGGTACTGGAAGAAACCTACTTTTATCCCGAATCCGGCGGCCAACCCCACGATCTGGGCACCATCGATGGGATCCCGGTCACTCGGGTCATCGAAGAAGGAGAAGAAATTCTTCATCTACTACCTCGGTTGCCCGATTCGGATCGAGTCCCCTGCGTCATCGATAGGCAACGGCGCCGCGACCACATGCAGCAGCACAACGGTCAACATATCCTCTCCGCCGCCTTCCTCAGCGAAGCCGCCTCCCAGACCCTTGCGTTCCACCTAGGTGGCACCACATCGACGATCGATCTGGACCGTGCGATTCTCGAGCCCGAAGTCGTCGCGACGGTAGAAAGAAAAGCCAACCGCGCGGTTGCCGACCGCCTCCCGATCCGCAGCTACAGTATCCAGCCGGAGGAGGCTGCCGACATCGAGCTCCGGAAAGCGCCCGAAGTCGAAGGCATCCTGCGCATCGTGGAAATCGAAGGGTTCGACCGGCAAGCTTGTTGTGGAACCCATCCCGCCAATACCGCAGAGGTGGGCCCGATTTTCATCCGGGGAATAGAACGTCTCAAAAAACTCACTCGAGTGGAGTTCGTTTGTGGAGACCGCGCCTTGGCCGACTACAAGTCCTCCATTGATCGAGTCCACTCCTTGACGAGAGTTTTAAACAGCCCCGAAAACGAATTGGTTGAAACGGCGACGAAGATCGTCGAAGAAAAAAAAGAGAGCGACAAAACCATTCGATCGTTGCGAAAAGAGCTTCTCGAGATGAGGGCCGCGCAATGGGCCGCGGAAGCCGAGCCGCTTGCCGGTCTCAAGCTGGTGATGCGCGAAGTGCCGGACGTAACCCCGGCCGAGTTGAGACTCCTGGCCATTCATCTCACCCAAGAGCCTTCACGGGTGGTACTCCTAGGCGCTCGGGCCGAGGGACGAGCCCACCTGATCTTCGCCCGTTCCAAGGACGCGCCGGCAGTGGATATGGCGGCACTGCTCCGCGAGGCGCTTCCTTCCGTGGAAGGAAAGGGCGGCGGCTCACCGCATATCGCTCAGGGAGGCGGCCCGCGCCTCGACGGACTAGAAGAAGCATTGGCCAGCGGCCGCCGGTTGCTGGCGAGCCGCACCTCGTAAGGCAAATGCTTAACGAGGCGGCGCGCGACCCCTAATTGATATAGAATCCACTAACCGAAGTGGGCGGCTAGCTCAGATGGGAGAGCGCGGCGTTCGCAACGCCGAGGTCGCCGGTTCGATCCCGGTGCCGTCCACCAA
>SDBT01016327.1_pt1 | contig 11754 bp, 11 predicted proteins | sample 2277101 | NCBI WGS metagenome assembly SDBT01 (sample SAMN10404973, study PRJNA504765) | marine sediment metagenome | isolation source: marine sediment core GS10_PC15, 103 cmbsf | place: Arctic Ocean: Southern Knipovich Ridge | collected 2010
GATTTTAACTGGTTTATTTTTAAGTATAACCTCCCATGAATTTAAAAAATCCTGTTCATTTTCAATACATACCGGATGTCTTGATTTACTGAGAAAGCCGTTCATAGCAGCATCACCACAAAATATATATCCATTATCGAGAATTAGTCCAATTGAATCTGATGTATGTCCCGGAAGCATTAATATATTTCCAGGTATCCCTAAATCATGAAGATGCAAAGATTTACTACCTGCAATTATATATCTATCTGGCATATCTAACCGTGGAAATTTATGTCCTCTTTTACCTAAAAGTGACATCATTTTTAAAAACATCTGTGCTTGTCTGCTTGGACTCCTTCCACTCAATAAGTTCCGACCAGCTTTTAATCTAATCACAGCATCCCTATGGAGAACAAGAGACGCATTTGTATATGTTAATAATTCATTTAAATAACCTGCATGATCATTATGAGCATGAGTAAGAAAAATAAATTTGATATCCTTTGGAGTAATCCCCACTGAATTCATTTTCTTTTTAAAACTATTAAAACCATTAGGATATCCTGTATCAATTATCACACAACAGTTTTGTGTCTTTATAATATAATTATTTATTATGAAGTTTCCTAGGTTAAATATCTCCAATATTTGATTCAGCTCTTTATTTAAATAGATAAAACTAAATATTTACGTATATGAAAAAATATGTAATTTGAAAATTATTTAAAAAAGACTTCCTTTTTAACTATTTCTTTTTCTTATTAATCCGTGATCATTCTGCTCATACATTAAAGCTTTAGAACTTTTATTGCAAGTCTAACAAGTTTTATACTAAATATTGGCGTGCAGTGAGAAAAATATTGCCCTTATCAAATTCTTTAGTCCAGTTTTTATGATAGTATTTAAGTCATTTTTAACTAATATCAACACCTTGATATCTGGAGCAGTTAGCTTATATTTCAGAGTACTATGGGATCTTATATAGAAAAGATCTGGATTGATTTTCCGACTGCGATAATTGAATATACACTACCATTAAATAAGATTTATAACTCCAAAAAAGAGGTTCTTGTATTTGATCGATGTGGTTGGGAGAGAGGATTCGAAACAATAACTTTATATTTATATATCCAGTATTAAAAATATTATAAGATGATTATAGTGGTCCTGTTATTCAGTACTTTGCCAAGTTTTATTATTATCTTCTATAGTTATTACCACTTTTCCTCTGGCATGCCCTCCTTCAAGATACCGGAGAGCTTCAGCAGTCTCACTTAAAGGGTAAACTTTATCTATAACAGGTACTACTTTGCCAGCTTCAAAAAGCTCTATCAAAAAATTTAGGTCTTCCTTTGTACTTGGTCTCCATCCCAGGATACCTATTTTTTTACTTCCGGTCATCAAAATCAATGGACTCAGGGCTGCATCCAGGAAAACTACAGGCATAGAGCCCCCGATAAGGACACAAATTCCCCCTGGACCCAGAGCACGTTTGTAGGCAAAAATTGAACGATTTGCCACAACATCAATAATCAGGTCATAAGTCTGTCCATTTTTGGTGAAATCTTCTTGAGTGTAATCAATGATATGGTCTGCACCGATTGATCGCAACATTTCCAATTTTTCTGTGCTGTCCACACCAGTCACTTCAGCCCCAAAATACCTGGCAATCTGTACTGCAAATGTACCCACACCACCACCTGCACCATTGATTAAAACCTTTTGTCCTGGCTGAGTCTGCCTTCTGTTGCGAAGACCCTGCAGGGCGAGGGTTGCTGCTTGAGGCAATGTCGCTGCCTCCTCGAATGTCATACTGGCAGGTTTTGGTGTTAATGCCTTTTCACTGGCACATGCATACTCAGCAAAGGCGCCAAAACAACATTCGGATAGGTCACCGAATACCTCGTCACCTGCCTGGAACTGCTTTACATTTGCCCCAACCGCTTCGACTCTTCCGGCTATGTCAGATCCGAGTATTTTGTTTTTTGGTTTTAGTGGCCCCATTATGCGGACCAGGAAAATACCACTCAGGGTTTCCAGGTCGGCTGCATTCAGGGACGTCGCATATACTTTTACCAGTACTTCATTATCTTTGGGAATAGGTTTTTCTACCTCTTTTAATTCAAGAATATCCGGTGGGCCGTATTTTTCATAAACGATTGCTTTCATAAGTACTCCCCCCGTATTGTTTTGTCTTGTGATTTAAGTGTAGTTTACTGGAAAAAAGTATGCAATTGTTTTTTTAAATGGTTTATTCACACAGAGTAGCTGACTATAAATAAATTCTGGTCTTACTAGCAAATTAATACATTAAATAGTAAATAATGGATTAATACCATATAATAATACAATCAAAATAAGAAATCAGGAGGTAAAATGAGTCTCGAATGGATGAGTAAAGAATGGAGAGACAGATTAGCTATAATGCTGCTGAGCTGGGTCCTTGGAGAACTAGGAATTGATCGCTTTTACAGGGGACAAATAGGCTTGGGAGTATTGAAATTACTTACAGCTGGAGGAGCAGGTATCTGGTGGCTTGTTGATGCAATAATAGCTACTGTCAGGTTTGGAGAGGAAAACCGTAAATAGGCATATAGTTAATTCAAAATTCCAATAGCAAGAACTTTTAGAATTAAGATAATATTTTTAAAAATATTATCTATTTAATGATAAGGGTGAAATATTTTCTGGGTATTTTCTACAGTTTGAGAAAATCCAACAGATAGTAGATCAGATATCCCGGCCAGACAATGGCTTTTAAGAAACCGAGAAGACCCATCCAGAAAGTTTCTGCCTGCTGAATGAAATAGACTGCTGCAGCAATGAAAGCCACAAAATAACCAAAACCTACCATTCCGGAATTGGCATAGTCTTTCTTTCTTTTTTTCACATCCCCACAAGGTTTAGTAGCTTTATTCTCATCATTCATTTTGCTCTCCTTTTCCCTTATATTATAATATTGTATTATATTATAAATCTATTATATATAAATTAAAAGATTTCAATGAAGCAACTGCTGATGATCTATCAGCCCCCTTTAGCCGATAGAATAATTTTTTCCTTTGTGAGAAGACGGGTAAGCGACAATACAATTATCCAGACAATTATAACTCCAGCCAGATACCACAATGAAAAGGACCAGGAGGCCAGGTTAATAGCACCTAGGGCCATCCCAAGCGGGATTCCCATCATAAGGCCAAACCCAACCAGGAATGAGGGCGTTATAGCAATGTCTGGATTATACGCAAGAGAAAAAAGTATAATAAATAAGAGCAGTCCGAGAAAAAGAAGAGGATTAAATACCAGACTGGTTAAAACTAATGGCAACGGCAGTAAAAAAATCCCGGTAGCTGGAACGATCACTGATAGATTTACTGCGAGCAGGACAATCATCGTTGAAATAATTGATATTATATAACCAGGGATAAAGATTGCCAGGCTTTTACCCCACCATATTTCTTTAGGAGTCAGCGTAGTGGCAATAAGTGAGGCAATATTGCCATCAACTTTCTCTTTCACTACAGGCAGGCTGGAAAAAGCCCATATGAAGGTCATAAGGATCGTAAGCGGTAAAAAGTAGGCAATCAGGCTGATTATTAATTCCAGCATAGGCCGGGCTTCCTTATGGCCTATCCATTCCTGTCTTCCAAGCACTATGCTGACACTTACAGCAATGGCAATAGTTATTACCGAAAGTACAATACTGATGATAAGGAAAGTATTTGTTTGCCTAAGTTCCCTGAAATCCCTTCTTAAAATAATACCTGTTTTTTTCAAATGATTCTCCTAATATGACAGTGCAACTTTCTCTTTAGTAAGACGGAACTGTAAAACGATCACAAGAATAACAATCACTAATGTCAATCCAATATTGGCAAGTGTAAAGGGCCATGAGGCGAAATCCATAAAACTAGTACGGAGCGGCAGCTGTACTACAATATTTACAAAAAGTGGTAGAAAAACCAGTGTAATGATATTTGCATTAGTTGGTTTACCGGTGAGCCCGACCAGGTAGACCAGAAGACCAAAGCAAAGATACATAATTGGAAAGACGATGAAGCTGGTAATAGCTATCCAGGGATTAAATAAAAACCCAATGGTCGGGACAAAATAAATATAGTTTACAGCAATTAAAGAAACAAGGGTTAGGAGCTCGCCAAGAATAAGGCCAGGTATAAAAATAGCCAGGCTTTTTCCTATCCAGACTTCCTTTAATCTCAAGGGTGTAGCCAGAAGCGACTGTGTGTTCCCCCTTGATTTTTCCTTGATCATAGATGTAAATCCAAGTGCATTTAAATTTATTCCCAGACCGAGGAGGGAGGCAGTAAATAGGATCACTCCCAGATAAAGTTCCAGCTTGGTTCTGTCAGGAGAAATTTTATCTAATTCCGGGGCTATAAGAAGAATACCGAATAGAGCAGTTATAGCGACAACCAATATTAGAGCCAGGCCATACCAGATAATGGTCACTGACTTTGCACTAAAATTGTTCTTAATATTGACAGCGATCAATATACTTATATTTCTCATGACCTTTCAGCCCCTTTCAGGATTTTCGAATACATCTCTTCCAGGGAGGCTTCTTGTTTTATCACTTCTTCGACCTTAATCCCGCTGCTGGAAAGAAGACTGATAATATCGGAGGTCTCTGTTTTCTTATCCGGCATCAAAATAATACTTTTATCTCTTACTTCTTTTAATCCCAGACGGGGTAATTTTTTTATCTCCCCTATCATATTACCGGTAATGCTTTCTGACGACTTTATTATTATTCCGCTTTTTCCCATTTTCCTGCGCAGGTCCTCCAGTTCTCCTAAAAGTTTTATTTCACCTCTGTCAATAATAGCGATCCGGTTACAGATACGCTGTACCTCATCAAGATTATGAGAGCTTAAGATAATTGTCTTTTTTTCTTTATGAGCCAGATCAAGCAATATCTTTCTTATCTGGATCTGCCCAGATGGATCAACTCCGGAAGTGGGTTCATCAAGGACCAGTATCTCCGGGTCATGCACCATGGATCTTGCCAGGGCCAGTCTCTGCCTCATACCTGTGGAGTATGTGAATACCCTGTCATCACCCCGACCAGTAAGCTCTACCATATCAAGCAGGTGGTCCATCCTTTCCTCTGCCAGATCCATTTCATATATCCTGGAATAAAATATCAGGTTTTCCCTGGCTGTCATGCCGTCATACAGGCCGTCCATGTCAAGCACAAAGCCGATTTTTTTCCTGGTGTCGCTACTTTCAATATCATGGCCCAGTACATCCAGTTTCCCGGAATCAATCTTGTACAAACCGAGTATTATCCTTATAGTAGTTGTTTTACCGGCACCATTAGGGCCAAGGTAACCAAATATATCCCCTGTTTCCACAGAGAAGCTGATCCCTTTTAGGATCTTGCGGTTTCCCAGGCTTTTTTCAATATTTTCCAGCCTTATTGCATATTTCATCTGACTCCCCTGCCTTTATTATGAGTTTTTAAGATTTTCTGAATTTTTTTAATTTATTTTTAGCTTACTATGGGGTATTACCATTGTAAAGTGAAAATCTTTTTTAAATGAGGCAATAATTGTCATAATAAATGAGGAATTTTTATTGAAGTAGGGACTGCACCCATTCACGTTTTACCCAGAGGGCATATCCACCTTTAGTTTCATGCAGTTGTTCATGATTTTGACGGATTGCTTTTAGAAATTCAGACTGTAGAGCCTCTTTTAGATGTGTATCCTTTAAGTTAGTATCTGAATAAGGAGCAAAAGGGCAGGGTAAATGGAAAGCTGGACAGACAGTTTGAAAAAAGTATAGAATGAATATGCTTAAAAAGATGGGAATTTAATTACATGCCATTTAATAAGGAGGACTAACTGGTTTACTTTTCAATTTGTATCTTTTTTTCAGCTTTTTTATTATTTCAAGTTCAGCCATTAATTGGAAAATATATTTTACCCTGGTTTGGTGGTACACCTGCAGTCTGGTCTACAGTAATGCTTTTCTTTCAGGTGCTTTTAATCGGAGGATATGCCTATGCTTACTGGTTAACAGGAAAAGCACGTTATAAGAAAATAATACATCTGGTTTTACTTGGTATTTCTCTGGCAATATTAATAATACTTGGTTTTATTTGGGAATCACCAATCAATCCAGGTGAAAGCTTTAGACCCATTACCCCGGACTTTCCAGTTTGGAAAATAATGGAGTTGCTGATTATATCGGTCGGATTGCCGTTTTTTCTACTTTCCACCAATAGTCCATTGATGCAAGCCTGGTTTAATCGAAAATACCCTTTAAGATCCCCGTATAAACTTTATGCAATTTCAAATGCAGGATCAATGATTGCACTGCTTAGTTATCCGGTACTTGTTGAACCATATATTACACTTCAACTACAAGGACGATTATGGTCGTTTAGCTATGTTTTCTTTTTACTGCTGGTTTGTTATGGTGCGGTAAAGATCATGCGGGGAAAATTTGATTCAGGTAAGAACCAGACTTCAACCAGTTCTGAGCCACAAGTAAAACCAGATAAAAAATCAAAAGTCTTTTGGGTTTTTCTAAGTGCATGTGCATCTATTTTATTACTGGCTACAACAAACCAAATCACACAGGAATTATCAGTTATTCCACTACTTTGGATACTACCGCTGGCAGTTTATTTGCTATCCTTCATTTTGGCTTTTTCAAGTGAACGATGGTATCCACAGCAGATTTATTTAATATTACTATTTTTGGTACCGCTTCTATTTGGTATGGTATGGTTATTTAGCCAAACTGCATGGTTTGGCTTTGGTATCCTTGGGCAGTTGATTATTTATTTACTAATATTATTTTTATGTTGTATGGTTTGTCACGGTGAACTATACCGTTTACGACCCCATCCAGAATATCTTACATCTTTCTATATTATGGTTGCTGTTGGTGGCGCAGGTGGTGGTATCTTTGTGACTTTTGTAGCACCTTATATATTTAATGGTTACTGGGAGCTGCCACTTGGACTTGTACTCAATTGCCTGCTGATGTTAATTGTTATGATCATTTATAAGCCGGCGTGGCGAACCAGGCAGAGACTTATGCTTAATTATATGTTTGTTATTGGTGCTTTAATACTTTCCAGCATAATAGCTTATAAATATATTGATATTTATTCTGAAGATAATCTCGGATCCTGGAGAAATTTTTATGGTGTTGTAGTAGTTAGGGAATTAGACAAAATGGACTGGCCTTCACCAGGATATGTGCTTATACACGGAGTCACAATCCACGGTTTTCAACTTAAGGGAAAAGAACAAGGTAAACTGGCCACATCATATTATGGTGAACAGAGTGGTATAGGTCTGGCAATTCTTAACCACCCTAACCATGGTAAAGGTATGAAAGTAGGTGTATGTGGATTAGGGATTGGCATATTGGCAACTTACGGTCAATCGGGTGATGAATATCGGTTTTATGAAATAAATCCAGCTGTGACTCAGTTGGCACAGGATGAAAATGATTATTTTACCTATTTAGAAGACAGCCAGGCTAAAATTGAAGTTATATCGGGTGACGCACGCATATCATTAGAACAGGAGCTTGCAGCTGGTGATAAACAAGATTACGATATTCTTGTATTGGATACATTTAGCAGTGGATCAATACCAGTTCATCTTCTGACCCTGGAGGCCCTGGAAATCTATTTAAAACATCTTAAAACGGATGGAATTCTAGCTATAAACATTTCGAACAAGCATTTAGATTTTATACCAGTAGTATGGACACTTGCCGACCATTTTGATTTATCACGTTTGCATATAAAAGATCCTGGCAACGGAACAACAACTATGCCATCAGATTGGGTTTTGTTGTCAGCCGATCCCGGTGTGCTTGATCTTCCTGCAATCTTGAGCCGGTCTGCACAGATGAAAGATTATAATACTGAAATCCGTTTATGGACAGATAATTATAGTAACCTGTTCCAAATAATGAAGTGAATCTAATTTTTTTGGCTGGCCCTGGTTGCGAAATTTCGAACCTTTTTTTAAAGGAATTAATTAATTTGAAAGATTATTTTAATAGCTAACAACGTAAAATGTCTTAAGTGGCTGGACATTGTGTACGATGTTAAAATCATGATTTTACTGATAAATGAGAATATTTTTATACCAGAATTGAGTTTTTATTTCAAATACTGTTAACTTTTCCTGCAACCATATTTATTTAATACCTAATGCATGTAAATAGAAAATAACCTATCTATTTTGCAGTTTTATATATAGGATAGGAATTATAACCAGTATAGCGATATTAACCAGAAAACCACTTATAGTATAAATATGCCAGTATGAAATCATAAAAATAATAGCAATAATTGCAGAAATAAGAGTAAGTGTAAAGGAAAATTTATTAAGGGCACCTGTAGTCAGAATAGTACTACCTGCAATAACAAAACCTGCTAATATAATAAAAGATATTATTATTGCGATTACTCTTATTCCATATTCGGAGACATTAATAGAACTCAATATTTTTGAACCTACCCTACTACTCCAATATTTACCCATTCCAGAGCCAGGCGTATTTGAGGTAGGTATTAGCATCACAACATAGGCTAATCCATGTAAAATAAAAAATATACCGATTAAATTCTTTAGCCAGATACTCATCAGACCCTCCTTTATGCAGATAAAACTTCAACTATTTTAATTTAGCATTAGTATATTGGAATATACATCAAACAACTTCAATCAGAGTACAAGTGATCCCTATAAGAAATACTTGTAACTTGATCAAAATATCTAAATCGTAAAACTTCGATCCAAATATAGATCATTAAACATAGTTTAAGTATTTTTGAGCTACCGGGTGACTAAACCTCTTCCAGATAATTGCTCCGATGATGGTACCAATTGGAAAGGTAAATATCATCATCCAGATAATTAAAAATCTTCCAAGGCCTACAGCATAAGGTCTACCCTTACTCATACCGGCAAGTTCAACCCAGTATAGTACTACCCAGAGTATAGAGAAAACAAGACTACCGATTGAACTTAGAAAAGTTAAAACACTCCCTGAGTCAGTTAAAAGGCCAAAGAATCCTGTAAAAAAACTGACAATAGCCGATATTGTTCCGATTATCACCACTATCAGGGAAATCCAGAAAACTATTCTGGGTCCTCCCAACATCCATCTGCCCTCTTTGATTTCATCTGGTGTTAAATCTGCCATTTCGTTACCCCCTCTTTATTATTGATTGAAATTCATCATTAACTTAGAAAACTATTATACAATAATAATACTTTAGCTACTTTTTTACTATTATTCACTTAAAATGCATCTGCAAACTGATAAGCCACCCAAAAGTCGACATATTTATGATTAACAGACCCTATTCTACTATTCCAAAACTTACTGATGAATATAATTGGGTGACAATTACAAAAAAATAGGATATTCCTAAAGTAAGGATATTTAAATAAATTCAAAAAGTGTTCTAAAACTAATATTAAAGGGTTAATATGAAGAACTTCCAGGATTTCATTAGTTAGCAGTTGGTAAGAACATGACCATAGAAGATGGTATATTGAAAATAGAACCTAATTGACTGGCTTGCTACTATAAAGAACGGTTACCCAGCTCTGGCAATGCAATATGAAAGATTCGAACCGTTTAAAAATCTGTCATACAGTTGGAAAAAAGTACTATGCTGTTAGGGAACGGATTCCCCCCTTGTTTGGTGAAGAGCCAGAGCCAGAGCCTGAAGAGCCGAGAACCAAAGAGCCGCCAATAGTTGGCTGGCCACTGTGAACGACGTTAAAACCAGAATTTTACTGTTAAATGAGGAAATTACTATTCCAGAACTAAGTTTTTGAAGTTAATTAAGTTTTATCCTACCGTGATACTCACTATTTATTGGCTGGTTGTCACGAACAAAGTTAGAACCAGGATTATAGGTTCAAATGAAGATATTTTTATATCAGAATCAGCGCTTTATTAGGTTTTTTTATTATGTTCCACAGTTATGACTACTTTTCCTTTAGCATGTCCTTTTTCAAGATACCGGATTGCTTCAGCAACCTCACTTAATGGGTAAACTTTATCTATGACAGGTACTACTTTACCGGCTTTAAGAAGCTCGTTCAAAAAAACCAGATCCTTTTGGTTTGATTTCCCCACTACCATACCCATTTTCTTACTCCCGATCATTGAAACTAATGCGTTCAGGAACACCGCTTGGTAGATTTGAGCACTGGAACCTCCGACCATGCCATAAATTCCCTTGGGACTCAAAGCACGCTTGTACTCTAAAATTGAATGATATCCGTTAATACCAAGAATCAGGTCATAAAGCTGCCCATTTTTGGTAAAATCCTCTTTAGTGTAATCAATTACCTTATCGGCTCCAAGAGTTTTCACCAACTCTAGATTCCTTGTGCTGCACACAGCAGTGACTTCAGCCCCGAACGATTTGGCAATCTGCACCGCAAAGGTACCCACACCACCAGACGCACCATTGATCAGGACCTTTTGCCCCGGCTGAATCTGTCCATTATCGCGAAGACCTATCAGGGCAGTGACTGCCGCCATAGGTACGGCCGCTGCTTCCTCGAATGTCATACCGGCCAGTTTTGGCGCTAATGCATTTTCACTGGCACAGACATACTCTGCAAAACCGCCACAACCACAATCAGCTAAGTCCCCAAATACCTCATCACCTGGTTGAAACTGCTTTGTGTTTGCCCCAACCGCTTCAACACGGCCCGCTATGTCAGCTCCTGGTATCTTGTTTTTTGGTTTTAAAAAACCACCACCCATTATGCGGACCAGGAACGGGTCAGCTCTCAGGAGATGCCAGTCATATGCATTTAAGGACGCCGCATGAACTTTTACCAGTACTTCATCGTCCTTGGGAGTAGGTTTTTCTACCTCTTTTAATTCAAGAACATCTGGGGACCCATATCTTTCATATACAATTGCTTTCATGAGTATTCCTCCTATACTGTTTTGATTATTTCTGTAACCACATTTATTTATTACCTAATTTATGTAAATAGAAAATAACTTATTTATTGAGTTTTATATATAGGATAGGAATTATAATCAGTATAGCGATATTGATCAGAAAACCTCCTAAATTATAAATATGCCAATAGGAAATCAAAAAAATAACAGAAAGAATTGCAGAAATAAGAGTAAGTGTAAAGGAAAATTTATTAAGAGCACCTGTAGCCAGAACAGTACTACCTGCAATAACAAAACCTGCTAATAAAATAAAACATATTATTATTGCGATTAATCTTATTCGATATTCAGATACATTAATAGAACTCAAAATTTTTGAACCTGCCCCACTCCAATATTTACCCCTGGCCCACTCCATTCCAGTGCCATCCGAATCCGGGAAAGGTATTAATACCATAAGACCATAGTTTAACCCATGAAAAATGAAAGATATACCGATTAAGTTCTTTAGCCAGATACTCATCAGACCCTCCTTTATGCAGATAAGATTGTAACCATTTTAACATATATAATTATATTAGAATATTTCTTTAAGGTTTCCAGATTAATTTGAAAATTTATTGATCAAGAGCAACACTGGCTGGCCACTGTGGACGATGTTAAAACCAGGATTTTACTGTTAAATGGGGATATCTTTATACCAGAGTTAGTTTTATAGGTAAAATTAATATCTACCCCCTGTGCTACTCACTATTTATTGGCTGGGGAACACCAATTGGAATATCTATTCTTATAGTTTCTATAGGATTATTTATTTTTTTAGTAAGTTTTGCC
>SDBT01016328.1_pt1 | contig 11754 bp, 12 predicted proteins | sample 2277101 | NCBI WGS metagenome assembly SDBT01 (sample SAMN10404973, study PRJNA504765) | marine sediment metagenome | isolation source: marine sediment core GS10_PC15, 103 cmbsf | place: Arctic Ocean: Southern Knipovich Ridge | collected 2010
TATGCCTACGGACAACGGAAGGAGGCGAACTCCGTCTGGCGCCTGTTGAGCTCCAGTGAATATGGCGGACGATTTACCGAGCTGTCCCAACGCCAGCTGCAAAACCCCTGGATCGAGCCACGTTTCGAAGAGTAAGTGAACCAGGGCATCACTACGCATCGAAGGCTACAGCATAGGGATTATTGTATATTCTCAACGTTTTTCATTGATAAGATACTTGGCCACGACAGCCTGAAGTGAACAAGGGGCCGGCAGATCTTGAGAAATCAAATTCAAAACCTGTAAATCAGATTCCCAGGCCACATCACCGGGTGCAACCACACAGACACTACCCGGTTCATAGGCAGAAAAAAGCCTGTTGTCGTGGTAATAGATCAGATCCTTGCTTTTCTGTGTTGGGTATATTTGCATGGGCGGGGGAATATCATTCGGCTTGAACCAGAGCTTTATCTCGTGCTCCGCTTCCCCTTTAGTTGCCGAGGCATGAATCAGGTTATCCATTCGTTCGCCGATCTCTTTGCCTTCATCATCTTTCAACGTTACCAATGTCCCTAGAGAACGGATACATCCCGGGTTCTCCTCTCTGGCCAGATGAGGATTTGTGGGACCTGAAATTTCCCGAACTTTCGCGACCGAGTTTGCACCCTGGTACACAATTGCTATTACCCGCTGTCGATGCGGTTCTCCGGGGAAATGGATACGTCCCGTGATATATTCAATGAGCGAAGGGAAGAATACTTTTTCACGATGCTCGGTATAATGTTCTTCCGCCAGCATCCTGCTGACATGGACCACTTTTTCTCCGGCAAAGCGTAAACCGGTGTGGAACTCCGAAAGCTGTGAAAGCACATATCCTGTTAATGAATTTTTCAAAGCGTCTGGTTTGATCAGTACCAGGGTCTGTTCAAATTCCGTATTGGTGCTCATTTCAAGACTCCTTTAAGTAGACAGAATATATATTATACGAAGTTAAGTGTGTTTAATAATTTTTGCCCTACTTAGGCGAGCTCACCTTGGAGAGGATGAGCAGCAGCACTGTCGCGGTTATTAACGCAGCAATTATATTGACCGACTTGAAATCAGCCAGATAGGCGATGATGTCCGCAAATAGATTGTCGATGAGCCCACCCAGGAAGGAACCGATCAATCCAACGATGAGGGCGCCCCAAAACCCACCCAACAGCGGTTTCTTGAGAATAAAAGCAAAAAACACGGCACAGGCGAACCCAATGGTAAAGTAAGTCAGCCCAACGTTGAAGTAATAGAACAACATGTATGATCCTGTTAAAAGATAATCTCGATTTTTCCAAGATACAGGGGCTCGCTATACACATCGATGACCAGGTCTTTCTTCCCGTAACTCAATACGTAGAGGACCAAAAAAACCGGAATCTCAGCTTCGATATCTGCCCATACTGCAGTGGAAATGTCCGCGTCACTTAAATTTATGGCATCACCAAGCAACCAAGAATAGTCGAAATGCTCGAAATAGTAGATATCGGGACCACTCGTGTAAGCGACACCACGCCGCATGTTCACGTCCGGCACCGTGGTTTCGTCAGGAGTCGAGACGACCGGGTCCGGAATAAGTGAAAAATTAACAACGATGTCAAACTCCGTACCATCCTTGAAAGGAACTTCAATCAGCGGTTTGTCGATATTGGTCGATCGGTCGGTGTCCGAGCTCACCCGGAAGAAACCTTTACTGCCCAGAGTGTTGAAATCCTCGATGGCGTCTTCTGTGGTTTCGTCGCCTGTTTGCAGCTTGTAGTAGAGCTCGAAACCCCTGAATTCATACTCGTCATTTTCCAGGGTTTTACGGAAAGTGAAAGATTTGTCGACAGCAGAAATTGTCACGAAATTCGGCTGCTGCAAATAAACGATCCGCTCCAAACCACATGAGCTCAATGAAAAGAGCCACAACAGACCCAGCAAGGCAACCGGCTGCTTGAGGCCTCTCATCGGTGATTAGTTGTCCCTACCCTTCTGCTCATCCGGGACAGGAGCTTCGAGGCCACCGACGATATCAACCAATTCGTAGATCATTACCGGTTTGTTCTTTCCTTTGACACGGATATTGTCCAACTCCCGGGCAATTACCTGGTCCTGGACCAGGCCGTAAGTGTGCTCGCTGATGATGATATTGGTGATATATTGCTTATTGGTTCCCTCCAGGCGAGCGCCAAGGTTCACATTGTCCCCCATGAGTGTGTAGTTCATCCGGCCTTGAGAACCCATATTACCAACTGTCATGATGCCGGAATTCAGACCGATGCCGATGTTGATTTGTTTCTCCGGGGGCCATCCTTCGTTTAATTCGTGTAAAGCCTCCATCTGCCGCAACGCACATTTGCAGGCCATGATGGCATGGTCCTCCTGAGGCAAAGGAGCACCCCAGAAACACATAATCTCGTCTCCCACATACTTGTCGAGTGTTCCCCGGTAGTCCAAGATGATATCCGTCATGGCGGTGAGGTAAATGTTCAGATGATTGACCAGTTCTTGGGGAGTCATCGTTTCGGAGAATGTAGTAAATCCGCGAATATCGGAGAAAAAAACGGTCAAATCTTTGTCTACGCCGCCAAGCTCGGGCGGGTTTCCCAGGATCTCGTCGACAACAGCCGGGCTGACATACTTCCCGAACATATCTCGAATCCTTTGTTTGTCTTTCTCTTCGGTCATGATTCGATACACGATAACAGCGAGGAAGGAAAGCAGCGTGGCAAAGATCGGCGCCGAAAGCCCGATAATTTGGTTATACAGATCAAAGATCAGCGATACGGCAAAAAAGTAAACGATAATCATGAACATGGAGAGGATCAAGGACCAGATGGTTGAAAGGCGGGAAGCCATGAAAGCGGTCAAAAGAGACATGCCCAGGAGAATGAGCATATTCACCCACTCTGGTACCACGTAGAGAAAATTATTCATGATAATTGTGTTCAGCGCATTGGCGTGGATCTCAACACCGTACATCAAACCGAAAGGAGTCGTTTTTTCGTCTTCAGCTATACCCTTGGAGAAGGGACCGACCATGACGATTTTATTTCCCAGCGCTCTCGTATTCTTCCAGGATTCCGGGTGGTTTGGGTCCATGTCTTTTGTTACTTTTGAGTACCCGGAATAGGAACGAACAGGAAAGGTTTGATGGCCCTGGGGAGAGGCGCTTGAGCCGATCCCCATGTAATTGATCAGCAGCTGTGCTTTGTCGTTGATCGGTATCTTTATTTCGTCCAGCTGCTTCATTACCGCATCTTTGATAATAAACCCTTCCGCATCAAGCTCGGCGGGTGTTACCAGCAGTTGATAAGGTTCCCAGGATTTCGTTTCGACGTTGAAAGATTCCGGTGTTGGAATGCGAATGTATTTACCCAGGACTACTTCGATATCATCGAGCCTTTTGTGGAAATACTCAAGAGACAGTGCCAGGGTAATCGAAGGTAAAATGTTGTCTTTATACTTTCGAACCACATGATAGTACAGATCGGGCTCTTTGTCGTTATTTGTGTCTACGGCCTTGAGAGGAGCGTTGGCTTCCATGGTTTTTTTCAGATCATCGATGACTTTTCCGGTCAGGGGATAAGGTACGTCGTGGTAGATATTCTCCTTATCGATCCAGACCAGCCGCACAAAATTTGCTCTCTCCTCCTCGGTCAGATCACTCGACTGCAATTCGTCGAGGCTAATCTCCCCCAATAGCTCAGCAGACTTGACCAGTAAGGGTTGTTTCCTGTACACCTGATCGTCATCCTCAACGAAATTGGGATGCCCATAACCGTGTGCAGCTCGGGCATAAGGCTTTAACGGTGGATATAAACCCAGGAGGGTCTCGAGATTCGTCCAATCACCGTTTATGGTTTTTACCGTTCCGTAAATATCATAGAGTAAATACTGCCGGGCGAAGTATTCCTCTTCGGTTCCCGGCGGATTGGGAACACGGGTAAGTATTGTTTCCAGAAATACCCTGCTGTTTTCCTTTATACTTTCCACCAGTAAGGCATCGTGGGTTGGATTGCTCGGTTCGACAAAAAAGATATCGAGAAACAGGGCTCGTTCTCGTTCATGCGTATATTTAATACGTGAAAGGTAGTTGATCATATTGGCATGGGTATAACGAGGAAATGGCCAACGGCCGAATTTATCGAGACTTCTGTCGTCGATGCCGACAATCAGGATATCCGGGGATATCTTGGGATTCCTTTTTTCCAGCGTAACCCCTTCCTGCACCCTTGCCCGCCGAGTGATGTTTTTTAAACGGAAATTGAAATCGAGAATACTCTGCTCCAGGCCGGATATCAAAACGGTACTGCTGGATACACCGTATAAGATCAGGAAAACCAGAACGCCTATTACCAAACCGAAATACTTGGTTTCAAAAAACTTCAGGGCCTTTTTAGCCATAAGCGACTTTACTCCTTCACCTTGCCTTTTAGCTTGAGATCGATTATACGATTTCTGCCCAGTTTTGTCCAATTGCTCAGTGGATGCTCGTCTTCCAACAGATTGTATGCCGCCAGTGCGGCATCGTAATCACCGGTAGTCTCGCTAAGTCTACCGACATTGAAAAGAGCATGGGCTGCCAGGTAGGTCCGGTCATAACTCTCTACAAGCCTGCTCAAGAGCGAAAGAGCCTGGGTACTATCATCGAGCTCCTCATAGCTGGCTGCAGCATTGAAAAGACCCAGCGGGGCCAGGTAACCCCCGGGAAAGGTCTCAACAAGATCGAGGTAGCTCTCTGCGGCCTTCTGCCAATTCTCACCTTCATAGGCCATATTAGCGCGAACAAAGTAGGCTCGCTCTGCTGCATACTGCTTAGGATATTGGTCTAGAATCCGAATCAGTAATTCCTCGATATCGCTTTCAATTATCTGTTTAGCATCGGTATCCTGCTCATTTTTCCAGTCCAGATACAACTCCTGGGCCCGCTCGGCCAGAAGCGTCGACCGCTCCCGTTTTCTGCTCTGCAATTCTGTCCAGGTAAAATAGACAACAATGAAGACGGCAACAATCACGAGCGCCGAGATCAAGGGGACGCGGTATTTATGTATGAAATTGGTCAATCTTATTTTAATATGGGTTTTTGTATCCATATCTGTTTTTTGCATCGAATTCTCCTTCTATCTGCTGATGTTAAGTTCTTTGATCAATCTGGAGAGATAGGTTCTCTGTATATTGAGAATCTTCGAGGTTTTGGTCTGATTCCAGCGGTTGGATTCCAGGCTTTGGCGGATGAAATTCCTTTTAAAACAATTGGTCGCCTCTTTCAGGACCATCCCGGCGTAATCCTGCTCACGGCTCCGAGATGGATTCTGCAGTATAAAAGCGTCCGGATAAATAAGCTCCTCCCGGGAAATAACCACTGCCCTTTCGATAGCGTTTTCCAGCTCTCGCACATTGCCCGGCCAGGAATAGGAGAGCAGTACTTCCAATGCCTCGCTGGAGAATCCTTTTAGCGGCTTATTCATTTCTCTCTTGAAACGGTTGAGAAAAAAATCCGCCAACACAGGAATATCCTCCCGCCGTTCTCTCAGTGGGGGAATGTAGATGGGCAGCACATTGAGGCGGTAGTACAGATCGGCACGAAAGCGATTGGCGCTGACTTCCTCCTCAATATCTTTATTTGTGGCGGCAACAATACGTACATCCACATGAATTGGCTCGCTTCCTCCCACGGGTTCGAAGGTTTTATGTTGGATTACACGTAGTAATTTTGCCTGCAGATTCAAAGCAAGATCACCGATTTCATCAAGAAAAATCGTGCCGCCATCGGCCAGTTCGAAGCGTCCGCGTCGATTTCTGCTGGCGCCGGTAAAAGCACCTTTAACATGCCCGAACAGCTCGCTTTCTAAAAGATTGTCCGGTAAAGCGGCGCAATTGACCCTGATCAAGGGTTGGTCTCTCCGGGTACTGCCCAAATGGATCTGCTCGGCGAACAACTCCTTGCCTACCCCGCTCTCACCAAGCAGCAGAACCGATGAATCAGTTTGAGCCGCCCGGGCAGCAATGTCGAGTTTTGCCTTGATCGCTTTGCTAATCCCCACGAAGGAGTGATATCCTTTGAAAGTTTGAACCTGATCCTGAAGATGATAGACCTCTTGTTGAACTTTCTGGAATGAACGGGCATTCTGAATGGCAATCGCTGCCTGGGTGGCAAAAATTTCCAACCACTGGAGATCCTTTTCATCGAATTTGAACCCTTGTTTCTTGTTGATGATCTCGATGACACCTACGCATTTTTCTTTTATCCGCATGGGGACTGCCAGAATCGAGCGGGTTGGAAAACCAATTTTCTCACTGATATCAGAAAAAAAACGCTTGTCCGCCTCGACATCATTAACGATGAGCGAGCGATTATGTTCCGCCACCCAACCGGCTATCCCCTCCCCCAGGTTCAAGGTAAAATGCTTAACCTCGGGTCCCTTTTGGCCTGTCGCGATCTCAAAATACAGCTTTTTGCTCTCAGGGTTAAGGAGAATCAGGGAAGAAGCTTCCCCCTCTGTAAGACGAGTCGCCGAATCGATGATTTTCTGCAAAAGAACACTGACATCGGAATACTCTGAGTTAATCAGAGTATTGATCTCAATAAGTGTCTGCATTCTTTGCTGGTCGATATCGAACTTCAACATCCTGGGATGTAGGCGGTCTATTTCTTTGTCTTATCCTGGATGAGCTCTGCTAACGTTGCTTTTTCACTACTGGAATCATCATGAATATACTTGATCATGTCTTCCGCCTGAGTTTTGCGATCATACTCTTTAATAGAGAGAGCAAGCCGTTGTCTTAACGGCTGAATATCCAGAACCACCGCCTTAATTGAATCTCCTATCTTATATTTTTCTGTGACTTCTTCCAGGTTTTCAGTATTCGGGTCGAAGATGTTTCCTTTGCTTACCAAACCCTCGATATCTCCCTGGACTTTAACGAAGAAGCCAAACTCAGTGATATTGGTAACCTGACCGGCAATAACACTGCCCCTGGGAAAGGCCTTTACCAATGAATCCCACGGATCCTCGGTCAACTGTTTGATTCCCAGCTTAATACGCCGGGCTTCCTTACCTATATCGATAACCATTACTTCGATTTCTTGACCCTCTTGGACAATGGCAGTGGGGTGTTTTATCTTCTTGGTCCAGGACATATCATCTAAATGAAGAAGACCATCTATCCCTTCTTCGAGTTCTATAAAGGCTCCGAAATTGGTTATATTCTTGACCTTTCGCGTGATACGCATGCCGACAGGGTAGTGTTGGTCGATTTCGTCCCAAGGATTCGGTAAGACTTGCTTTAACCCTAGAGAAAGCTTACCCTGTTGGATATCGTAAGACAGGATTTTTGTTTCGACCAGATCACCATCCGTAAGTATCTCCCTAGGGTGTCTTATTTTTTTTACCCATGACATTTCGGATATATGAGCCAGTCCTTCTATTCCCTCTTCAAGCTCGATAAAAGCTCCAAATTCAGCCAGTTTGGTAACCCTGCCCTTGACCACGTCACCAGTCTGGTAGCGACTCTCGAAATGTGTCCAGGGATCCTCAGTAAAATGCTTCAAACTCAGATTGATCTTGTTCTCTTCCGGATCCAAACGGATAAGTTTGACCTCAATATCATCGTCCAGCCTGATCAGATCTTTAGGTGAGTTTATATGTCCCCAGCTCATATCGTTGATGTGGAGAAGGCCGTCGAAGCCGCCTAGATCGATAAAGGCCCCAAAAGAGGTAAAGCTCTTTACCCGTCCTGCGAGGACATCCCCAATCTTGACTTTGGTAAAGAATTCTGCCCGTTTTTTCTTATTTTCGTCCTGAAGCCACTCGCGGCGAGTAACAACAATGTTTACCTTTTGGTGATGATAAAGCCTCTCTATGTAAAACGAAGATTTTTTACCGACCAGTGTTTCCGGGTCTCTTACCCGGGCAATATCCGCCTTGGAGAGGGGCAGAAAGGCTCGAATTTCGTCACCGAGATCGACATCGTACCCACCCTTGATCTTCCTGGCAATGGTGCCCTGAATTGCCGTGTGCTGATCAAAGGACTGGCGCAGGATTTTCCAGTTTCGTTTCTCATCCGCCTTTTGTTTAGAAACAATGACTTCGCCGCGTTTGCTTTCTTTACTCAGCAGAATGACGTAGATGGTGTTCCCGATCTCGGGTTTTTTCTCGAACTCCTGGACGGGAATTTTACCCTCGGATTTCAAACCTACATCAACATAAATGAAATCTTCCCCAATTTCGACCACCTTACCCGGAAGCATTTGTCCTTCTTCGACCTGGGTGAAAGTTTCCATGTATTTTTTTTGGAGTTCAGCGATTCTATCGCCGTGGTTACTAGTTATATCTTCAACGTTCATACGTTAAGGTCTACTCCTGATTGAATTGCTTTTTGTGGATTTCTGCTACTACTGTGTCACAAACTTCTTCAATGGTCAAGTCCGAACTGTCTATATAGAGGGCATCCGGGGATCGTACCAGCTTACCAACTGGTTTGTTCCTGTCTCGTGTGTCCCTTTTCCTTATTTCATTCATTATCTTGACGCTGGAGAGACCGCTGGTTCCCTGGCTAAAACGCCGGTCAGCTCGAATATCCAAAGAAGCATCCAGATATACTAATACTTCAGCCTCGGGAAAAACTACCGTGGTCATGTCCCGTCCTTCGACAATTATGTTACGACCTTCGGCGAGTTGAACGAGCGCCTTATTTACTACAGCTCTTACCGCAACGATAGCGGAGTGGATCGAAGCCCACTTATCGATTTGATCGTTATGGATATCGTCACCAACAACCTGACCATTGATCAACAGATCACTTTTGTTCAACTCGAAAGAGCAGGATTCCGCTGTTCGAACGATCTCCTCTTCGTCTTCCGGATTAACCCGGCGATCGAACGAAAGTTTAGTGATGGCACGGTAAAAATTACCCGAATTGAGGTATAAAAATCGGCAGCGACCAGCCACACAAGCGGCAACGGTGCTTTTTCCCGCACCAGCAGGTCCATCAATAGCAACAACCATTCTCTGGCAATCTCCCTATCACTCTCCCTCATGAATTATCTTTTTTTCTTTGCTCAAAAACCAAAGCACCTCTTCACGGGTTAAATGCCTGTATCCGCCGCGGGGTATCTCTTTTAGGCCCACACAACCGATGCGGATGCGGTTTATCTGGCGTATGGTGATTCTGTAGTGGTCAAACAACCGGCGAATCTCCCGGTTTTTTCCCTCAGATAAGGTCAAGACCACCTTGTTTTCGGCTTTTCGAACGGCCCGCTTCAGTCTGAATAGATCCTGATCCAAAGTGACCCCTTTTATGTATTGTTCTAGTAATTCCTCAGGAATGCAACCTTGAGTTTTTACAAAGTAATCTTTTTCGATCTCGTAAGAAGGATGGGTGATGATATCGGTAAATCTACCGTCATTCGTATAGAAAATTAATCCGCTGCTCCGGATGTCGAGACGCCCGACATGGAAGAGGCGCACTGTGTAGTTCTTTTTAAAAAGCTGCCCCACCAGAGGTCTGCCCTCCGGATCGCTGTTGGCACATAAGTAGCCAATTGGCTTATTCACAGCCAGGTAGATCTTCGGCTGTTCAGATTTCATTAATTTTCCGTCTATCGTTACCTGATCCTGATTAGTAATTTTTGTACCAATTATCGCTATCTTCCCGTTAACTGCTACCCTGCCCTGCCGAATGAACGTCTCACAATACCTGCGGGAACCCAAACCGCACCGAGCCAGAAACACTTGCAGTCTTATCGTAGAAAAGTTCATTCTGACGCTTCGAACCTGTCTTTTTCCAATTCGTCTAATTTGGGTAGATCGGCAATACTGGAAAGGCGAAATACTTTTAGAAAATTTCTGGTCGTGCCAAAGAGGATTGGCCTGCCCGGAGCGTCTTTTTTCCCCATTTCTCTGATCAAATTTTGATCGCAGAGCAGTTTCAGCATACCATCGGCAGCGACACCACGGATATTTTCAATTTCCGACTTGGTGGAAGGTTGAGAATAGGCAATAATTGACAGTGTTTCCAGAGCCGCCCTGGACAGTTTGTCGGCACTCTTTTTCCCGTAGCGGAATTTCAGAACAGTACAAAACTCCTTTTTGGGGGAAAACAGGTACCCTCCGCCCAATTCGATAAGCTCGATGCCGTGGCTTGCTCCTCGATACTCTTCCCGTAGCAGAGCGAGGCCACGAAGTACGGTTTCTTTGTTCAAGCCGCTGATCCGGACTAAGCCGGAAAGGTCAACCGGCTCACTTTCCAAAAAAAGAATACATTCCAGCAGGCCGGCGACCCGATCAGGTATCATCTATTCCCCCGATACAAATATCTCCAAACAGTTTGTTCTGGTAAATGCAGATCAGTTTTGATTTAACCATCTCTAATATGGCCAGGAAGCTGCAAATCACCTCCATAATCGAGTCTTTTTTTATAATGAGCTCATAAAAGTTGATGACACGCCCTGAATCCAAAATTTCGTTTATCAAGGTGATCTTTTCGTTGATTGAAACCTCTTCATACAGGTCGATCAATTTTTCCGGTGAAAATGACGACATTATCGCCGAGAAGGTGCGTAATAGATCCCAGACATTGATCTTGTCCCAAATGTCTTCATCCTGGAAAGGTAACACTCTTTGCGTTTTTTCTCGTTCTAGGGCCCATTCCACCTCTTTTTCTCTTTCCTGGACCAACTCGCTTAATTTTTTATACTTTTGGTACTCAATAAGATGGTCCACAAGCTCCCGCCGCGGATCTTCGAACTCGTCGTCAAGTCGAACTTCCACTGGAAGTAACATCCTCGATTTAACATACAAAAGTGTTGCTGCCATTAAATAAAACTCAGTGATGTTTTCCAGATCTATTTCAGTAGCGGATGTTAAAATTTCCAAATACTGCTCAGTAATCGCGGCAATTGGTATGTCGTATATGTTGATCTCGGATTTCTTAATCAAGAACAACAATAAATCCAGAGGGCCTTCGAATGAACCCAGTTTGAACTTTTGACCGGAGGAAACTTGAGCCCCGGAGATATCCCTGGAAAGCCTACCAGTTTGCAGGCCGATATCCTCTGGTAATTCGTTCATGATGATTATTCCACCCTGTGGCAAAAGCGGTAGTACATCGCCATCTTCCATACGGTAGCTGATCGAAGATGGCGACATTTCCTATTGTTTTTAATGCGAATGAGTATAATCCCATACGGAAAAGGTGTAAACACCTTGATCGTCGAGCTTATCCAGATAGTCTGCCAAGGGTTTCCTGCTTTCAGGATCAATCAGATTCGGCTCCAGCTCAAGCAGGGGGACAAGGACAAACTGCCGCTCCTTTATTCCTGGATGGGGAACAACGAGGGATTCCTGCTGAATAACGAGATCGCCGTAAAGAAGGATATCGATATCGATGCAGCGGGGCCCCATAGGCATGTTTCGTTTACGCCCCATTTCCAGCTCAATTTGCAGCACCCACTTGAGAAATTCTTGGGGGTCGCTGCGGTTTTGCCCTCTCAAAACGATGTTGAGAAATTTCGGCTGCTTCTCGAAATATAGAGGCTTTGTCTCGTAGATCGACGATACTGTGATCTGCTTTAAACCGGTACGCAGCTGCTCAGTTGCAATTAATAAATTCTCTTTTCTATCCCCAAGATTCGATCCAAGGGACAAAAACACCGTCATCGAGATCTATTATCTTGGCTGGCCGGCGGACTTCGGGGCCTCCCCGGCAGATCGCTGCAAACCGGCGGACTTCGGGGCCTCCCCGGCAGATCGCTGC
>SDBT01016329.1_pt1 | contig 11754 bp, 11 predicted proteins | sample 2277101 | NCBI WGS metagenome assembly SDBT01 (sample SAMN10404973, study PRJNA504765) | marine sediment metagenome | isolation source: marine sediment core GS10_PC15, 103 cmbsf | place: Arctic Ocean: Southern Knipovich Ridge | collected 2010
TGCCACCTGTTGTGAGCACGGTGACGATAATCGTGTTTCTGTAGCTTGCTATCTTAAAGAGCGAGGGGTGTATGAAGGGGTCGCTTACGGTATGGATGCGGTAAATAAACCCCGCAAGTATTATCAGGGATACTATTGCCAGCGTTAAGAGCCCCTGGGTCACGGCCACAAGAAGGCCTCCGACGCCGGAGATCACATGTATGCAGCCGAGGATATCAAAGGTTTTTTTCGAAGCCTTTTCCTTTGGAAGCATGGCCTGAAGATATGGAAGCGTAATAAGAGTTACAAGCGTCATTAGAAAAAGATACCGCCATCCGATCAGTTCCGTAATCAGACCTCCAAGTATGGGGCCCATGGCAGCGCCCACGGACACTGTTGAAGCGATCACACCAAGCACCATCCCCTTTTTCTCCTGCGGAAAATACCTCGTGGCAACAAGCATTGCAAGGGCTGGGATGGCCGCTCCGCCGCTTGCCTGAAGAACCCGCGCCGCAATAAGAAGCGGGTAGCTCCCCGCGAAGAACCCGAGCAGGGAGCCAAGGTTAAGGAGCAGAAGGCCCGTGGCTATAAGACGCTTTACAGGTATGCTGTCAGCGAGCTTCCCATAAACAAGCGCCCCCAGAGCAAAGACAGCCATGTAGGCTGTCATGACCCAGCTGACCTCAGAAGGGGCAAGACTGAATGATACCGCTATCTCGGGGATAGCCACATTGAACATGATCCCGTTAAGCACGGAGAAGAATATGGTCACTGCAAGCGGGAGGGTGATGCGCGGGTCAGCAAGGGTGGCGGTCCGGCTCATCCCTGGCCGCCTGCGCGAAGCACAAAAACGCCCTTTAATAGAAGTATCACCCACGGGGCGCCGTGCATAAGGAGGTCGAGCCAGTCTATCGGGCGCGTTAGCGTCCCCTTGGACAGCATTACCAGTTTCTCCCATATGTGCGGGGGTTTATAAGGGGCAAGCCCTATGGAGAGCACCAGAAGCACGGCTATCTCCCAGGGAATTTTATCAATCAATTCACCCATAACAAATTTAGTATACAAGAGGGGGGTTTACGGGTTCCATCCCAGCGAGTGCTTTTTACTGAAAGCACTCGCGTCCTCTAAACAGGAAGGCTTTCCAATGCTAGAGTAAAAGCATGGATTCCCCCTGGGCTGATACGCTTGATGACGCACGCAGGATGCAGCGAGAGCTTGCCCCGAAAGTGCGCATCCGGCCATTTAAGGGTTCGCTTGCCTACATCGCCGGGGCGGACGCAGCATACACGGACACCCATGTCGTAGGTACGGCTTGCCTGTATACTTATCCTGCTATCGAATTCATTGAATCCGCAGTTTCTAAAATGGAAATCCCGTTTCCATATGAGAGCGGTTTTCTGGCGTTCAGGGAGGGTCCTGCAATTGCCGAAGCCATCAGACGCTTGAGAAACGAGCCTGATATTGTGATCATTGACGGACATGGCATTGCTCATCCTGAGAGACTGGGAATAGCGTCCCATCTTGGGGTGGCCATTGGAGTTCCGACCATCGGCTGCGCAAAGACCGTGCTGGTCGGCACATACAAAGAGCCCGGAATGAAGCGCGGCTCGCGTTCAAGGCTTCTTTATGAAGGAGAACATATCGGGTATGCCCTTCGCACGCGCGCCAATGTCAAGCCCGTATTCGTCTCGCCAGGGCATATGGTGGATATGAATTTTTCAGCAGAGGTCGTTCTCAACTGTGCCACACGTTTTCGGCTGCCCGAGCCCAACAGGTGCGCCCACGCACGTGCCGGAGCTATGCGTAAATTGAAATACAATCAGAGGTTTTTTCAGTTATCTATTTCCTTGAAAGGCTAATACACATTCTGATTTGCCCTGCATGCCAGGCGCCATGCGCCCGCGCTTAAATGCTTAACTGTCTTAGTACGTGGGGCTACGCCCCACACCCACAGTACTTTTTCGACAGCATATGGCCCAAATAGACAACCTGGTTTTTGAAAGAGCCCAAACCTGTCTACTGTCCAATAAGCTTTCGAAATCAAGGGGTTATAAATACAAAAATGGACGTTTCTGATTATCCTGGACAGCAGTGCCCTCCAATTTCTTGACATACAGCATCGTCAGGTGTATATTATGCTTGGAATGCTCTTTAGCTGAGCACACGGGAGGGAAGTGAAGTTTACTCTCTGTATAACACAGAATTGTAATCTCCGATGTTCCTATTGTTATATCGGCAAGAAAAGTTCCGTGATGTCTCTACATGCCGCCGAGCGGATTATAAACAATATCTTTGACTATGCCCCTCTAGATGAAAAAATTGATATTGGTTTCTTTGGTGGCGAGCCTTTGCTCGAATTTGAACTTATAAAGAAAATTGTCAACCTGATTGAAAGCCATCCATCGTATAATCCAGAGCAGATCGAACTTGACCTGGTAACAAATGGAACTATCTTTTCTGACGAAATTGGTAAATTTATTGCTAAGCATAATATCGCATTCTGTTTAAGTTGCGATGGCCCTCCGCATATTCAGGACATGTCCAGGCGATACAGGGACGGCAAAGGAAGTTCAGATGCGGTTGAAAAGACCATAAGACAGGCTTTAACGTATTTCCCCGTAATATTGGTCAATGCGGTCTACGGCCCTCAGACTTTCAGATCATTACCCCATGTTGTCGAATACTTCTCTTCCCTGGGAATTAATCGGATATACCTGAATCCGGATTATTCGGCAGCCTGGTCGAAAGAAGACGCAGATTTGCTGCCGCATGTCTACGGACAAATAGCAAAACAGTATTCGGATTTCTATCTCAATGATAATCCGCATTTTATCAACCTGATAGACAACAAGATCATGCTTTTCTTAAAAGGAGGTTACGAACCTTCTGATCGATGCAAGATGGGTCGCGGCGAATTCGCGTTCGCGCCTTCAGGCAACATTTATCCCTGCGAACGGTTGATAGGTTCTGACGACGGAAACGGCCATTGCATTGGAAACATAGAAATGGGACTCTCAGAGGTGAATCCCTGTGGCGGCGCGCCTGGTTCCGTCAGCATAAACACTGAATGCACCGAATGTGGAGTGGCCGATTATTGCATGAACTGGTGCGGTTGCTCCAACCATTTCTCATCCGGACACTATAACAGGGTTGGGCCCTTCCAGTGCGCTTCTGAAAAAGCCGCCATCTCGACGGCATCTGATGTTCAACAGGTCCTTGAAAACGAACTCGGCCCTAAGTTTGTTACCAGGTTGCTCAATACCATGTATTCATTTTCATGCAAAGGAAACTGAATTGATAGAACGCAGAGGCATGTCATGTTCACCATATGGAGCCATGAAATCGTATTAATCGACTAACCAAGGAGGTTGATATGTACAGATTCGGTTCAATAGCGTATGTACCAATATGGTGGAAGTTTGGAGAGCCACTGGAATACTTCATGCGAGAGGAAGCTTTTATCGGAAAGTTTATAGCCAAGTATAAAATAGAGGCTGTTTCGCGCGAGACTCTCATGAACCGGGTGGCCCAAGTAGCTGGCGGTATTATAATTGATGGGAGGATTGAGCAGGTAGCCGGAGGTGTTATCGTTGAAGGGATGCAGGCTATAAACGAGATGGCAGATACAAGAAGCGCAAAACAGAATATCCCTATCAAAATTGGGCCTCGTCCTTGGCCGGGAGGAATAAGAGGAGCACATCTCCATTTTAAGGGAGATGCTTATCTGCTCGATGAAAAGCAGTGGGGAGAGTTCTCGCAAACCATTCTGAAAAATATCCAGGAAAGGCTCTCAGGGGCTAAATCAGTAAGTTTTGAACAGCTCATGGAAGCATCTGAGGCAACAAATAGCCTGGGTTGAATGGAGTAGCCTGTAGGGGGCAAGCGTTGCCTGTCCCCTACAGGCTTAATCTTATTTCACTAGTTCTGATTTATTGGGAGGCAATTGCGCATTCCAATAAAATGAACTAGTTCTGATTTGCCCCATACAGATCAATGGCGAGCAAGAAGACGCGAAGGGGCCACGGGCCCTTTTGCTTATGCTTTAAATGTATACGGATGCAGTTAATATCTTTTCTGTAGTTTCTGCCTACTTAAAACCATTGCACGTTCTGATTAGCCGTAGATACAAGCAAGAAGTCGCGAAGTCGTAGCAGCGCTACTTCGAGCGGCTTATTGCGCAGTAGATGAGGTGAACTCAGGACGTGCTCTAACGACCTAAAGCGAGGCGGCGGGCAAGTTGTTCGGGTAGCCCCGCGTCAAGTATCTTCTTCTGCGCGAAGGCGATGTCATACTCCACCCTGACAAGCTCGGCCATCTCGTCGTCAATTATCATGTAGCTTGAGCGCGGGTCACGGTCGCGGGGCTGGCCCACGCTGCCCACGTTCATGATATAGCGCGCGCCCTCCGTAAGCGAGACCCACATGGGGTGGATCATGAGCTCACCGTCTGTAGTCTTCTCCGCCACAAAGGGCCTGTGGCTGTGGCCCACAAGGCATATGCGGCTGTCTTGGGCCTTGAGGCTCCGCTCCACGTCCTCCATCGTGAGCACGTAGAGCCAGTCCTCCGGGTCGTAGGGGCTTCCGTGGGCAAGGAACACGCCCTGGCTCTCTATCTCGCGCGTAAAGGGCTGCTTTTCCAGAAAGTTTGAGGTGGCCTCGTTCATTACCTCGAAGGTCCACATGATGGCCTCTGCCGCGCGCTCGTTGAACACGCTGATGTCCGTGATGCCAAGGGCCGCGTGGTCGTGGTTTCCCGCGATGCTAAGGTCGCAATTGTTCATTATCAATTCGGCGCACTCGTTGGGGTTTGCGCCGTAGCCCACCACGTCGCCCATGAAGTAGATGTTCTGGACCTTCTGCTGTTCTATGTCGCGGAACACGGCCTCCAGGGCCTCGAGGTTCGCGTGGACGTCCGAGATGTAAGCGATTCTCATAAACCGTTACCCGGTCTTCCCCTCAGAGTTCTTTTTGGATATGCGGTCAAGGATGCCGTTAATAAAAGATGCCGACTCGCTCGTTGAGAACTTCTTGGCTATCTCTATGGCCTCGTTTATAGCCACTGCCCGGGGGATGTCCGTCCCAAAGAGCAGTTCATATGTCCCCAACCGGAGTATGTTCCTGTCCACCGCGGCCATGCGCTCCAGGACCCAGTGCTCGGCAGAGGCCTTGATGGCCTCGTCTATCTCCCCGATGTGCTCTCTTGTTCCCCGCACTATCCGGTTTGCGAACTCCATTACCTCTGGGTCAACTTCCATTCCTTCCCAGAAGGTGGACAGCTCCTCGTTGCTCTCTATAAAATCCCTCTGAAAGAGCATCTGGAGCGCGTATTCACGTGCAAGCCTGCGCTTCATTATAGTTTCTTAAGGACCCGGACCATCTCGATGGCAACAAGCGCCGAGTCCCAGCCCTTGTTGCCCGCCTTGCTTCCTGCGCGCTCCACCGCCTGCTCTATTGTGTCGGTGGTAAGCACCCCGAAGGCTATGGGCACACCCGTGACAAGCGAGACCTGCGCAATGCCCTTTGAGACCTCGGAGGCCACGTAATCAAAGTGGGGCGTGGCCCCTCTTATCACAGCGCCCAGGCATATGATGGCGTCGGCCTTTTTATCGGTGGCCACGCGGCTTGCCACTAGCGGGATCTCAAACGCCCCCGGAACTTTTATGAGAGTTATGTCGTCTTCCCTCACCCCGTGCCGCACCAGTCCGTCTAGCGCGCCGTCCACGAGCTTTGAGGTTATGAAATCATTGAACCTGGCCGCGATTATCGTGAACCTGAGGCCCTTGCCGTCAAGCTCTCCCTCTATGGTCTTCATCTATTTCTCCTTTTCGTGCCGCTTTGCGACTTTTCACGACTATTGTCTTTATGGCTCAACGGATTCTGCGTTCAGACTATGATTTTACGACATTTATGAGGCCGGGTCAATCAAATTGGCAAATTGGCAAATAGGCAAATTGTACAGAACCCCCGGGCATGGCGCGCTTCCCCCCGCTCTTAACACTCTTAGAAAAACCCGGCAAGTGTCCCGGTCTTATTTTAATAGCCCGCGCTTCTTAAGTTCCTCTGCCATCTCAGGAGAGATGGCATCGCCAAAGCTTGCGGCAGGGGGATTTTTAACTTCCTGCTGGTCAATTGGCTTTCCAGGGCCTCTGCCGCCCCTGCCACCCCTGCTGTCTCTAGAGTCTCGACCACCTCGACCACCTGGGCCGCCCTTGCCTCCGCCCTTGCCGCCTCTGCTGTCTTTGCTATCCGGTCGGCCCTGGCCTCCACGCCGCCCGGATGACAGTTGCCCTGCAGGGTCCTGCACAGTCTGTTTAGAGAGACTGTGCAGACTGGCCTTTGGAGCAGGCGGAACCTTCACGGCTTCCGCATCATCTGCTTTCTTCTTATCCTTCTTGTCTTTCATATCCGGCTTATACGGGTTCATTACACACTACCTTCCCCTTCTTAAATAGGCAAACATAATTTCATTGCCAAAATAAAATTACTCCATATGTCCAAAAGAAACGCTCAATTATTTAGAGTAGCAGCTCCACTATGCGGTCCAGTTCCTCAAGCGAGTAATACTCTATCTCCAGCACCCCGCCCTTATTGCCCTTGTGCCTTAAGCGCACCTTGGTGCCAAGGCTCTTGATCAACTTTTGTTCGAGGGCCTTCTCGTTTGGGTCCCTGCTTGTCTGGGCTGATGTCTTTTTGTGCCCCTTTAAAGGGGCACTGGTGCCCTTAGCGAGTTTCTCGGCCTCGCGAACGCTCAGCCCCTCGGCCACAATTTTCTTTGCAGCCATAATACGCGCGCGCTCACCCTCAATGGCAAGCACGGCCTTTGCGTGGCCCATTGAGAGCTCGCCGCTGTTTATAAGGTCGGTCACGGCCTTTGGGAGCTGCAACAGGCGCAGGTAGTTGGTAACGGTCGCGCGCTCCTTGCCCACCTTTTTAGAGAGTTCCTCCTGGGAGAGGCCGAACCTGTCCATCAGGCGTTTAAAGGCCCGCGCGGTCTCCAAAGGGTTCAGGTCCTCGCGCTGGATGTTCTCGATGAGCGCGATCTCCTGGACCTCTTCCTCGTCAGCCTCGCGGATTATGGCGGGCATGGTCTGCAAGCCCGCCATGTGCGCGGCCCTCATCCTGCGCTCGCCCGCAATGAGCATGAAACTGCCGTCAGGCTCGCGCCTTACCAGCACGGGCTGGATGATGCCCTTTTCCCTGATGGAGGCCGCAAGCTCTTTTAAGGATTCCTCTCTGAAAATCTTTCGTGGCTGTTCCGCGTTGGCGGCAATGCGCCGGAGTTCGATCTCGATTACTTCCCCGCCCCCCTCGGGAAGGAGCGCGTCAAGGCCCTTACCCAGCGCCGTTTTCATTTAAGATCTCCTTTGCAAGCTGCAGGTAGCTCTGCGCTCCCCTGCTTCTGGCGTCGTACAACAGCACGGGCTTGCCGTGGCTCGGGGCCTCGGCAAGCGTTACGTTCCTCGGTATTACCGTATCGTAGACCTTATCGCCGAAATGCCGGCGTATCTCGTCTGCGACCTGCCTGGAAAGAGTGTTCCTGGCGTCATACATGGTCAGAAGTATTCCCTCTATCTCCAATAGCGGGTTAAAAGAACCGCGGACGAGTTTTAATGTTCGAGTCAGGCTCCCAAGGCCCTCCAGGGCGTAGTACTCGCACTGCATTGGAACGATGACGCTTCCTGCGGCCACCATGGCATTCAGGGTCAGGAGCCCAAGCGAGGGCGGGCAGTCCACGAAGATGTACTTGTACTTTTCCCTGGACTGCACAATGACCTCGTTAAGAAGGCGCTCCCTGCCGTCCCTGTTCACAAGCTCTATCTCCACTGCCAGCAGGTCCACCGACGACGGCACAAGCGAGAGCCTGTCAACGCAGGTGGGCTGGATCACGTCTTTAAATTCCCTGCGCCCGGCATAAACGTCGTAGAGAGAGCCCTGGGCCCCACCCCCCTGCTGAACGCCGAGGCCGCTTGTGGAGTTGCACTGGGGGTCGGTGTCGATCAGGAGCACGTCCGTGCCCGCAAAGGCCAGCGAGGCCGCGAGATTTATGCTCGTGGTGGTCTTGCCTACCCCGCCCTTCTGGTTGGCTACGGCTACTGTCTTACCCATAAGTAATGCGATCCCCTGTGTCCAAAGGTTCCCAATCGAAATGGAGTTTCATTATACACATTTATATGGAATTCCGGTTCTTGTCCTCTTGAATAAAATCAATCACCATGAAGAACCGCCCCGAAACTCCCCAAAAAACATAATAAGACTTAAAACCTCAGCCCCGGCCGCCTAAATATCTATGTTCCGGGGGTCACACGGTGCCCTTTTATTTGGGTTTACAATTCTACCGCCCCCAAAAGAACCCCTCGTAAGGCCCCCGCCGGAGGCGGCTCCCCCACCGGAGGTGGACCTATATATCTATGTTCTGGGCCTCCAGGGCGTGCTTGACGATGAATTCCTTTCTCGGCGCAACCTGGTCTCCCATTAAAATAGTGAAGATCTCGTCAGAGCCGATGGTGTCCTCCACGGTGACCTGCCGTATCGTGCGCCTGTCCGGGTCCATGGTGGTGTCCCAGAGCTGGTCGGGGTTCATCTCCCCAAGGCCTTTATAGCGCTGGATGTTCAGGCCCTTCTTGGCCACGGCAAGCACCTGGTCCATGAGGTCGGTGGAGTCCTTGGCCTGGCGCTGTTCGTCCTTGACCATGAACTTGTACGGGGCCGCTCCAAGCTCCTTTACGGCCGCAAACAGCTTTATGAGATTCCGGTACTCAGGGCTTGCAAGAAATGCTATATCGAGCGTTATGTGTTTAAAACCTTGCCTGGTTGCGTCCACGGAAAGCGCCTCGTGTTCCTCGTCCTTCTTCACCTTCCCAAAGCGCAAGGCGGGCAGGGCGGTCTTTGCCTTTTCCATGAAATCAGCAAGGGCGTCCTTGTCCTTGAGGGTATTTTTCGTTATCCCGCTTGCAAGCAGGTACCGCAAGAAGGAGGGGTCCTTCTTTCTTGCCCTGAACCAACCGAGCATGGTCTCGAAATCGTTTATGCGCCTCAAGTGCTCGGCCAGGGTTTTTCCCTTTATCGAGTTTTTCTTAACATTAAGCTCAATATCGTCCGAGGCAAGTTCAAAGAGCATGTCCAGTAGCTCCGAGTCGTTCTGGAGGTAGCGCTCCTTGCGCCCCCTCTTTACTTTATAGAGCGGGGGCTGGGCGATATAAAGGTAACCTTTATCTATTATCTCCGGCATCTGGCGGAAGAAAAAAGTCAGAAGGAGCGTCCTGATGTGCGCTCCGTCCACGTCCGCGTCCGTCATGAGCACTATCTTGTGGTAGCGGGCCTTTGCGATATCAAAGTCCTCGCTCCCGATCCCGGTGCCAAGGGCGGAGATAAGCACCCGGATCTCCTCTGAGGAGAGCATCTTATCGAAGCGGGCCTTCTCAACGTTAAGTATCTTTCCGCGAAGAGGAAGTATGGCCTGCGTGTGGCGGTCGCGGCCCTGCTTTGCCGAGCCTCCGGCCGAATCGCCCTCCACAATAAACACCTCGCTCAATGCCGGGTCTTTTTCCGCACAGTCTGCAAGTTTCCCCGGCAGGCTCATGTCTTCCAAGGGTCCCTTTCTGCGCGTGAGTTCGCGGGCCTTTCTGGCCGCCTCCCTTGCGCGGTTGGCCTGCGCGGCCTTGTCCACTATCTTTCTGGCCACAGTGGGGTTCTCTTCCAGGTACTGCCCCAGGGCCTCGTTGATGATGCTCTCGACTATCCCCTTGACCTCTGAGTTTCCGAGCTTCATCTTGGTCTGGCCCTCGAACTGGGGGTCTGGGACCTTGATGCTCACCACAGCGGTGATGCCCTCGCGTATGTCGTCGCCGCTTAGCGACTCCTTGATGTTCTTCATGTTCGAGGCATAGCTGTTCACCGTGCGCGTAAGGGCGCTCTTAAAGCCCACCAGGTGGGTCCCGCCCTCGCGGGTGTTGATGTTGTTGGCGAAGGTGTAGACGATCTCCGAGTAGCTGTCGTTATACTGGATCGCCACCTCCGCCACCACCCCGTCCTTTTCAGCCGAAATATATATGGGCTTTGGGTGGAGCGGAGTTTTATTTCTGTTGATATGCTCCACAAAAGAGACGATGCCGCCCTTGTAGAGGAACTCCTGCTTCTTGTCCGTAAGTTCGTCATGTATCGTGATCTTGAGGCCGCTATTCAGGAACGCCAGCTCCCTTATGCGCTGCGAGAGGGTCTCGAAGCTGAACTCGGTGGTCTCGAATATCTGGTCGTCCGGCTTAAACGTGACCTTGGTGCCCACGCGCCTGGCCTTGCCCGTGACCTCCAGCTTACAGGTGGGCTTTCCGCGCTCAAAGCGCTGCTCAAAGAGCTTTCCGTCCTGCCTGATCTCTACCTCCAGCCACTCCGAAAGCGCGTTCACTACCGAGAGGCCGACCCCGTGCAGGCCGCCCGATATCTTGTAGGCCGAATTCTCGAACTTGCCGCCTGCATGGAGCTCCGTAAGCACGATCTCCGCCGCAGTGCGCTTTTTGGGGTCCCCCGGATGCGGTCCGGTCGGGATGCCGCGCCCGTTGTCCTCCACTGAGATGCTCCCGTCGGGGTGCACCACTACATCTATCTTGTCGCAGAAGCCGGCCAGGGCCTCGTCCACTGAGTTGTCCACGACCTCGTAGAGCAGGTGGTGCAGGCCATCAACGCTCGTGGAGCCGATGTACATGGCCGGGCGCTTTCTGACCGCGCTCAGCCCTTTCAGGATCTTGATGGAATCGGCGTCGTAGCTGTCTTCGCCCTTTTTCTTGGTTGTTTTAGCCATGGTCTTTAAGGCGGCCCCCCTTAGGAAATTTATATGAAAAACACAACACTTTATTATACCTGAAACAGGGGTCTGAATTATACCTTAAAATAAACCCGAAAATCAAAAAAACCGGGGAAATAACGCCAATTATTCAAGCAGTTGCAGGTGGGCAAAAAGTGGTCACCCTGCCTTTGGCCCTGCCATGGTGGATTGACTGAAAAAGGTGTAAAAAATGGCCTTGTAAAAGGGTATTTCAATGGCGTCTTAACAGCCATGTCGAGATGAAAAAGGGCCGGGGACTGTATGAAAATCCCCGGCCTTTTGCATACCGTATTTACTCTCTTAGTACTGCCTGCGCCTCCTGCGCCTGAAGGACTCTCCCGCTCCGACAAAAACAAAGCCCATGAGCACAAGCGCGGCCCCGGGATACTTGACAGTGTAGACCACCGGCTCAAGCGCTATGCGTGTGGCTACCCTCAAGGCTCCGTGGGTAGCTATGTAGTCTGCAATTGGAGGCGAGTAGGTGTAGTACATGTCCACCAGAGCCGTACCAGCCGTGCTCTTAAAGAGCACCTCATCACGGAATTTTCTAAGTACTACAACTTGCGAATCAGCATAGCTCCCATAGGCGGCCGTGGCTATGAAGCACCCTCCGCCACCACCGGCTGCGCCTCCGCCTCCGCCGCCTGAGGGCGCGGGGACCTCTGCGGAGTAATCGCTTGTCACCTTGTTGTCGTTACTTAAGTGCGGGTCGGTCCATGTCTTGAGCACGAAGTAGTCGGAAGTGCCCGGCGTGAGGCCGGTTACGGTGTTGGAAACCGTCCACTTGTCAACGGTGTTCATAAGCCATGTATAAGGACCGCCTGCGGAGGTGGAGTTCCATATCTCGTAGCCCCCCAGGTCGGCGGTATAGGTTACGGCCGTCCAGTCGAGGTCCACTGCGGTGCTGTTGACGATGGTGAGAGCAAGGTCCGTGGGCGCCACGGTCTGGGCCGCGGC
>SDBT01016330.1_pt1 | contig 11754 bp, 6 predicted proteins | sample 2277101 | NCBI WGS metagenome assembly SDBT01 (sample SAMN10404973, study PRJNA504765) | marine sediment metagenome | isolation source: marine sediment core GS10_PC15, 103 cmbsf | place: Arctic Ocean: Southern Knipovich Ridge | collected 2010
GACTTGTGATCACGGTAACTCTCTACCAGTTTACGGTTGCGGCTTATCTTGCCGCTACGCTTCACAGTGCTGCATTGGATATACATGATGCAAATGTAGCAACTACAAACGTAATAAACAAGCAGGTTAAAGGATTTTTTAGGAATTTAAGCTAATTCTAAATACTATCCCATTGTCCCCCAGCTTTTCACTTTGTCTGTTTTCGTGGGTTTGTTTATTGGTAGTATAGGCGTCGGCTACGATCCCAAGACTGCCCCTTATATTGCCAGTACCAATCTGGCAAACCAGGTCGTTTGGAACATCTGGTGGCCGTTTACCCTGGTTATTGCTGCAATTGCAGGGCGTCTATGGTGTTCAGTCTGCCCCCTGGAACTTGTAAACTCTCTGGGAAGCAGAATAGGTTTGAAGAGAAAAGCTCCCGCTTTTCTAAGGAGCGGATGGGTAGTAACCCTGTTATTTGGGTTCATTCTTTTTGGTGCCGGTAAATATTTGGGTCTCCAGGCAGTACCACGATCTCTTGCAATCTATCTCGCTTCAATGGTATCTCTTTCACTGATATTAGGTCTGATCTATGAAAAGCGTTCGTTCTGTTCGTATGTATATCCCCTTGGCAGTATCCTCGGGATGTACTCATATATCGCAGGAACTGAATGGCGGGCTGATGATGCGGAAGTTTGCAAAGCGTGTAAAACCAAGGACTGTGTGGCGAAAAGGAACCGTTACAAACTGACCGGCCACTCCTGTACCTCCAATCTCAATCCAGCCAGTATACCCGATAATCGGGAATGTCTGCTATGCACCCATTGTTTAAAGGCCTGTTCATCAACAAATTTCAGATTTTCCCTGCGCCTGCCATTTACCGATTTCTTCAAAAGGATCAAGCTAACCCCCGCTGAAATAGGAATCCTTATGCTTATTATCGGATTTGTCAATAACAACTGGCATGCCCTTGTTGTTTTCACCCTGGTGCCATTGCTCCTCTGCCTGCTTGTTTCCTGGAAGTCTTTGAAACCCATGCTCAATGCCTTTATGGTGCTTCTTATTCCCACTACCGCCGCCGCTCATATGCTACATGCATTCCGGGGTGTGATATGGAACTGGCCGGTGTATAAGCTCAATTTTCAGGATCCATTGGGTATACGAACAGCCACCTTACTGGCAGAGAAAGCAATGGTTATCGACCGCAGCGGTCTGGGCCCTGCATGGAGTCTGTTAGGTACTACGTCATGGTTACTCTACGGAGCTGTATTTGTTGTATCGGTGGGAATCATACTAAAAAGTCCTTTAACCGGGAACATTAACCAGACGGGGAAGCTATTTTTGATCTTCAGCATAGCATCCTACATCGCCAGTTTTTATATTAAAATTTAATCATGGATCTTTAATCATGGAAAATCAAACCAGAGTACAAATCATGACTGCACGAAATAATCTGTTGTTTTTATCATTGTCAGTCCTGCTATTATTGGGTCATTCCCAAAGTTTCGCACAGGGTATTCATCCCTATGAAAAAAATCCATTCTACTGGGAGTTCAGGGGGAAACCCTGCCTGCTGGTAGGTGGTTCGGTGGATGATGACCTGTTCCAGGTCTCCTGGTTCGAGCCTCACCTTGACACCCTTGCTGCCTGCGGGGGAAACTACATCCGAAATACCATGAGCCCGAGCACAAGTCAGCGCTGGCCTTTCGGTAAAAAGGATGGCAAATACGATATGACCACGTTAAACCCTGAGTACTGGTTTGATGTAAACCGGCTGTTGAAAGCGGCATCTGATCGCGATATAGTGGTGCAGATTGAAGTCTGGTCCACTTTCAGTTATTACCGCGATACCTGGACCAACCACAACCCATTTAACCCGGCACACAATATCAACTACACCGTCGGGGAATCCGGACTGCCTGTTGTGAACAGCAGTCACCCGACCCGGGCCGACAATCCGTTCTTCCGCACCGTACCGGAATACATGAATAACACTGTGGTTCTTGCCTACCAGCAGAAATACGTGGACAAGTTGCTCTCGATCACAATGAAATACGATAATGTGCTTTTTGCCATGGACAACGAAACCAGTGTGGATTCCCGCTGGGGCGCTTACTGGGCCGGTTATATCACGGAAGCTTACGAAGCCGCAGACAGGACCGCTTACGTAACCGAGATGTGGGACCCCTGGGACCTGACCCACGAGTGGCACCTCAATACCATCGACCATCCGGAGACTTACAATTTCGTGGAAGTGAGCCAGAATACCTGGCAGGAGGGTCAGCGTCAGTACGATCGTTTGGGTTATGTTCGCAACAGACTAATACGTAAACAAATGGTTCGTCCGGTCAATAATGTAAAGATATACACCATGCGTGCCGGCGACCGGTACCTTACTCCCCGGTTGGCAGTTGACCGCATGTTTGTTCACCTCTGGGGTGGAGTGGCTGCAGCACGGTTTCACCGTCCCACTTTGCCAGGGCATGGCATCGGTCTTGACCTGAACGCGCAGCGTACCATAAGAGGGGTAAGGGAGGTTTTTAAGAAATTCGAAATTTTTTCAAGTGAACCGAATAACGGACTGCTTAAGGACCGCTCCGAAAACGAAGCCTATTGCCTGGAACAGAAAGGGTCGCATTGGGCAGTCTATTTTCCGGCTTCCGGTGCAGTAATCCTCAGAGCCTCGGGTGCACCTGAGGAAGCAACTTTCAGGGTTCAGTGGTACGACCTGGATTACCTGGCATGGCGACCGGCCTATGAGCTTAAGGCATCTGATAACCTTGTGCCTCTGGGTTGCCCGGAGCAAGGCAGGTGGGTAGCAATTGTGGAGGTTTTGGAGTGACTCTGATTCAAAATGCATCTTTAAAATAGAACAAATCACATGGAGGGTCTAAAATGTTAAACTCGCGATTTTTTTTATTATTAGGGTTGGTATTACCGACCCTGCTTTGCTGCTCAAGAGTTTCTGAGAGTTCTTATCTTGATCTTAAGGTGGTTGAGAGTATCCCTGAAGGTCGTCACCTGCGGCATTACCCGGTCGATGGAGTGAATATCGGGGTCAATCCACCCGGATTTACATGGACAAGCTATGATCGTGCGACTAAGTATTCCTTTGTACTTTTTCATGACAGTATTGGAGAAAAGATCTACCTGACACAGGAAGAGCTTGCTTCCACTGTGGCTCCACTTAAAGAAAAACTTAAATCTGGGGAATATAGTTGGCTGGTTGTATACACCGATTCTCTCAACCAGAACATAGGGCGTTCTAAGTTGAGAAAATTTACCGTTGAACAGGACATTCCGGCCCTTGTAACGCCGGATATGGCCAGCCTTGAAGAACAGCTCCGGGGAGTAAGGCCCAGGCTGTTCCTTACTCCTCCTGTGCTTTCCCGTATAAGGGAGAAGGTAGAGGCAGGAGAGATGCCTTTCTGGGAGTTCTGCCTTCACCTGGCCGATTCCGCCCTGACGGAACCGTTGTACCCTGAACCGGATCCATATAAGGATGGCAAGTTCGAAGCATCCGAATGGCGCAGGATATATACTCCCGGCAAAGTGGGAAGTGCCCATATGGTACGTCTGGCCCTGGTCTGGAAAATTACTGGCGAACAGAAATATCTTGAGGGTGCGAAAAAATGGCTGGTTCACATTGCCGGCTGGGATCCGAACGGTATTACTTCCTATAACCTGCCCCTGCCTGACGGATCGAACGGTAATGATGAGGCAGGCATGCCCATACTCGAAAGGATGGCCATGGCCTATGACTGGATAGGAGACGAACTGAATGCTGAAGAGAAGGCCCTGGTTCTCTCAAGTCTGAAGGAACGAGGTAACCAGATGCTGGACTATTATACCGAAAAAGAGTTTATTTCGGCTCCCTGGTCCAATCACGCAGTAAGAGCGCTGGCTTTTACCGGCCTTGCAGGTCTTGCAGCTCTGGGGGAATTGCCTGAAGCCGAAAAGTGGCTCGACTATGTGATCCGCTGCTATCTCACCTCGTTCCCCACCTGGGGCAGTGATGATGGAGGTTGGTCTCAGGGACTAAGTTACTGGAGTGCATACATGCTCTGGCAGACCAATTTTATTGATGCCCTGCAGCTTTGCAGCGATGTCAACCTGTATAAGAAGCCCTTTTTCAGAAATAACGGTTATTTTGCCGTTTTTTTCCATCCGCCGTATGCAACCAGGGGCGGATTCGGAGACCATGGGGAGGCTGCACCCACCCTGGCAGAAAAACTTCTGGTACAGAGGTATGCACGTGCCTTTGAGGACCCAGTTCTGCTCTGGCAGGCCGATAATATCCATTACGATGAAAGCTACCTCAACCGGCTCCAGGTAATCCCGGGAATAATGGACTGGAAGGAGTGGTTCATGGAAGATGTTGTCGCCATTCTGAGCGCCCCCCCTTCCGGCCTTAAGCCCCTTAATCCTAATGGGCTGCCCCAGGCAAAACTTCTCAAAGATATCGGCTGGGCCACAATGCATTCGGACCTGGGCAATGCAGAAAATGATGTCTGGGTACTCTTTAAATCCAGTCCATACGGCTCTTTCAGCCACAGCCATGCAGATCAGAACAGTTTTCAGGTGAATGCCTTTGGCAAGGCTCTTATCATTGACTCCGGATACTATCCCTGGTACGGCAGTCCGCACCACAACCTTTGGACTCGTATGACCAGGGCGCACAACTCTATACTGATTAACGGGCACGGACAGTCATACGGAACTATGGCAGCAAGCGGAACTATCGAGGAGTTCAATCATACAGAGGCACTTACGGTAGTTACAGGCGAATGTGCCAGGGCATATAACCAGCCGATGAACGAGTTAACTGTTAAACAGTGGGAAGAACACCTGGTTGACCCTCTGCCCGGCAAGGAGCCGGAAGCGGAGGTGGTACGCCGCACTATTGTTTTCTCACACAGCAGGGAAAACCCATGGATTGCGGTACATGACTATCTGAAAACATCCGGACCTGCTTCTTTTGACTACCTGCTTCACGCACTTGAAAAAATGCAACTTGACCAGGAAAAACAGCATCTGTTTATTAAAAGCGGCGAAGTCGGACTCGATCTGTATATCCTCTCCCCGGAAAGTTTAGACTTTCAGCAGTTCGGAAAATTTCCCATAGCGCCGGAAGAGAGGTACGAAGGGGCGCCTGAACAGTGGCATTTCACCGCCCACACCATTGATAAAACCGATGAAATGCGCTTCCTGGTTCTGATGATTCCTCGCGATTCGAAAAAAGAGAGTCCCTGCCTGGATGTAAAAAGGCTCGATTACGGTTCTGTAAAGGGATTCCAGGTGGGAGAGGAAAAAGTCCTTGCATGGTGGGGAACAGGAGAAAAAGGCGATTTTTCTGAAGCAGGATCAGGAGAAAATGCAAAGTTAATTATAGAATACAAGGAGAATGGAAACAAAAAGAAGCGTATTTTACGTTAACAGACCGCTGATAAGTAAAATTGGTTTTCTGTTGTTGGTGCTTTTTAATCTTTTTTTTCAAATAGGATCGGCTCAACCGATCGACAAGTTCAAAATCCAAAAGGAGGGTAATAATCAGGGAATAGAGATACTTCTCTCCCGGTTAAACCTCAATGAAGATGGATTGGCGCTGGTAAATCAATCTGTTAGTAATCCTGAGAAAGCTGCTGAAGAGCTCTTAACCTATTATCGTTTAAGAAGCTCAATTAAACATCCCATAGATAGAAGCTTAAAGGCTGATTCTCCTGGAAACAGTGCTGCCGAAAAAGATATTGAAATAGCTAATGATGCGTTGAAACATATTTTTGTTGGTCAGTCCGCTTATCCCTCCCATTTTTGTGGTGATGATATTGAATGGAACTCACGCCCTGTTCCAGACAACGAGTGGGTCTGGCAATTAAACCGAATGAGTTTCTGGGAATCCATGGGCCGGGCTTACTGGCACACCGGCGATGAAAAATATGCAAAAGAGTGGTGCGTGCAACTGGTGGACTGGACGGGCAAGAATCCAAACGACAATGATCATCATTATGCCTGGCGATCCATTGAGGCAGGTATTCGCGGATATCGCTGGACTGGTCTTTTCCAGCGTTTTATTGACTCCCCATCGTTCACTCCTGCTGTATTGGTTGCTTTTCTTAATAGCTGCTACGATCATGCCGAATATTTAATGACTAAATACCATACGCGTAGCAACTGGGGTTTGATGGAAGCTGAAGGAATGGCATTTATTGCCATCACTTTCCCCGAATTGCGGGATGCGGAAAAATGGAGAAAGGAAGCATTTCGGCGCCTGAATAATGAAATTGAAATTCAGGTTTATCCCGATGGACACCAGCGGGAACTGGCAATTGGATACCATGTGGGGTGCATCCGATGGTTTCTGCGTACCTATGATTTGGCAAAAATGAATGGTTTTAATGATGCATTTCCCGAATCATACCTTGAAACCATTGAAAAAATGTGTGAAATCCCAATGAAACTGGGAATGCCAGATGGCACCAACGCCCAGTTTGGGGATTCCTGGGCAGGAACTCCGGGACAATATAATGAACACTTTCTGACATGGGCAGAAATGTTTAACCGCGACGATTTTTTATATATGGCTACCAATGGCCAAAAAGGGTTAAAACCAAAAACTGATGCCTTTGCATTGAAGGAGAGTGGCTTGTATTCCATGCGCAGTGATTGGGAAAATGATGCCATTTGTTTGGTTTTAAAATGTGGCCCCGATGGTGGTGGTCATTGCCAGCCAGATAATGGGACATTCGAGTTATTCGCCGGAGGCAGAAATTTAATGCCCGATGCGGGCAGTTATATTTACCATGGCGACCCCGAAAACCGTGCATGGTTCAGACAGACAAAAGTTCACCAAACATTAACCTTGAATGGTGAAAATACAAAATATGGCCCCAATCTGATCCTATGGAAACCTGGAAAGGAATTGGATATTCTGGTAGTTGAAAATGCTGGTTATGAGAATCTTACACATCGCCGCTCCCTGTTTTTTATTGATAAAAGATATTTTGTTATTGTTGATGAGGCCTTTGGTAGTGCATCTGGCGAAGTTGACCTTCATTTTCAATTGGCGCCTGGAGATGCAATTTTTGATGATGAAAACTTGTCGGTTCATTCTGATCATAAAGAAGGATGGAATGTATACGTTCAAACTGAAAAGCAAGCAGGATTAAAACTGGAAGAAGAGGAAGGGCAGGTTTCGTTTGTTTATACCAAAAAAGAACCTCGTCCGGCTTTTCGTTACCGCATTCAAAAAGAATCAGAAAAAGCAGGAATTCGTTTTGTAACGATGGTGGTTCCATTCGAAAATGAAAAACCAAACTTGAAAATTAAAGTTGTCGGTGACCCTCAACCGGGTTCCTCAAACCTTCAACTTGAAATTCAGGACAACGGGGAAATAAAATATGTTGGATATTCCTTTTAGTAAATCTTTACAAGAAAACTGAATAGATGAAGAAAAATGATATTGAGTAAAAATGAAATCGCGGCAATTATTCCAATGCCAATTCAGGTTGTTATCGATGATGTTGGTTGGTGGTCAGGGCAAGATGGGAGTAAGCAACAAGAACCTTTCCGCACAGGTATAGGGCGTAATCATGTACCGGCCGATTATGAGGCAATTATAGAACTTGGACGTTTGCTGTCAATTCGTCCCCAGGCAGCTATGGTACTTTGCGAATGGGATATAAATAATGTCCTCCGAAAATTGCATTCAAGTACATGGATGGGTAAAAACTGGAACAACAGTAAAAATATTGGCCCATGGTTGGAAGAGGCTGCCCATATAATACGAAATAATAGTAAATACTTTGAATTCACACTTCATGGAATTGGTCATGAATACTGGACAGGCAATAGTTTTACCCGTGCGGAATGGGCTGACGTAAGCGGGACAATGCGCCCCATGGAAGAGGTTGAAAAACACCTGGATTTTTTTGAAATTATTATGGATCAGCATCAGTTGGGGTCCTTTCCTGTTTCTTTTGTTCCGGCAGCTTTCAACCATGGGTTTGGCCCAACTCCGGGGCATAATATAAGCATGGCAGAAGTTCTCAGAAAGAGAGGGGTAACATATATCAACACGCCTTTTTCCCAAATGTGTAATGTTGAAGCTGTTGATCATGTAGTTTTTGGTTTTGATGCAGAGGTTATGACCATTGACCGTGGAGAGGATCTGCTGGACTGGAATATTACAGGTGAAGTACCTGTGGGGAAGCTGCAGGGGCCGACATGTGGTATGCACTGGGCTAATCTTATTCATCCTGACCCTTTAAGGAATTCTGAGATTGTCAATGAATGGGTGAAGCTTTTAGCAACTTACAATGAAAAACCGGATACAATACTGGCTTCAGATTCTATCTCTTTTCAAAATCAACTGGCACATCAGAGATGTACTTCAGTAAAACTTGCCGGGAAAATAATTGAACTTGATTTTAAAAAGACGAATGCCTTTCCAAACAGTATAGGAAATGGTGAATTGACCTTAAAAGTAACGAGTTCAAAGACAATCAGTTTTAAATCTGATACCATTGCGATACGCTCGCAACGGTTAAAAAGGAGAGAAGATTTTTACTTATATACACTTGTGCTCGAAAGGATACCAGGAAAGGATAAAGCAAATATAAGTATCACCAATATCAAACTTTAATTTCATGGATTATTAAACTAAATAATTAAAGCCGATGAAACCAATCAGTAATCAGCATCTTGCCATCTTTTTAATATGTTTTCTTCATTTAAATGGAAACGTCCGGGTATTGGCCCAGAATGAATCTGATGACCTGGCAAAATATACTCCGGACTGGATCAGGGAAGGTTTTGCAGATGCAGGCGCTACTCATGAGCCATGGATATTTCAGGTACGGCGTAACAATGGACAATTTAACCACTGGCAAACGGAGTTATATGAATACCAGACCTCAGAGGATTATATAAAATCACTTGCTGAAGCAGGGATATCCGTTTATCATATCTATTGCTACAAAGGATTTGGGTTTAGTGCGGAGAAGGATCATATGGATATGGCCGCGAAGGCAGCTGCAATTGCCCATAAATATGGGATGAAGGTAGATACCTATATTCAGTGGAATACCATTGCTTATGAAACCTTTTTTGCTGAAGTTCCTGAAGCTGAAACAGACCTGTGGTACCAGATTGATGTACACGGGAAGCCGATTTTGCTCACATACGGATATCAGCAATCATTCTGGTACCGGCCTTGCTTTAACCATGATGGCTACATGAATTATTTTAAAGAGAAGATTATTCGCTATGCGGTAGAAAAGGTAAAAACCGATTTTATTCACTTCGATAATTTTGATTATAACTATCCTCCTGAAGCTGACTTTAATCCGGCTACAATTTCTGCCTTCAGGAAATATCTTGAGGAGAAATACACACCGGCAAAGCGCATAGAAAGATTTGGATTCGAAAATGTCTCTTTTGTACTGCCTCCCATGTGGAATGATCCGAATCCGGCGGAGAAAATGGGAGCTATTAACGACCCGGTGATGCAGGAATGGATCGATTTCCGCTGCTGGACTTTCACATCACGATTGGCAGAGTGTGCCCGGTTCGCACGTGAACTGAATAAAGAGATAGCCATTGAAGTCAATCCCCATGGTCTGGTGGGAAGTAACAGGGCCTGGGAAGCCGGAATAAACCATCCGGATCTCATGCAATATACCAATGTAATCTGGACCGAAGATAGTAACAATCCCCGCTGGGAAGATGGAGTAGCTATCGGTAAATTCCGCCACTACAAATTAGGGCGTATAACAAACAATTTTATTCTTACCTATAATGAAAAACCCAATGATTTCGCTGAAAACCTGGCTTTAAACCGGAATATTGGCTGGCTTGGCAGAGGCCTCCCGGAAGGAGTGGGTAAAAAATATCTTGACTTTTGGCTTACTAATAAAGAGTTATATATCAATATGCAGGGGGCTGAAAAAGTAGCGGTACTCAGAAGCTATCCCTCGATGGCTTATAATACGGTGGAAACTCAAATCGCAGTTAATATGGCTGAACAAGCCCTGCAACAACGACAAATCCCGTTCGACATAATCTTTGACCAGCAACTGGCACAACTCGATAAATACAACGTGCTGGTCCTTGCCGATCAGGAAAGTCTGACCGATGAAACCATAGAAGCAATTAAAAATTTTGTGACAAACGGAGGAGGGCTTGTCGTTACAGGAAATACAGGAGTGTTTGATGGTTGGAGAAGGCTCAGGGAACAAAGCATGCTGGATGTGATGTACTCAGAAAAAGGATCTGACAGCAAAGTCAAAAACCCCCTTTCTTTTAAATATGGGAAAGGGAGGGTCACTTACATCCCTGAGTTAATTCATCCGGAAGGGGAAATAAAGCTGGGATTTGAAACAAAATGGGTGATGCCTGAGAATGCCAATGCACTCGAATCTGGTATATATTGGGCAACCGGGAAAAGGTTTCCGTTACATGTTACAGCCCCCGAATGGGTTGGCGTATCACACGATACACAAGAAAAACGGGACGTTATTCACCTATGGAACAATTGCAAAACCCGGAATATAGGCGGTATTACTTTAGAATATAAGGGTAAAATCAAAAAAGCATGGTCAGTTTCACCAGACGATGGTGAAGTCAATTCCATAATCCCCTTCACAGAAGATGGAGGATTGACAGTGTTGAAGATAACAGACCTGAAGGTGTATAAAGTAATCGTTTTAGAAAAGAATTAATATGACAAAAGATCGAATTCAGAAAGTCCGCTTTGTGATGGTTGTACTTTTATCTATTGTGCCTGTTTTTTGTCTGGCGCAAGATTCTTCACAACCCATTCACCAGGTTATTGAGGAATTGGATGTTAACGTTCCCATGCGGGATGGGGTCAGGCTTTCAACAGACCTGTATCTCCCCGATTCGCCAGGCAGCTTTCCCGTACTGCTTCTGCGAACCCCGTATGGTAACGGAGGGAAAGGCGACAAGGAGGGTCATTTTTATGCCCGGCGCGGATATGTGGTTGTTATACAGGATACACGTGGCAGGTATGACTCGGAGGGTCTTTTCGATGCTTTCCAGCCTGAGTCGTTCGATGGATATGATACGCAGCAATGGATAGGGAAGCAATCCTGGTGTAATGGGAAAATCGGGACTTTTGGCGGGTCATATAATGGATTTACCCAATGGATGCCGGCACCGCTCGGAAGCCCTTATTTAAAAACTATGTTCCCATCAAAAACTTTTTCTGATCTTCATAAAGAAGCATATCAGGGAGGGGCTTTTCGGATTTTAAGGTATAGTCCGTGGAGCTATGAAATGTCACGTCCGTTTAGTGTTGACAGGTCTTTTGTGCAGAATATAACTGATAGTGTCTACAGGGTAATCCCCTTTTTAGAACAAGATAAATTATTGGGATGGAGAATACCATTCCTCAGGGATTGGCTGGCTCATCCGCTAAATGACCTCTATTGGGAAAGGTCAGGTGTTGGAGATAATTATACGGAGATAAAAACTTCGGTATACAATCTGGGCGGATGGTTCGACAGCTTTCAGCAAGGCACCCTCGACAACTTTATGAGAATGACGGCACCGGACATTGATCCGGAAATCAGGTCTAAACAAAAACTAATGATGGGGCCCTGGGTACACGCTTCGGAATCACGTAAGGCCGGAGATCTTGATTTTGGAGAAGATGCAGCGATTAATACCCAGGAACTTAAATTGCGCTGGTTCGACCGCCAGTTAAAGGGGATCGAGAACGGAATTATGGAGGAACCACCGGTCAGGATATTTGTG
>SDBT01016331.1_pt1 | contig 11753 bp, 10 predicted proteins | sample 2277101 | NCBI WGS metagenome assembly SDBT01 (sample SAMN10404973, study PRJNA504765) | marine sediment metagenome | isolation source: marine sediment core GS10_PC15, 103 cmbsf | place: Arctic Ocean: Southern Knipovich Ridge | collected 2010
TACTGCTCATGTATCTCACTTTTATGCTAATGGAGTTGGTTTTTATTTTACTTTTGCGGGAGTACCTCCAAAAGAGAGGACTGATCTTGAATTTTATCAAGATGTATGGGACACAGTCGTAAAGACCGTAGAAGATGCCGGAGGATCTTTTGGTCATCATCATGGTGTTGGAATCACGAGAAGTCATTGGATGCCTGTGGAATGGGGAAAATCATTTGAAACTTTAAAAGCTATTAAAAAGTTACTTGATCCGAATAATATATTGAATCCAGGTAAAATATTTGAAAGTGTGTGGAAATATGATAATTCTAAATAATTTTTTTAATTTTTAAAAGAATTTAAGTCAGAATATAGGAATACTTAGTTTTTTAGCCTAATATTATCTTTTCCACCAGTCTATGTTTCAAATATTATAATTTTTCAGTATTACTTTATTAAATTTATCTTCATTCAAATACAATGTTGCATTTTTATATCAATAAAAGAAGAAGTGTAATTAAATAAAGGATTATTAAAATGAAAAATTTTGAAAAAATCAATAGGTCTAAGTGGATGTCTGTGGAATGGGGTAAATCTTTTGAAACAATGAAAAACATAAAAAAATTACTGGATCCAAATAATATTTTAAATCCTGGGAAGATCTATACTACTCCCTGGAAAGAAGGAGGCGATAATTAGATGGGTGAAATTTTAGATAAGTACAAATGGATGGGTCCAGTCATTGAAAAAATGGATCGCGACATTAAACGAATATTTATGAAAAACTTTCGAAATCGAGATAAGAACTTTTTTCCCGACGGAGATTACAAAGCCGATATAAAAAATTTAGTAAACTGTATGCTATGTCCAAACATGTGTCGTTTTGATTGTGGAACTCTTCAAGCAGCACAAAAAGAAACCATGAGTCCTGGCTACAAGGCAAGGATAGGTTATTATCTTACCATGGGAAAAATAGACCCAACTAAAGAAGAAAATAAAGAATTTATTGATTTAATGTATAAATGTTCAAATGAGGAATCTTGTAAGATATGGTGTCCATTCGAGTTTTCTGTAGTATCGTTGCTTGAAACTGTTAGAGAAGATCTAAATGATAAAGGGCTAATGCCTGATTATTGTAAGGAACAAATAGAAAAACTAAAGAAAACAAATACTATTGAAGATCATAATATTTATGAGACGTATAAAGAGAAAGGAATCGAGAATATTGAAACTGATGGTAATGATGATGTTTATTACTATATTGGCTGTGAATCGATGAAATTTCCAGATGTAATAAAAGCTAATATGGAGATTTTAAAAAAAGCAGGAATAAAATTCTCGACTAACTTAGAAAAAAAAGTGTGCTGTGGAGGACCAGCATTTAACATAAGAGATTTGGAGACTGCTAAAGATTTCGCTAAAAGAAATAAAGATTTAATTGAGAGTACGGGGGCAAAACTAGTGATTTCCGATTGTCCGGGGTGCGTACTAACACTAACAAATCGATATAAAAATGAAGGAATTGATGTAGGGGTAAAGGTAATCCATACAGTTGAGTTTATTAGAAAACTGATTGAAGATGGGAATATAAAATTTGAAAAAGGATTACCAGAAGAATATAAAAAAGTGACGATTCATGATCCTTGTCTAATAGCACGCAATTTAAACGATGTAACTTCTATAAGGGATATACTTAGTAGTATTCCAGGGCTTGAGCTTGTTGAACCAGTTTTTAATACTGAACATGTACATTGCTGTGGTTGGTCTGGCACTGCTCATTGGGCAGATAGAGATTTAGCAATCAAAGAGGCCACAAATAGAGTTAATGAGCTGAAGGACACTGGTGCTCAAATTTTTATTTCAGCTTGCCCTTTATGTGAACTTGGTTTAGCATATGGAGTCAAAGATTCTGATAAAGAAAAGATTAAAATACTAGATATATCTGAATTAATAATTAAATCGTTATAATTAAAATATACAGTAAAATCAAATTATCTGGTCTAAAGTGATTAATATGAGTGATGTAATGATAGTGTTTGATGTAGGCACCACAGGTACAAGGACGGTTGTTTTTGATATAAACGGAAAAGAAATTATAAAAGCATATGAAGAATATCCCGAATCTAAACAACCTGTTGGTATATCTGAACAAGATCCTAATATTTGGTGGAATGCTATAAAAAATACTTGTAGCCTTGTGGCTAAAAAAGTAAATATTGAAGACATTATTGGAATTTCAGCATCGTTTGCTCGAGCTACTGTAACAATAATTAGTAAGAGTGAGGAAATCCTACATCCGGCATTAACATGGATGGATGATCGAGAACTAGCTGATGCTAAAGGTTACAACGAAGAATTAGTTTGGCGTAATTCAATTCCAAAATTATTGTGGTTAAAAAAAAATAAACCTGATCTATTTGAGAAAGCATCTAAAATAATCTCTCCTGACTCATACATCTATTTGAAGTTGTGTGGGGAATTTGTAACAGATCCTACAAATGGGATTAATGGAATCATGAACCTTACAACATTACAATGGGATGACAAGCTTGCTGATGCCTATGATATACCCCTAGATTTATGGCCTGAAATACACACCCCTGGTGAAGTAGTAGGGGAATTATCAACCGAGGCTGCAGATGTTCTTGGATTAAGACAAAATACTCCAATTGTACTAGGAGGAGGAGATCAACAATGTGCTGCTTTAGGACAAGGTGTTATTGAAAAAGGTCAAGCGAAATCTACACAAGGTACAGGAACCTTTGTAGATTATGTTATTGATGAACCAATTAGACCCTCGGGAGATATTCCAATTTTTACATATCCACATGTCATTAAGGGAAAATGGGTACTTGAAGGAGTTATGCCCGGTACGGGAACAATGTTTCAAACTTATGCCAAAAATTTCTCGCAATTGCAAATGAGACAAAGTGAAGAGCAAAACACTAACGTTTTTGATATTTTAACTCAAGAAGCTAGTGAAGTACCTCCTGGAAGTAATGGTTTATTATTTCTCCCTCTCTATATATTTCGCAAGGGAACAATTCATGGTTTGGGGTGGCATCACAATAGATCTCATTTCTCACGAGCAATTATGGAAAGTGCGGCTTTATCAGCTCAAATGTATCTCAACTTGCTTGAAGGAATAGGAGGAGCAAAATGCACAGAAATAAAATCAGATGGTGGCGCGATGAATAGTGACTTATGGGCACAAATTTTTTCCGATGTTATGGGAAAGAAAATTTTGATACCAGAGAATAAAGATGGTGCTGCATTAGGAGCAGCTATTTTAGGATTTCACGGGCTTAAAAAATATAATAATATTGAGGATGCCATTGAGAAAATGGTGAGAGTTGAAAAGGAATTTAATCCCATCAAAGAAAATTCAAAGGTATATAAAAAACTTAATAGAATTTTCATGTCCGCTCTTCTTGATGTAAATGATAAAAAACGTGTAACTAAAGATTTATAAAAATAGCTTTTGTCTACAATCTAATTAATTTTTATAATGATTTAACACTTAATTATTTTTGTTGTAATAGGAAAATTTTTTGTTTAATTTGGAATATCAATAATCGATTTCAGACATCTAATGATCTAGTTCTAATTATATTCTTGATAATAAGAGTGAATCTGAAATATTGGTGCGAAATTTGCGTCATTATTTATAGGACAAGAATTTTTATAATTTTACAATAAGAAATGTTATACCATTCATACCAGAATTAGATAATTTCTAGTGAATACCTTTGCCAGATCTACAAAAACTCGAGGTTATATTACTTGAAAGGCACCAGGAGCCAGTCCTTCTCTTCCTTAGCAAGAGGGGAATTGCTCATTATATCAAGGTTGATTGCAAAGAAGAGTTATATACCGAGTTTTTAGAGGCGTGTCCGATTCCTAATGATGAATCACTAAAGAATTCAGAAATCCAAACACGAATTAAAAGAGAATTTGAAGAATTGGATTTAACTCCCGATGATGTAATTGATGAGGTGGCGCTCCTACCTGGAGACACGATTAAAGAAATTCTTTCTAACATGGAGCAGAAGTTAACGGAAATTGAGGAACAATCAAACACTATTATCGAATTGCTCGAATTAGTTTCGACCTTGATAAAAAAAACAGGTCAAAAACTCCAGGAGTGGAGAGTATATCCTAGAAAATTGAATACAAAATATAAATCTCATACCGGACGGCAAACTCAGGAAGAGATGGTTTCCGAGGCCAAGGACCACCTAACTGACATCAATAATCAACTAGAGGAGATAATTGGATCTTATGCCACAGAAAAAGGACAACAGGCAAATGGTGATCTCATTAATCAAATTTTGGAATTGCGAAGCCGTGAGTATCTCGAAAAGCTTTCCATTAAGGAAATTCCTGAAGTAGGGGCCATCCATTCGACTCTCTTGGCCCTTCAAGAAATGACGCTGGAAGTCGAAGTTCTCCTTGAAGCAGAGCATTATATGACCCATTGCGATACAATCGTTTATTTTGAAGCATGGGTTTTGGAAAAACAGATTCCTAAAGTAAAAGAGGGGATAAAAGAGATCACGAATGGCATATGTGTTATCGAGCTGGAAAAACCTAAATCCGGAGATAACGTGCCTAACGTTATCAAGCACGCTCCCCTGTTGTTTGAAGGATTTGAAAGTATAGCATTTTCCCTTGGATATCCACGCAAGGGAGAGATTAATCCCACTTATTGGATGGCTTTTACATTTCCATTCCTTTTTGGCATTATGTTTGCCGATGTTGGTCATGGTGCAATTATCTTTATCGGGGGTATCTTGCTCCTTATAACGAGAAGCAAGGTTGATATTGATAAAGTGGGGGAGATTTCGCGTTATTTCTTGCTTTCTGCTGGAATAATAACACTTTCTGGTATTTCCTCGATATTCTTCGGATTCTTGTTTGGTGAATTTTTCGGTCCATCTGGAGTTCTTCATCCCATTTTGTTGTTTAACATCGGTCCCTTTAAGCTCGGTGGGTACGATCCCATGCACGAACCACTTACACTGATGAGGTTCAGCATTTTAGTTGGCGTTTCCTTAATCACGTTCGGTTTGTTTTTACGCGTAATAAACCACCTCAAGAGACGAGAAAGGGCATATGCTTTCGCTGCTTTTTGCTGGATATGGTTTCTTCTTGGTGGGTTCTTCATGTGGGTTTATTGGGGTGGCATTTCACAAATTACCACTTGGTTCGGCAAAGGCTTGCCAATGCTCTTGGCACTCATCATAGCACCCTTGATTATCGGCTTTATCGTCATGGCATTGGCTGAAAACTTCATGGAGGGTGTTAACTTTAGCATCGAAGTTTTCATCGAGTCGTTAGGCCACACGTTATCGTTTTGCCGGCTTGCAGCCTTATTTTTAGTCCATACGGCGTTAAGCATCATGTTCCTCGAGCTTGCCGGTGTCAAGAACGGTTACTTTCCTCTAAACACTATTTGGTTAGTCGGGGTCGGTACGATCTTGGTCATATTCATTGAAGGTCTTATCGTCATGGTTCATTGTCTAAGGCTCCATTGGATTGAATTACTTCCAAAATTTTACTCCGCAAAAGGAATTCCATTTGAACCAACAAAGATTAAATAAAAAAATAAAAAAATAAAAAAATAAAAAAAAGAGATGATTATATTATGCCTCCAATATTAATAGCAGTTTTAGCAGCAGCTCTTAGCATTGTTCTATGTTCTGGAGCGGCCCTATTATGTATAAAAACCTGCGGACCAGCCCTTGCCTCAGTGACTTCAGAAAAGCCAGAATTGGGGAGCAAGTTGGTGATCGCGATAATTTTAGGAGAAGCTCTGGCTATATATGGATTGCTTATAGCATTCATGATCATCGGTCGTATACCCGAAATCGAGACGGATGATCAAGCTATGCCGTTGATAGTTTCCGCAATAACAATGGGTAGCACAGCCATGATGGCCGGTATTGGTATCTCGTATTGTGGTCCCGCGATGATGACCGCCGCAGCTGAAAAGGCCGAGAGTTTCACGACCAATATAATGGGGTTGGTATTATCCGAGGCATTGGCAATCTATGGCCTTTTGATATCTTTCATGATTATTGGATAGAAAGTATTTGGAATTTGAGGCTTCATAAGGAAGGTTTTCCTATTTCTACCCTAACTTCTTCTTTTTTTTTCTTAATTGATAAAAAAGACTCTCTCGATTAGAGCTTCTCTAGTTGACGTAAATTTTTTTCAAAACGTGAGTTTTCCATAATGACTCCAATCAATTCCGCAATTGGATAAAAAAATCTTTCACCGCGTGAAGATCAAATGAAGATCTTGATTTTGGTTAATAATTTTCCGGTAAAATAAGTAAATCGAGAGTTTGATCCGCACTAACGTTTCTCGCCATTGCATTGATGATGCATGTCAAATTCTTTATTTCAGCCCATTTCATATTTAGAAATGCCAAGATATACCCAATATTGTAATACCGCAGGTTTTTCTTCAACTCGAAAAGGCTCATCTCGAGCGAGGCTTTCTCCAGAATAAATTTTAAGCGTGATATCGGCGAATCGGATTCTTTCACGAGTTTCGTGAAGATAGTTTGATATACTTGATGCTTTGTTTCAACAGACCTCAAGAAGCATTGAAGCGTAGATTTTATATCCGGTTCCTTGATGGCAGACTCCAAGACTTTTTCATCAATCAACGCTGCGGGCATCAAATTCTCCTTGATCTTTTCGTGGTCGGTCATCAAAACTTTGTATTTTAGAATGATTTTGACATTTAATGCATCAATCTCGATTCCCAGAATATTGGTGGCAATTTTTTTATCACGTCCATCGAGATTTTTGATTTTTTGTAATATTCCCTTGAATACTTCCTTGTCCAGGGCAGCTTCCAGTGGTGATAAATCACCGATTATCTTTTGAGCCGTGAGGGTTTCTTTCAAAATAAAGCCAAAATCCTGATCCTGTAGAGATCCTATGATATCATTAATAAAATTGGCGTCGGAAAGAATTTCCTTGCACTTTTTCCTATCATATGTTCCCAAAGGAATGATGTGTCGTAGTATATCTGTAGAGTTCGCTCCCGCTTGTACCATTCTAAGCATAGTTTTAAGATTCAACGCATCGAATTTATGTAAAACAGACACGAGCAAGTTTTCGATGTATTTTGACGAAAATTTCAGCAATTTATTGAACGTTTTTGCATAATTCTGGAAGAGAGCTTCTTCGAGGAGCCCTGGTTCAACTATATCCCCACAAGTACTGACAATTTCTTCCCCGTATGCAGTATTTACCAAGAAGCTAAAAATCCCTTCAAGGTCTTTACCGATTAAATTAACTAACTCATCAAAATTGATAAGCTTGAGATTTTCGAGTGCAACCCGGGGCATTATATAGCTATACTGAGTCGGTTTCATAAGATTTCTCAGCCCTCTCTTTTCGCTTTCTTTGAAGAACCCTGACCCGAATGGCGTCCTGTTGTTCAATTTCTTCCAGTATATATTCTATGTATTCAATTGTCGCATCGAGCTGCGGGACGATCTTGAATCGGATTCGATTGATTTGCCTTCTTTTCAGCGATATTACCTCGAGAAGTTCTCGTATCGCCGCGGTAAGGCTTGCGAGCTCGATAATGGCATCCATTACATCATTGATCCGCGCAGCAGCTTCCTCCAACTGTATTGGGGCATCAAGCAAGCTTAGACGAAGCTTGTGTTCGTTTCCCTCCTGTTTGACCTGCTTAGCGAGTTTCAGAGATGGGAATTGAATCCCAAGAACCCCAGTTGCCGTACTTGTTTCTACATTAAAATCTATCGGGGTGGTCGTTAGTGCTAACTCCTTCACTTTCAAGCTACCGCTCACCATCTCGGCTTCGATGAATTGGCTATAGGACCTCGCCAAGACGTCATATAACTGCGTTCGCAAGATGGATGCCTTTTCCTTGTATTCAACGAGGGAGAGGATCAATACCTCCAGATCCTTCTGTAAAATGTCCGCTATTCCTTCTGCTAATGTTTTTCGGCGTTTCAACACTATTAATTCTAGGCGTGTGGGGTGTACTTCTAATCTTTCAACAGACATGATCAAGTCACTTTATTTTCGGTAATTTGGATGGAATTTCTTCAGGATTTCAGGATCGATTCTGGCGAGTTCCGATTCGGGTAATATTGATAGGAGATTCCAACCGATGTTCAGCGTGGTCTCGATGTCGCGGTTTTCATAATACCCTTGGTTGATGAATTCTTTCTCGAACCGTTCTATAAATTTGAGATACAGTTTGTCCGTGCTTGTTAACGCCTTTTCTCCTGAGACCATGGCTGTTCCTTGGACAGTTTTCCCTTCAGCGTAGGCATAATAAAGCTGGTCCGATAATTGCTTATGATCCTCCCTTGTTTTATTCAAGCCGATGCCCTTATCCATCAACCGGGATAAACATTGCAATGGATCTATCGGGGGATAGATTCCCCTTTTGAACATATTCCGGTCCAGGACGATCTGGCCTTCTGTAATATAATTCGTCAGATCTGCGATCGGGTGGGTTATATCATCATCAGGCATTGTCAAGATAGGGATCATAGTTATTGATCCTTTCTTTCCTCGGATTATGCCAGCTCTTTCATACAACATGGCCAAGTCCGTATACATGTAACCCGGGTACCCACGACGCCCTGGAATCTCCAAGCGAGAAGCGGAGATTTCACGCAATGCTTCGCAATAACTTGTTATGTCAACCATAATGACGAGTACGTGGTGGTCGTGCTGGAATGCAAGGTACTCGGCGGCGGTCAATGCAAACCTCGGGGTGAGGAGCCTCTCGATGGCGGGGTCCTCGGCGAGATTGATGAACATTATCACCCTGCTAATCGCGCCCATTTTCAAGAAATCATCCCTGAATAACACCATTTCATCAGCAGTTATACCCATCGCGGCGAACACGATCGTGAATTGCTCATCCGACCCTGGAACTTTTGCTTGGCTCACGATCTGGGATGCAAGTCGCTTGTGTGGCATCCCCGACCCGGAAAGAAGAGGTAACTTTTGTCCCAGCAACAAGGTATTTAAGCCATCGATTACGGAAATCCCAGTTTGGATAACCTTCGTGGGATGCGAACGAGAATATGGATTGATCACCGCCGCGTGCACATCGAGATGATCCTCTGGAATTATATCTGGACCATTATCTATCGGCTTGCCAACTCCTGAAAAAATACGGCCAAACATATTCATAGAAACTGGTATCTTTATTGTATCTCCAGTGAAACGAATTCCTGTAGATTTGATGTTTAATCCAGATGTATTATCGAATACTTGAATAACCGTGATCTTATCACTCACATCGATGACCTGGCCAGTTTTTTCCTCGCCATCTTTGGTCATGATCTTTACAAGTTCACCAAAACCGATACCGACCACAGATTCACACACGAGTAATGAACCCTCGATTTCGTTGACCGTAAAGAAGGTTACATTCTTATTGGATTTAGTCATTATCGCTCTCCTCCTGCGCTTCTTGAATAAGGACCTCGAATTGCTCATCCATATCGGCTGAAATCTTTGCATTGACTTCATCAAATTCGTTCATTGGGATGATCTTCAATCGACTTATCCCCACTTTAACAGGAAGTGCCAACATTTTTTGCAATGGCACTCCCAATTCGATCGCGGCTCTGATTTTTTCGTTAAACTTAAGTAACGTTCTAAGCATTTTATACGTTTTTTGAATAGGACAATACATGTCAACTGGATGGTAGGCACTCTGCAACAAGAAATATTCCTTCATCATCTTTGCTAGCTCAAAAACACCTCGTTGTTTATCACCTAAAATGTCTGCTCCAATAAGTGCCACGATTTCCTTGAGTTCTTCCTCCTCTCGCAACAATGCTCTCGCTTCTCCGCATAATCTTTGCCAGTCCCTATCAACCCGTAAGAACCAGTCTTCGAGGAAGGACATGTATTCGGAATAGCTCATAAACCAGTTGATGGCAGGATAATGCCTGCGATGGGCAAGATTGAAATCAAGCGCCCAAAATACCTTGGCTAACCGGAGCGTATTTCTTGTTACTGGTTCGGAGAAATCACCCCCGGGTGGAGAAATTGCCGACAACACGGTGATCGAGCCTTCCCTATCATCTGCACCGAGTGTTTTAATGCTTCCTGCGCGCGAATAATATTCAGCCAATCGTGACGCAAGGTATGCTGGATATCCTTCCTCACCGGGCATCTCTTCTAATCGTCCAGAGATTTCACGAAGAGCTTCAGCCCATCGCGACGTGGAATCAGCCATTACTGCGACGTTGTAACCCATGTCCCTGTAATACTCTGCGATTGTGATGCCACTGTAGATGCTTGCTTCTCTTGCAAGAATTGGCATATTGGACGTGTTTGCTATCAGGACTGACCTGCTCAAGAGCGGATGATCTGATTCAGTTCTCTTGAGATGCGTGAATCGTTCCAAGACATCAGCCATCTCGTTCCCGCGCTCGCCGCAACCGATATACACGATAATATCTGCGTCTATCCACACCGCGAGTGTTTGCAACAGGACCGTCTTTCCCGTTCCAAATCCACCAGTAACAGCCGTGATCCCACCCTTGGCAACCGGGAAGAAGGAATCAATGATTCGCTGGCCAGTTATAAGTGGTGTATCTATGGGGAGCATTGTCTTGTATGGGCGCGCGTGCCGAACAGGCCATGTTTGCATCAAGAATACTTCCTTAATTCCGTTAGGCGTCTTGATCTCAGCAATTGGTTCGGTGACAGTGAAATCACCCTCGGAACAAATGGTCTTCACGACCCCAGCGATTTCTAGTGGAACCATGATTCTATTTTCAATGGAGGGCGTTTCTTGCACCACGCCAAGGATATCACCGCTGGTAACCTTGGCACCCTTCGAAATTATGGGTTGAAATTGCCATTTTTTATTGCGATCGATTGCAGGAACCTCGATGCCCTTCTCAATCAATGGACCAATTTTTTCTGCAATCAATGGGAGCGGTCGTTGAATACCATCAAGAATTTGTCCCATGAGCCCAGGACCAAGCTCCACGGACAAGAGTTTTCCCATTCCGATAACCTTTTCACCGAGTTTTATCCCTTCGGTTTCCTCGTAAGCTTGGATAATGCTCGTGTTCCCCGAGATACGGATTATTTCTCCAATGATGCCGGCTTCCCCTATCTTAACAAGCTCGAACATTTTTGCATTATGCATGCCCTTCGCGGTGACAAATGAACCGGCAATACGGGATAAGGTACCAATTGTTGTTTCTGTCAAGAGATTATTCACCTTTTTTTTATTCTGATTTGAGTTCAATACCTATTTTTCTCTTAATAAGCTCCGTGATGGTATCTGTAACAGGTTTGGAGGTGCCTCCAAGAGTTGGAATTGAAATAATTATAGGAAACTCGTGTTCCTCTATTATTTCATTAATAAGTGCCCGGTTTTTGCTTGCGATGTAATCCGTCGTGATTAGAATGGTAAACTCTGGTTTTTCAATGAGTTCCCGCAGGTGTTTCTCCGCCTCTTTGGGTTTGTTAACCTCGAAGACATGCTCCAGCCCGCCTAACTTGAAGAAATTTACCGTATCAACATCGGCAATCAACGCTATTTTCACAGGACATCACGGATTTTTTTTTTTATTTTTTTTTTTTTATTTTTATTTTTTTTTTTGGGTTTTTATAAATCATTTAAATAATATTTTTGGTATTTTAATTCTGATTTTGCTTTCATAATAGTTTATTATTCTTTCATACGTTTTTTTTATTAAAATTTTACTATCATTGTTTTTTATTATCGCGCCT
>SDBT01016332.1_pt1 | contig 11753 bp, 6 predicted proteins | sample 2277101 | NCBI WGS metagenome assembly SDBT01 (sample SAMN10404973, study PRJNA504765) | marine sediment metagenome | isolation source: marine sediment core GS10_PC15, 103 cmbsf | place: Arctic Ocean: Southern Knipovich Ridge | collected 2010
TGGAAAATGATTATATTTCCTTTATTTTCAATAATTAAAAGAGAAAGAGAAGAAAAAATTGGAAAGAATTCCCTAGTCTTGTATTCAGGAAATAATTCCATAATCATGGAAATAAATCTATAAAAGGGATATGCTTCCCCTGTTACATATGGGGAATTGGAGAGGGGCTATTTCACATTTTAGGGGTCAGGTCTTGCTTTTTGTCATAATATTTTTAAGCTAATTCTAGCAATTTCGGTTCGATGCCCTCTTTTCTCGCCTTATTACTATATGTCAAAAATTGAGAGGCAAAAAACAAGACCTGACCCCAATAGATTTGATGGAGTTTATCCTAAATCGGACTTTTAAAATGGAAGGCTAAGGCAAGGCCATATGCATTTCCGCCCATATTTATTTCCGTACCGTGTTCTTTTAATCGAGCGTGTTGATATTTAAAAAACAACTTTAAAGAAAAGGAAGAAGTAAAATATACGTATATTCCTGTTTGCATATTGACACCCCATATTTTACCTGAATAAGGGGAGTCACTAAACGTTTCGGGAGAATTTTCATGATAGTTATAGTAGTCAAATCCAATACCAACATAGGGAAAAAATATTCTGTATTGCCTCGAATAAAAAGCAGAGATGGTAATCGGCGTAATTTCCAGTTTGCTTTTTTCGTAAGGGCTCAACCCCCTATCTGAAATGAAATTGAAACCCAGAGAAACACTCAGGAATTCCTTCTCCCTCAAGCGGAACCTGAAAACAGTTTCTGCGCCAGTGAAAAGAGAGCTTTTTCCATATACATCCTGGAAACGAGAGGAATGCATAAACCAAAACCCGCTGCTGAGACTTATAGAGAATGTCATTTTATATTCGTTTTCTATAATTTCTGGTGGTAATTTGAGAAAAGGGTTTTTTTCTTCTTTTGAAAATTTTCTTTGTATTTGAGGAAGGATTGTTTCCGCAACTTTTTCTTTTCTTTCTTTCCCAAACCAAAAAACAACCATGAGCCCTTTGCTTGTTTTTCTGATCCTGTGGGAAGGGGATTTTTTAGCTAAATCAAAAACAATCCTTGTCACATCAGGCTGATATTGTACTGCTCTTATTGCTTTGATTCCGAAGTCTGTGACTTCCAGGTGAGGGTCACAGGAGAAATTTTTGACCAGGAAAAAATCAATGACCAATCTGTTAGGATTGGACAAGGGAAAACTCTTGAAGCTGAGCAGCTTATAAACTTCAATCTGAACTTCAAGCTTGTTATCCGATCTGTTTAAACTGATTCTTTTTAATTCACTGACGGGGTGAATTTGAGCCATTGATAAATTTGATAACAGAAGAAAGTTCGCTGCAAAAGTAAGGATTATTTTCTTTTGATGTCGTTGCGAGGAGCGTAGCGACGCGGCAATCTCAAGCAATAAATTGTCATTGCGAGCCCTGAAAGGGCGTGGCAATCTCATCATTAAAAGGCGGGTTTGATGAATCAAACCCCTACAACTTATTGTATGAGATTGCTTCGTCACTTTGTTCCTCGCAATGACAAGCGAAGGAATCTTCTCCGCTTCTCGCGATGACATTCACTGTATGAGATTGCCGCGCTCCCTCTGGTCGCTCGCAATGACAAGCGAAGGAATCTTCTCCGCTTCTCGCGATGACAGGCGACTCGTTATAAAGATAAAAGATTCTAATTCTTAGAATTCATAGCCCAGTCCAATTCCTACCGTCAAGCCCCCAATATCTATCTTGCGATTAGCCAGTTCCATCTTGCAGTAGTAATAATCCATACGAAAATCAATTATCAGGCCTCCGGTAATTCTCGTGAATGCTCCTATTTCTCCTCCCAAACCTAATCTACCTTTACTCACATCGCCAATGGGGTTTATCTCTTTAACCTGATAGTAATTTAAGCCTATTCCTGTATAGTAATTTATGTTTCCTTTCGTTGATACGTATTTTATGCCCCAGCCAACAGGAAGTATTTGAAGCTTTGTCCCTTCATCAGTGAAAGACAACTTTCCGTTCTTTGAAAAATAACCGCCGGCCATCCACAGTTCGAGACCTCTCCAGATTCCGATACATATCTCTGCTCTATACATCACTCCATTGCCATATATATCCCTGAATATTTGCTTAGAAGGCCTGAAATAATTTACTCCTGCTTTTATATAGCTCCTTCTCTCTTCAACAGGCTCTGGCTTCATTTCTCTCTCTCGTTGAGGCTCTAATCTTCCGGAAGTCGCAGGTTTTAGTGCTGGAATCATTTCTACTGACGGAGCTTGTGAAACACCTGATAGATAGGCAGAGCTTTTTTCAGAAAGGGAAAAAACATCATGCCAGATCTTTCGTGTTTTTTCCGGTTGAAATAGAATTAGGGTAGTTCTCTTTTCTCCCGTGTCAATTGCAGTGCTGCTCATATCTCGCTCAAGATAAATATTGGTCCTTTCAGCGTTGGCTTTAAGTCCTTTATCCTGTGAGAAAACTTCAGGTGCAGAATAAAACAGCACGGTTGTTAAAATGATTACCCTAATAATTCTGAACTTAGCATTTTTAAACATCATAACCTCTCATAAACTCATGTTTTATTCGGTTGTTATACAGGCCGCCTCTTCCGAAGGCTTCTAATATTCAGTCAACATATAATTTAGGTATTTTCATCACAATCGTAAATCCAGCTAACTACATTCGTTGTAAGAATCTGCCTAAGAGTGTGGGAATATGCAGCTTGGCAGGAAATGTTGCCTGAAACCTTATCCCAAAGTTATGGTTAGTATGAAGCTCGACATTAAAATGGAGATTAAGCGGATAATTTTATATTTTTTAAATTTCGATAGAGTGTATAACGACTTGTTCCCAATATCCGAGCCGATTCCTGGACGTTGTTGTTAGTTGCTTTCATAACTTTTTTAATATGCGCCCTCTTCAACTCTTCTAAAGTGACCAGGTTCTCTGACTCTGAATTGCCGGTTTTATTCTTGGAGATTGTGCATTTCTGTAAATATTTAGGCAGATCTTCAATATCAATAAATATTTTAGAGCAAATAGCCACAGAGTATTCGATGACATTTTCCAGTTCCCTCACATTTCCAGGCCAATCATGGTTCAATAATATTTGTTGAGCTCGCCGGGACATTCCCTGGATGGGCTTATTGAATTTTTTTGTATATCTCTTAAGAAAGTGGCGAATTAATAAAGGAATGTCTTCTTTCCTGTCTTTCAAAGTCGGGAGATTTATTTCCACCGTATTCAACCTGTGGTATAATTCTTCTCTGAAAGTTCCATTATTTATTCCCGTTCTTAGATCTCCGCTGGTTGCCGATATGAGTCTTATATCTAAATGAATATTTTCAGTTGACCCAAGGCGGCGAAACGCTCGTTCTTCCAGGACTCTTAAAAGTTTAGACTGCATGATAAAAGGCAGGTTTCCTATCTCATCTAAAAAGAGCGTTCCGCCATGTGCTTCTTCAAACAGCCCTTTTTTCGTTTTATCTGCACCTGTAAAGGCTCCCCGCACATAACCGAAGAGTTCGGATTCAAACAAGGTCTCTGGTATGGCAGCGCAATCGCAGATAACAAGCCTTTTTTTGCTGCGCGGACTGAGATTATGGATGGATTTAGCCACCATCTCCTTGCCGGTGCCTGTCTTTCCTGTTAAGAGAACATTGCTTGAATATTTGGCTATCTTTTCTATAAGGGAGAAAATATCAAGCATACGGGGATTTTTTCCAATCATTCCCTGATAAAGATATTTTCCGTTTAACTTTTTCTCTAAGAGCAGTGTTACTCGGCACAGGGCATTTTTTTCATCTATTCTTTTTAAAGCTGGTTTGATAGATTGAATTCTCAATGGTTTGGTTATATATTCACTTGCACCCAGGCGAATGGATTCTCCAATTTTATCGGAAGTGGTAGAATCACCTATTATTATAACTTCTATGAGTGGGTCAAAACTCTTTATGAGTTTAAGCAGAGTAAAATCTTGAATCTCTTTTAGCGTCAAGTCCATGATAATGATTCTTATATCTTTCTTTTTGATAAGAGAGAGAATATCTTCCTGCTTTCTGCAGAAAAAGACACTGTAGCTATTTTCTGACATGAACTTTTGTAAAGAATTGAAGAGTTGGGGCCGGTCAGCGATGATTAAAATGTTCATTTTAGGTAAGCTCCCGTCTTGTTTCCTCAGTTATTTTTATCCTGTTCTTTTTTCTGTTTTTCAATCACATTTTTTACACTTAGCAATAATGCTTCCTTGTCGATGGGCTTCTTGATATAATCAGCCGCCCCCAGTTCAAATCCCCTTTTTTTGTCTTCGCTGCTGCTCCTGCCTGTTAAAAATATCACAGGTGTTTCGATACCTTTCTGATTTTTCATTTCCAGCAGCTTGAAACCATCCAGATTTGGCATGTTTATGTCGGAAAGGATGAGGTTAAATTTGGCTTCTCCCATTCGCAGCAGAGCATCAATCCCGTCTTCTGCGATTGTTACCAGGTAACCGCTATTTCCCAGGACCCGGGAAATAAGAGCTCGAGTAACTTTATCATCCTCAGCAACCAGGATTCGCCGTTTGTCCTCTCTCTTTTTTCCAGGAAGTTGAGCTTGGGGAACAATTATCTCCGGTGTAATTTTTTGGAAACCTGTCTCCTCCACCAGAACGCTTTCATAAACATCTTTTGGAGGAAAAATTAATTTTTTTACTTTTTCAAGAGCATGATGGCTGATCAGGTAATCTCCTCTTTTCCGGGCAAGAGATCTTATCTCTGAAACCGTAATATTGGAGCGAACCGCCTCAGAGATTTGCGGGTCAAATTCCAGGATTTCATATATGCCCTCGCGTCCATAATAACCGGTGTTGTTACATTTAGGACAGCCAATAGGGTGGGCGACCTTAAGGGGAATTTCAGCAGTGAATGATAAGAGCATCTTTCCTTCCTCTTCGGATATAGGCACGGTTTCTTTGCAATAAGGACAGAGCTTCTTCAGCAATCTCTGGGCTATGATTCCTATGAAAGAATCTGCCATTGTTCGTCTGTCAATCCCCAACCGTTCAAGACGGAAAATCGCGGTTGTCGTATTGGAAGTGTGCAAGGAAGTAAGGGTTAGGTGACCTGTGCTGGCAAAATTCATTGCTGTTGTTGCAGAATAATCATCTCTAACCTCACCTAAAAACAATACGTCCGGGTCTTGCCTCACGACTGATTTAAGAAGGGCTTCAAAGGTAACTTTCCCTTTTTCCCTGACCTGCTCCTGGTTAATAAAAGGGATGCGGTATTCCACGGGGTCTTCAACGGATACAATACTCCGGTTATTGTAGTCTATCTTATGGAGAAGACTGTAAATGGTCGTGGTTTTTCCTGAACCGGTAGGCCCCACTACCATGATGAGTCCCTGGTTTCGGTGGGCTAAATGAATTAGCGCATTTGATTGTTCATCTGTCATGCCAAGTTCTTGAAGCTCTTTAGCCTTTGCGTAGGCAGCCAATAACCTTATGATGAGGCTTTCACCGTAGATGGTAGAAAGTGTGGCCAGCCTTAAATTATAAGTTTTATTGTCTATGATTGCTGCCAGAGCTCCGTCCTGCGGCTTGCGTTTCTCAGCTATATCCATATTTGCAAGCACTTTGAACCGCGATATGAGCCTAACGCCTTTCTCCTTTTTAATCGTAAACATTTCTTTCACATCCCCATCAATCCGGAATCGAACAAGGGTATTTCCTTCTTTGGGCTCTATGTGAATGTCACTGGCCCTTTTATTTGCAGCCGATTTAAGCATGCTGTTAGCAACAGATATTATCGGGTGTTCGGCAGTTTCTTGTTCGGAGAGGCTTGCAGCGGGCTCTTTGCCTGGCTTTTCTATTTTTTCCCTGTCTTTTATAGACAGCACTTCTTCTTTTTCTAAACTTTCATCAATGAAAAGAGATGTAATCGTTACTGGATCGGCAAGGGCAAGATCATAGGACTGGTTTTTAAAAGAAGACTTTAATAAATCGAGAAGCTCCCAGTCAAAAGGATTGCTTATGACAAAGATGTCCTTTCCGGATTCGTCTTTAATGGGAACAACTTTGTTTTTCTTGCAAAAAAGTCTGGGCAGTTTTCCTAATTGAACACTTTCCGGATTTATACTGGGAAGATAATTCATTCCGGAAAATTCGGCAATATAGCGGGCAAGCTCTGTTGCGTTGAGGTTGAAATTATTGGCCCCGGAATAAAGTTCAGAAATCTTGATTTGAGATAATTCTTCTCTGCTGGCGAGAGGAAGGTCGATCTTTTTCGCCAATGAATCCTTGAATTTAGTAAAATTCAAGGGTTGGACGATATCCCATAGAGATGTTTCTTTTTTGAATTTGTTCCAACGGGATTTTGTTATCAGGTGTTTAGCAACTGTCTTAAGAAGTGCATCTCTGTTAACAGGTTTTACTAGGTAATCAGCGCCTCCTGCAGAAAATGCCTTGGCCTTATTCTGTTCATCTCCAAGGGCAGTGACAAATATTACCGGGATATAGGCAGTTTCTTTATTTTCCTGTAACCTGGAACAAACTTCATAGCCGTTCATTTCAGGCATCATCACATCAAGCAGGATGAGATCAGGTTTAGCTCTATCAAGTGCAAGAAGAGCATTTCTGCCGTTATCAGCAGAAGCTACACTGTAGCCGCTGTCTGACAGTATTTTTTCTATTAACCGCAGAATAACCTGATCGTCATCTGCGATCAAAATTAGCGGTCTTTTAGAAATGTCATCTTTCATTTTTTTCCAACCGGTTACACAGGGCAAAGATTGGCCTTTTGTCTACTTCTGCTGGTGAACTTGACCTTGTTTTTTGGACAGGAAATCTTTTAGTCTTTTAAATCCTTCCTCTAAATGGGCCAAAGCTCTGTTTGCTTTCTTGATATTCTTCTCTCTTCCGGCCATTTCCATATGAAACGACGCTTCTTGAAGAAAAGTTAAGTTTAAAGTTGATGATGAACCTTTCAGGCCATGGCCGAGCCTAAAAATCAGGTCAAATTCTTTCTGCCTGATAGCCTTTTGGAGCAACTCGTATTTTTCAGGAAAATCTTCGAAATACAGGCCCAGAAGCGTTGCCAGAAAAGATTCATCTCCTCCTACCCTTTCAAGGGCAGATGCATAATCAATAGAAAGCACATCTTTTTCAGGATATTTTTCTTCAGCCATTTTTATTCCTCATTTGTGATTTAATTGGTGATTTTCTTTGGTGTTTTTTCATTCTGGAGATCACGTCATCAATCTTTTCCGTGAGTTCCTTTGCTTTAATGGGTTTTGCTATGTAATCATCCATTCCTGCTTCTATGCAGCGCTCCCGGTCACCTTTCATAGCGTGGGCGGTCATGGCAATAACCGGTATATGAAATCCGGTCTTTTTCTCTTTTTTCCGGATGGAAGCGGTTGCCTCGAACCCATCCATCTCAGGCATCTGCACGTCCATCAGGATGAGGTCGAAGCGGTCCTTATTTAGAGCCCGAAGTGCCTCCCGGCCGTTATTGGCCACAGAAACTTTGTGGCCATTCCTCTTAAGCATATGAACAGCCACTTTTTGATTGATGACGTTGTCTTCGGCCAGGAGTATGCGAAAGCGTCGGCGGGACTCTCTTATCGTATCCCTGGTAATCAAAGGAACCTGCTTTTTTCTTTTAGGAGAGGCGCCGAGTACGAGCATGATGGCATCCAATAGGTCCGACTGTTTGATCGGCTTCGTCAGGTAAGCTGAGATACCGAGCTTTTGACAGCGTGCTGCATCGCCCCGGGCGCTGGCAGATGTAAGCATCACAATGGAGGCGGCAGCAAGATCCGGGTTATTTCTGATCTTCCCGGCCAGAGTATAACCATCCATCCCGGGCATATGGGAGTCGATAAGGAAAAGAGAGAAAGGTTTTCCGGCCTTTGCGGCTTGCTCTACAGCGGCCAGAGCTTTTCGCCCGCTTTCTGCCACTGTGGGCTTCATCTGCCAGTTGGTGAGCATCTCTTTAAGGATGCGCCGGTTGGTAGTGCTGTCGTCTACCACCAGGACACGAAGATCTTTCAAGTCTTCGAGTTTTACCGGAATCAGTTCTTCTGTTTTGCCTTTCTGGAGGCCTAAACTCACTGTGAAGTTAAATGTGCTGCCTTTTCCGACTTTACTTTCCACCCAAATCCGGCCTCCCATAAGTTCTACCAGTTGCTTTGATATAGCAAGACCAAGCCCGGTGCCGCCGTGTTTTCGGGCCATGGAGCCGTCAGCTTGGGCAAAGGCATCAAAGATCAGCCGCTGCTTCGCCTTAGGAATGCCGCTTCCGGTATCGGTTACGGCAAAATGCAGAATAGTCTCCTGTTTCGTCTGAGACACTTTTTTAATGTTCACCACGACTTCACCTTTATCTGTGAACTTGATGGCATTGTTGGTCAGGTTGAGGAGAATCTGGCGCAGGCGACCCGGGTCACCGATGAGTGCCTCGGGGATATCATGCGGAATAAAATAGGCAAGTTCCAGTCCTTTATTGTGGGCCTGGAGAGCAAGGGAAGAAAGCGTGCCGCCAATGGAGTCGCGCAGATTAAAGTTAACGGGCTCGAGCTCGATCTTTCTTGCTTCAATTTTGGAGAAATCAAGGATGTCGTCGATTATCTGCATTAACGACTCAGCGGATGTCTTTGTTGCTTCGAGGTACTCACGCTGCTCAGGAGCGAGTTTTGTGCCAAGGGCAAGCTCTGTCATACCGAAAATCCCGTTCAGGGGTGTGCGAATTTCATGTGACATATTGGCCAGGAATTCGCTTTTGGCTCGATTAGCAGCTTGAGCTTCTTTCTGGGTTGAAATCAACTCAGTCACATCAATTAGGTTAAGCAGGATTCCGTCATATTGTTTATTTCTATAGATGGGTTGGATGCGAAAAACTGTTTCCAGGTGACCTAATGGTCTTTGGATTATAAGAGGCGGAGAGTTTGTGTTTTGCTTGAAATTTTTGATTAAACTTTTTAATTTCTTGGCTGCTTTGCCCTGATGATAGTCCCAGAGAGTTCTGCCTAAAAGTTCTGACTTATTTTTTTTAATAAGATTGAGGAAATAATCATTCACCTCTACGATTTTTTCCTGATTATCAGCCAATACGATACCTTCTTCCATGCCGGATACGATTGCTGAAAGCTTAGCTGTCTCTCTTTGGGTAGCCTCCTCTGCTCGCTTCCGCTCCGTAATGTCCCAAAAAATGCCTAATATACCCACAACAGTTCCCTTTTCATCTTTTACCGGAGATTTGATAGTATTAACCCAGGTTTCCTTTCCTTCCCGGAGATATATCTCTTCGATATCCTCTGTGTCTGCCGAATCCATAATTCTTTTATCGTCCGTTCTGTATTTTTCAGCCAGTTTCTTGGGAAAAAAATCATAATCTGTTTTTCCGACAATTTTCTCAGGTTTAATCTTCAAATCCCTAGCATAATTTTCGTTGCAAGATACGTAAGATAAATTTTTATCTTTTTGGAATATTTTTTGAGGAATATTTTCAACCAGCGTTCTGAACTTATTCTCACTCTTCATAAGCGCTTCCTCTGTCCGCTTCCGCTTGATGGTTTGTCCTATTCGCTCAGCGATAGCATTTATCAAATGCCTCTCTTCCTTTAGGAACGGGCCCTCATCGCTTTCCGGCTTTTCCTCTAAATAACAGGCCTCTATCAGTCCCGCTTTTTTGTTGCTGAGGATAATATCCTCTCTCTGCATCCATTTTGTTTCCTTGAACTTCCCGGTTTTATATTTCTTATTCTCAAAAGTAATACGCCCTCCTGTGATTTTTGGATACTGCCAGCTGGGCGGAATAATACGAACAGTTTCTTTAAGTGCTTCCTCAATTGTTATCCCCTCTTTTCTGCTTATCTTATCTATCTCATAAAGACAATTTAGTTCCTTGACCCTCTCGCCAAGGTCACGCGTTTGCCGCTTAAGCGCCACCTCCGCCTTCTTGCGCTCTGAGATTTCTTGCTGCGCCTGCTCGTACAGGCGGGCGTTCTCGATGGCTACAGCAATTTGAGTACTCAGGGTCTCCATAGCAGTTACGTCAGTCTCATCAAAGGCATCGATTTTGTCACTTTGTATATCGAGCACTCCAATGACCTTCTCACCGCTCTTGATAGGTACTGCGAGCTCCGATTTTGTTTCTTCTGCATCCTGTACGTAATGAGGGTCGCGACTGACATCACCGCTGATCTGAGTTTTGCCTGTAGCAGCCGCGTAGCCTGTCATCCCTTTCCCGGCATGAAGTATGAGTTGATCCTTTGGAAGGGAATCGGCATAGATGCCTGCGATGGACTGCACAGCCTGGAGTCCGGTCTCCTCATCAACCATAACCAGCATTACATGATAGTAATCAAAAGCATCATGCACGGCAGACACGATTTCAGACAACAATGCCTCCAGTTCCAACTCACTACTCACACGCTGACCTACTTTATAGATCAGCGCAGCCTGAGCCGCCCGCCGCTTTGCTTCCCTTTCCAGCCTCGTGCGCTCGGTGATGTCCCTGGTCACACCCATTACTGCCTGCACACTTCCTTTATAATCTTTCACCGGACTAAGATTGGAACTTGTCCATGTTTCTCTTTTGCCAATAACTATTATTGATTCGTGAAAACTTGGTGTGCCTGTTTCAAACACTTTTTTCAAGCTTTTTGAATAATTTGCTGCAACTTCTTTTGGGAATAAATCAAAAATTGATTTGCCTGTTATCTCCTTCTGTTCCTTTCCAAAAAGCCTTGCCGTTGCTTTATTCGCGGACAATACTTTATTATTCTTGTCAATCATAAAAATCATATCTGTTGCACTTTCAACAAGAGCTCTGTGTTTTTCTTCGCTTTCAGTCAAAAGCTTAATCATTGGGTCGGTAACCCTCATGAACAACACGGCCCCAATAAGAATTACCATAATTGCGAAAAATCCGGCTATCACACCAGCTCTTATGAATGGTGCGCGGATTTCTACCATGTCGATCTTGGCCACAATACCCAGGCCCAACACTGCGACTGGTTCATAGGCCGCTAAAACAGTTTCACCCCTGTAATCCAGCCCGACCACTGTCCCCGATTTCCCCGAGAGAGATAGTCGTATCGGCTCTGCCAACTCGGAGTTGAAGGGCACCGGTTTGGGTTTGTTCAGGTCATGGTGGCGATGGCTGAGCAGGAAGACTATGAGATCGCCCTCACGTCTGGCAAGGGTGAATTCCCCCGTTTCACCAAACCCAGCGTAGTTATTGCGTGCATTACGGATTTGACTCAGCGTGGCTGCTTCTGAACCACCGGGATAATCCTGGCTGTAGACAGCGTCAAACCGGGCAACTGCCTCCAATAGCCGGGCCTGGCTTTGCGCGGTTTCTACTAATCGAGCCCTTTGCTCTTTGAGCGCTGTCCGGTATAGCATGGCAATTGCGATTCCGGCGACAGTCAAAACAATAATCGACATAATAGCAATCAAAAACAGGACCCTTCTTCGTTCATTCATCTTGGCGCTCCTTTATTATTTGCCTTTGGGCAGGATGACCGTGAAGGTGCTATGATTGACTTCTTGGCCTCCACCTCAATACTTTCCCTGTTGGCCTCCAAAAAATTATGAAATTCTGATGAATCTTTTTTCAAAGTAGCAAAATATTCTTTATAATTTATTAACTTGGCCATTCCTTACCAGACAAAGCCGTAAAGCCCCTTGCTTTAGCAATGGGGATATAAGGCGCAAATTTTTCTTGCTTTTTGTATCGCAAGCTGCTATACATAATATTGGCCGAAGGACATTCGGTATCAGCCTGT
>SDBT01016333.1_pt1 | contig 11752 bp, 11 predicted proteins | sample 2277101 | NCBI WGS metagenome assembly SDBT01 (sample SAMN10404973, study PRJNA504765) | marine sediment metagenome | isolation source: marine sediment core GS10_PC15, 103 cmbsf | place: Arctic Ocean: Southern Knipovich Ridge | collected 2010
AGGATCTTTCGGTAATGCAGTATTGGAAAGATTTTTAAATACAGAAATAAAAGAAATACGCATTTTTAGTAGAGATGAAAAAAAACAGGAAGACATGAGATTAAGACTAAAAAGTGACAAAGTTAAGTTTTATATTGGTGATGTTAGAGAGTATGATAGTATAGATTCAGCCTTAAAAGGGGTAGATTTTGTCTTTCACGCTGCGGCACTTAAACAAGTTCCTTCTTGTGAGTTTTATCCCATGGAGGCAGTAAAAACTAATATCTTAGGAACAGAAAATGTATTAAATGCAGTTGTAAATAATAAAGTAAAAAAAGTTATTGTTTTAAGTACCGATAAAGCGGTTTATCCTATTAATGCGATGGGGGCTTCTAAAGCGATGATGGAAAAATTAATGGTGGCCAAATCAAGAACTGTTGATGAAAATATAACTATATTGTGCGGTACACGTTATGGGAACGTTATAGCATCTCGCGGCTCAGTAATCCCTTTATTTATAAACCAGATAAAGAGTGGTCAGCCATTAACCGTAACTGATTCTAATATGACCCGATTTATGATGTCGCTTGATAGCGCAGTTGACTTGGTGTTATATGCTTTTAAGCATGCTCAGCAGGGAGATATGTTTGTTAAAAAAGCTCCAGCGTGTACTATAGGAGATTTAGCTCGTGCTATTAAAGAATTCTTTAATGCAAAAAATGAGATTAAAATTATTGGAACCCGTCATGGAGAAAAATTATTTGAGACTTTACTAACCAGGGAAGAAATGGCTAAAGCGGAAGATTGTGGTGATTATTTTAGAATTTCCGCTGATACGAGAGATTTGAATTATAATAAATATTTTATTGAAGGCGAACCAGAAGTATCAGTAAAAGAAGATTATAATTCACACAATACTAAAAGATTAAAGGTTAAAGAGATAAAAGAAATATTATTAAAAATAGAGTATATTCAAAATGAACTTAAAAAATAGTGTAATTTAATTTATTTAGTAAGTATAAGTAAAGATGGAGATAAATTTGTAATGAGAACTATTTTAGTAACTGGTAGTGAAGGATTTATCGGGAAAAATTTAATTGTCCGATTACAGAAATTAGATGACATAGAGATAAAATCTTTTGATAAGGACGATAACATAGAAATTTTAAAAAAATATCTTAGAGAATCAGATATTATTTTTCATTTTGCAGGAGTTAATCGTCCTAAAAATGTAGAAGAATTTGAAAAAGTAAATGCCGGGTTAACTACAACTTTAATAAAATTACTTGAAGAAGTAGATAATAAAATCCCTATTGTAATAACTTCTTCCATTCAAGCGGAGTTAGATAATCCCTATGGCCAGAGCAAGAAAATAGCTGAAGATAAATTGATAAAATATAGTAAAAAAAATAGTGTTCCGGTGTATATTTATAGATTACCTAATGTTTTTGGTAAATGGAGTAAGCCAAATTATAATTCAGTAGTTTCAACTTTTTGTTATAATATTTCTCATAATTTAGATATTAAAATAGCGAATCTTATGAAAGAATTTGAATTAGTTTATATTGATGATGTGATTGATGAATTTGTTTCTTTATTAGATAAAGAAGAGAGGGATTTACGGAAACATTTTTACAATATTAAAAGGACTTTTAGGGTTACTTTGGGAGAATTGGCTAATAAATTATATAAAATAAAAGAGGTAAGGGAGACTTTAATTATACCAGATTTGTCTGATATTTTTATGAAATTTTTATATGCCACCTATCTATCTTATTTAGACAAAGATGATCTTTCGTATAGAATTGATTCGAAAAAAGATATAAGAGGAGATTTCACCGAATTAATAAAATCAAAGTCTTTCGGTCAAGTTTCTGTATCTAAATCTTGCAAAGGAATTGTAAGAGGAAATCACTATCATAATACAAAGAACGAAAAATTTTGCGTCATTCAAAGGAAAGCGGTAATAAAATTAAGAAATATTCTAGATGATAAAATTGTCTCATATTATGTTTCTGATAAAAAAATGGAAATAATAGACATCCCCCCAGGATATGCTCATTCTATAGAAAACTTGACTGAAGGTGAGGGCGAAATGATTCTTTTAATTTGGGCTAATGAAATATTTGACCCTGAAAATCCTGATACCTATTATTGTGAGGTGTAATCAATATGGATAAAATGAAAATAATAACTGTGATAGGAACAAGACCAGAAATTATTAGATTATCAGCAGTTATAAAGGCATGTGATAAATATTTTAAGCATGTTTTAGTTCATACTGGGCAAAATTGGGATTATACATTAAATGAAGTATTTTTTAAAGAATTAGAGCTGAGGAAACCCGATTATTATTTAGACGCAGTGGGGATAAATTTAGGTGAAACTATCGGGAATATAATATCTAAATCATTTAATTTATTTAAAGAGGTTAATCCTGAAGCTTTATTAATTTTAGGAGATACCAATAGTGCATTAAGCGCAATACCGGCAAAGAGGTTAAAAATTCCCATTTTTCATATGGAAGCAGGGAATAGATGCTTTGATCAAAATGTACCTGAGGAAATAAATAGAAAGATAATAGATCATATAAGTGATATTAATCTTCCTTATACTGAGCATGGTAGGCGGTATTTATTAAGCGAAGGGATTAGGAAAGAATATATTTTTGTTACTGGGTCCCCGATGCCGGAAGTATTAAATAATTATATGGATCGTATCGAGGAAAGCAAAATATTGGCTAGTCTCAAATTGAAGAAAGGTAAATATATTTTAGTAAGTGCACATAGAGAAGAAAACCTTGATATTGAAGAAAATTTTTTAAATTTAGTTAATTCGCTAAATTCTGTAGCAGAAGAATTTAAATTACCTATAATATATTCTACACATCCGAGAAGTTGGAAAAAGATAGAAAAAATAAAGATAATGTTTAACCCTCTAATTAGAAAATTAAAACCTTTTGGATTTATAGATTATAATAAATTGCAGCAAAATGCTTTTTGTGTTTTATCAGATAGCGGAACCTTAAGTGAAGAATCAGCAATTTTAAATTTTCCAGCAGTATTAATTAGGACCAGCACAGAAAGACCGGAAGTGTTAGATAAGGGTTCAATTATAATTGGGGGAATTAAATCTGATGAAGTTATTCAATCTGTTTATAGTGCAGTAGATTTGTTTAAGACATTAGATAATAAGAATATTTTACCAATAGATTATAGGGACACTAATGTGTCTATGAAAGTGGTAAAAATAATTCAAAGCTATACTAAAATCGTTAATAGAAATATTTGGCGCAAAAATTAATACAAGTTATAAAAGAAAGAGTAAAATGAATATTTTAATATTGACACAAGATTATTTTCCAGAACCTGATAGAAAAATGCATATTCTTGCGACAGGTCTTGTTAAGTGTGGCCATAAAGTGACGGTTATTACTTGTTTTCCAAATTATCCATTAGGAAAAATTTATCCATCTTATCATCAAAAAATATGGCAACATGAAAAAATCAATGATGTAAATGTTATACGATTACCAGTTTATCCTGATAAAAGTCGTTCGGCATTTCGGAGAACACTACATTATACTATTTTTCCCGCTATGATTTCAATATTAGGTCCTTTTTTGTGTGGAAAAATTGATATAATATTAGTATATAGTCCTCCAATAACTCTTGGAATCCCAGCATGCATTATTAGCTTATTTCGAAGAGTATCATTTATCTTTGAAATTCAAGATATGTGGCCTGAAACATTAGAGGTAACAGGATTCATTTCTAATAAAGCAGTATTAAAAGCAGTTGCGAAATTTGCATTGTTTATTTATTCACGTGCATCTGCAATTACTGTTATCTCTCCTGGGTTTAAAAAAAATTTAAAAGATAAAGGAGTATTAAGCAAGAAGATAAACGTAATTTATAATTGGGCGTATGAAGGAAATTTTCAACTCGCCAAACGGAACTCTGAACTTGCTAGAAAATTACACTTAGATGATCATTTTAATATTCTTTATGCCGGAAACATGGGACCCGCACAAGGGCTTCACAATATAATCGAAGCTGCATCATTAGTGAGCAATATAAAAAATATTCAATTTGTATTAATGGGTAATGGGATAGAGCGAGAAAAATTAGAAAAAATGGTGTTTGAAAGAAAAATAAAAAATATTTTATTTCTACCACGCCAGCCAATGGAGACAATGAAAAATATTTATCCATTGGTTGAAGTTTTGATGATTCATCTTACGGATGATCCCTTATTTGAAATAACTATACCTGGTAAAACACAATCCTATTTATTATCTGGGCGTCCAGTAATTGTATCAGTAAATAAAGATGCAGCGGATTTAATAATTAAGGCAGGTGCAGGTTTAGCTGTTCGAGCTATGAAACCAATTGATCTTGCTCGTGCTGTTAAAAAACTATACTATATGTCTCCACAAGAAAGAGAAATTATGGGTTTATCTGGTAGAACTTATTATCTTCAGAATTTGTCACCAGATGTTCAAATACGTAAATACGAGCAACTTTTTTATAGGATTGTATCAAAAAATAAAAGAAAAAAATAATTTAAATAATGAATGTAGACATCTCTAAAGAGTTAGAACAAAGTTCTAATTTTAATAGTTAATATAGTAAGAAGTTATATGATTTTAAGCCAAGTTCATGTATGTATTGTATTCGATCATGCATTTAAAACGTTGTGGGAATAGGAGTATTATTTATTAAACAGATATTTGCAGTGGAATTTTACGTAACGTAATACATTTGTTGATATACTTTTATTCAAGAAGAAAATATTTTGTCCCATTATAACGTTGGCAATAAAATTAGAATTGAAACCAAAGACATTATATGGAAAATTGTTATAAAAAATTAATTTTGGGACTCTTATTAAAATAACTCATAAAAAACGAAAATATAGTACTATTTATAAACCAAATAAATTATCTTCTTCTCAGACTGACAATAAACATAAAGTAATTTATTGTTACTACTTTAGAGACTTGAATTTAGATGTTAGATAATAAATTAACATAACTATAGTTTAGAGGAGCAATTTTATGTTAAAACGTTTTATTGATTTTACAATTTCTTTAATAATATTAATCATTTTTATTCCCTTATTTATAATTTTAGGTATTTTGATTAAGAAAGATTCTGAAGGGCCTGTTTTTTATAAACAAGTGAGAATTGGGAAGGGTGGAAAACCTTTTAGAATATTTAAATTTAGAACGATGGTTAATAATGCGGATAAAAGTGGAGTAACTTCTACAAAAGAAGATGATATACGTATTACTAAAGTGGGAAGATTTATTAGGAAATATAATCTTGATGAATTGGCCCAATTTATCAATGTTTTAAAGGGGGAAATGGGTATTGTTGGACCCAGGCCCGAAATTCCTTATTATGTTAATATGTTTACAGAAGAAGAGAAAGTTATTCTTTCGGTTAAACCCGGGATAACTGATTGGGCTTGTATTTGGAATCCAGATGAGGGTAAATTATTAGCAGGAAGTGATGATCCCGATAGAGATTATTTAGAAAAAATTAGGCCGGAAAAAATAAGACTTCAATTAAGATATGTGAAGGAACATTCTTTTTGGATTGATTTTAAAATTATGTTAATGACTTTAAAAGTTCATCTTTTAGAACCTATTATTAGAAGTGTAAAAAGTTAATATTTTAGAAATAAATAAAAATATGTATAACGAGTTTTTATAAAAGATAGGGAGGGAGAATGATGAAATATAGGGTTCCTTTTGTTGATCCGGGTAAACTTTATCAAAATCTAAAGAATGAACTCGACCAGGCATATTTTGAAGTAATGTCTAAAGGTGACCTTATTGATCGTAGTCAGCTCAGGAGCTTCGAGGGAAATCTGGCTAAGTTTGTGGGAACTAAATATGCAGTAGGACTTAACAGTGGTTATGATGCCTTACATATATCTTTACGTGCGGCAGGAATTGGAATCGGGGATGAGGTTATTGTTCCGGCTCATACCTTTGTGGCAACTTGTTCGGCGGTAGTAAATGTTGGAGCTACTCCGGTTTTAGTTGATGTGAGAAAAGATTTTAATATCAATACAGACAGAGCAGAAGAAGCAATTACTGATAAAACCAAGGCAATCCTTCTTGTTCACCTCAATGGATATATGGCTGATATGGGTAGGATAGTGGAAATTGCAAAGAAATATAATCTTATTGTTATCGAAGATGCTTGTCAAAGTTTAGGAAGCAGTATTAATGGAAAAGGAGCTGGCTCATGGGGATTAACCGGTTGCTGGAGTTTTTATCCCTTTAAAATTCTTGGTGGCTATGGCGATGGTGGTGCAATTACTACTGATGATCCTGAAGTTGCTTTATTTGCCCGGAGGATGAGATATAATGGTGAAGACAGAGATACAGGCGAATATCATGGTCATGGTTTTACCTGTTTATTAGATAATTTACAAGCAGCTTTTTTAGATGTAAAACTTCGTTATCTACCTGAATGGATAAAAAGGCGGAAAGATATTGCAGAACGATATAGAGAAGCTTTTTCAGATATCTCCGGCCTAATGTTACCTTATTATGACAAATTAGGATTTGATCATGTTTATCAGAACTATGTTGTGAGATCAAAGCAGGGTGATACTTTCTCTGATTATCTTAAGCAAAATGGGGTGGAAGTTATTGTTCAGTTCCGCAAACCATATTATAAACATAAGGCTCTCAAGTTGGTAGATCGTGGATTCCCCGAGACTGAATCGCTTAGTCGCGAAGTTTGTTCTTTGCCCATGAATGTAGAAATAGATGATGAGCAGATAGATTATGTTATTAAGTCTGTAAGGTCTTTCTATAGATTATAATTAATTATATGGAGGTTTTTTTATGAAAGAGTTGGCGAGAATCACTGAAACTTTTACAGAGTCGGTTATTCGAGAAATGACCAGAATATGTGATGCTGCAGGTGGTTATAATCTTTCTCAGGGTTTTCCTGATTTCGAAAGTCCTAAAGCTATAAAAGAAGCAGCAATTAAAGCGATTAATGAAGGTTGGAATCAATATCCGGTTACCTTTGGAGAGCCAGAACTTAGAAAAGCAATAAGTAAAAAAGCTAATGATTATAATAGAATTAAATGTAATCCTAAAACTGATATTACAGTAACTTGTGGAGCTACAGAGGCAATGATTGCTACTTTGAAGGCAATCATTAATCCGGGTGATGAAATTATTGTGTTTGAACCATTTTATGAAAACTATGGTCCAGATAGTATTCTTTCCGGAGCGACACCCCGTTATGTAACCTTGAATGCTCCTGATTGGGAATTTTCCTTTGAAGAATTAGAGAGAACATTCAATGAGAAAACTAAAGCAATTATTATTAATACTCCGAACAATCCAACTGGAAAAGTTTTTTCTAAGCAGGAATTAGAAGAAATTGCTCGATTATGTACAAAATGGGATAGCTATGCCATAACTGATGAGATTTATGAACATATATTATATGATGGTGAAAAACATATTTCCCTGGCTACTATACCAGGGATGGAGAATAGAACTATTACTATTAATTCTATCTCTAAAACATATTCTGTTACCGGTTGGCGGGTAGGGTGGGCTATTGCCGAGGAAAACATTACCGCACGAATCAGAAAAGTCCACGATTTTCTTACTGTAGGAGCACCTACGCCTTTCCAACATGCAGCAGTTGTAGGTTTATCTTTTGATGAGGAATATTATGTTAATTTGCAATTACATTATGCCAAAGCACGAAAATTATTATATGATATTTTAGACAAGACAGGATTTAAACCTTATTTACCCAAAGGATCTTATTATATAATTACAGAAGTAGCTGATTTGATGAGTAAAATGGAAATAAATGATGATTTTTCCTTTAGTCGTAAACTTATTGAAAATACCGGGGTAGCAACAGTGCCAGGCTCTTCTTTTTACTCAAATCCTGAAAAAGGAAGAACTCAAGTGAGATTTTGTTTTTGTAAGAAGTGGGAGACTTTATATGCAGTTGAGAAAGCGCTAAAAAATAAAAGTTTAACTTAGGGGTATTTTTAATGAATACATACGATTTAGCTTTAAATATTAGGAAAGATGTTGTAAAGATGACTCATTTGGCAAAGAGTTCCCATATTGGTTCAATGCTATCGATAGCGGATATAATTGCAGTATTGTATGGGAAAGTATTAAATAAGAATGTAAATAATCCGCAATGGCCTTACCGCGATCGTTTTATATTAAGTAAAGGTCATGCAGGAGCAGCGGTATATGCTGCACTTGCTGAATTAGGCTACTTTCCCGTTGAGAAATTAAATGATTATTGTTCTAATGGGAGTGTATTTTCCGGTCATATTTCACATGATGTTCCAGGTGTAGAATTATCCACTGGTTCTTTAGGGCATGGTTTATCAGTAGGCGTGGGCATGGCCCTTGCGGCAAAAATGGATTTAAAAAAACATCGTGTATTCGTTTTGCTTAGCGATGGAGAATGTGATGAGGGTTCAAATTGGGAGGCTGCTCTTTTTGCAGCACATCACAAATTATCAAATTTAATAGTGGTAGTTGACTATAATAAAATTCAAAGTTTAGGAAAGGTTGAAGAAATACTTCAATTAGAACCTTTTGCTGATAAATGGATATCATTTGGTTGGGATGTAAAGGAAATTGATGGTCATAACCATGGAGAGTTGATAGATGTATTGGATTTTAATATTTCCAAAAAGAAAAAACCAACTTGTATTATTGCTCATACAATAAAAGGTAAAGGGGTTTCTTTTATGGAAAATACTGTTTTATGGCATTATAGAACTCCTCAAGGTGAAGAGTATGAGAAAGCTTTAGAAGAATTGGGTGGAGGAAGAGATGAGAGATAAATTTATCTATGAATTAACTGAAATAGTCAAAGTCGATAAAAACGTTATTTTAATAACTGGTGACCTTGGTTTTGGCGTACTAGATAATTTTGTAGAAGAATTTCCGGCTCAATTTATAAATGTAGGAGTTGCAGAACAAAATATGACCGGGATTGCTACGGGGTTGGCTTTAGAAGGGAAAACTGTTTTCACTTATTCTATCTGTAATTTTCCAACTTTAAGATGTCTGGAACAGATTAGAAATGATGCCTGTTATCATCAGGCTAATGTAAAAATTGTGGCTATCGGGGGAGGATTTTGTTACGGTCCTCTTGGTATTAGTCATCATGCAACTGAGGATTTATCTATAATGAGAGCATTGCCCAATATTACAGTAGTTTCTCCAGGCGATATTATGGAAGCTGCTGCGGCTACTCGAGCGGTTTATAAAACGCCGGGGACCTGTTATTTACGTCTTGGGCGAGGAGGAGGAAAAAAGGTTCATGAAAGAGATATTAATTTCAAAATAGGGAAGGCTATTCAACTTTTTGATGGCAATGATATTGCTCTAATTTCTACTGGTGGAATTTTGGATAACGTGTTTAAGGCTTGGAAAATGTTGAATAAGATGGGACTAAGTGTTGGACTTTATAGCATGCATACTATAAAGCCTTTTGACCGAGAGATAGTAGAAGATATTGCAAAGAAGGTTAAACTAATAGTGACTATTGAAGAACATAATGTTATTGGGGGTTTAGGAGGTGCTGTTTCTGAAATATTAGCTCAGATGACTCAGCCAAGAGCAAGGCTACAGATGGTAGGATTACCAGACTGTTTTTCAAGTATTGTAGGAGATCAAGAGTATCTTAGGAAAGTGTATGGAATGTCTGTTGAGGGAATAATAAAGAAGGTTAAGGGAATTTTTGAGGAGGAGTAAAAGGGAATAAAAGGGGATAGGCTAGTTTTAAATAGAAGTTACAAGTTATAAGTGTGGGTAGTCTGCTGGTCGTCCGGTCTGCCAGTCAGTATTAGTTGTCCATTTACCCTGTTAACCAGTTTACCGGTTGAGAAAAATGCAAGTTAGTGGGTAGGGGTTATGTTCTGGATTCCCGTTTTCACGGGAATGACAATAAAAGAGTGGAAATGACTAAGATAAAATGCAAATACTGGATTCCTGTTTTCACAGGAATGTCAAAGAGAAAATGCAGGAGTAACAAGGGGAAAGTGGGAATGAAACAATATAATATGATTACCAAAGGAGTGACGACTGTTTTGTTGATACTTTTTACTTTTTTTATTTTTGTAAGCGTATTTCTAATACCTAATTTAGGGCAATGGTTGGTAGCTGAAGATGAGTTGCAAGAAAGTGACATGATTGTAGTTCTCACGGGAAGCGTACCTGACAGGATACTGCAAGCAGTGGATATATATAATGAAAGATATTCTGACAAAATAATCTTTGCTAATAGCAATAGGGATGATTACGATATCTTTGTGGAAAGAGGAGTAGAAATACCGCCGGGAGATGCCCAATTAAGCAAGATGGCTGCAATAGACTTAGGAGTTCCAGAGGAAAATATACTAATCCTTGAAGGCGATGCTAAAAGCACGCAGGACGAAGCGTTGATCATTAGAGAATATATTAGGAATAATAGAGCAATAGAATCAATCATATTAGTCACTTCAAAATATCATTCCGGCAGATCTAAAAAGATATTTAGAAAAGCTTTAAACGGTTTGGATAGAGAGATAAATATCTATTCTAGCCCTAGCAAGTATGATCCCTCTAATGTTTCTCAATGGTGGAAAGATAAAGAAGATAGGAAGTTTGTGGTATTGGAGTATCTGAAGCTGGCAAACTTTTATTTTCGGGAGCAGTTTTTACTGGATTAAAGATACCTTAGTCCTCCTCATGCGAGGGGGAGGGAAGAGATGTGTTTATTGTTAGCCGGTGTTCATGTAATTTAAAAAAAAGAAAATAATACTGTCATAGTTTTCCCATCTGATCAGAGGAAGTAGGTATTTTAAAAGATAGAAATTTTTCAAGATATCGCTAAGAGAGCATATGGAAGAGGAGGTAGAAAAACCTGGGTGTAATGAGAAGTTATTAAAAATAATGGAAGGAGAGTAAAACTTTGGGAGTAGTAAAGTAATGGTATTTTATTTTTAATTATGTGATATAATAAATAAAAAATGAGATATTAAGTAAAATAATTTCTTATTTTTAAGTTTTAGGAATGCTTGAGCGAGAAGAAGGACTGAAAGAGGAGATGAGAAAGCATAAGAGGAGGTTTACAACTATGAATATTGCAACATTAAATAAAATAATTGAAGATTTTAGCCATTTGCCACTTGATGATAAAGAATATGCAGTAGAGGTAATTAGAAAGCAGCTAATAGAGGCTAAAAGAGTGGCTATTGCTAAAAGAGCTAAAGAAGCAATGACTAACCTAAGAAAGGGAAATTCCAAGATAGGAGACATCAAAGAATTATATAAGGATTTAGAAAGTGATTAAAGTAATTTGGGATCAAGGTTTTAAGAGATCTTATAAAAGAAAAGTAAAAAATAACGATGAGTATAAAAAGAAATTCTGGAATACTCTTGAGATATTTGCAAAAGATCCCTTTGATCCTCAGTTAAAGACTCATAAACTAAGTGGTAAACTTAAGGGCTTGTGGGTATTTAGTTGTTTATATGATTGTCGGGTAATCTTTAAATTTGTAAAAAAAGACGAGGTCTTATTGATTGATATCGGCAATCATGATGAAGTTTACTAATAATAATATTTTCAAACTAATATACAAAAAAAAGGAAAAAGTTTTTGGTTTTTAGATGAAAAGAAGAAAAAGGGGATAGGCTACTTTAATATTACAGGTTTTTAGATAAGAAAAATTAGTTATCAGTTTTCGGGAATCGGTTAATTGG
>SDBT01016335.1_pt1 | contig 11751 bp, 10 predicted proteins | sample 2277101 | NCBI WGS metagenome assembly SDBT01 (sample SAMN10404973, study PRJNA504765) | marine sediment metagenome | isolation source: marine sediment core GS10_PC15, 103 cmbsf | place: Arctic Ocean: Southern Knipovich Ridge | collected 2010
TTCGCCGATGGGGTGTATACCTTTGAAATTCCGTGGGAGAAGGCAAAGGAAAATAAGAAATTCATAGATGAAATGATAGCTAAGTACTGGTAGGGGACATACTTTTGCTCTTCATCACAACTTTTAGGAAGTTCTTAGAATAACTTCCTAATGAGAAGAAAATTTAAGTAGTGTCCAGGGAAGAAATCATACTCATTGAGTTTGAGCATGATTTTTTTTGGAACTAGCCCTGAACTCTTTTTTGCTTCTATGTTATACTATGAGGGTTACCCTTAAACTCATCATGAGCGAAATTCTTCAGATATTAGATTATTATGCATTGTCGATGAGATTCCTCATATATTCAAGAGCGAGTTGAACTTGTTCATTAACTCGCTCAACATTTGCTACCTCATAGTCTTCAGTCAACACCGGATGGCAGAGTTCGTAGTTTATGTATCCCTTGTAGTCAATCTCTGCAAGAGCTTTAACAAACGTTGGATAATTAATTAAGGGATGTCCCATCGGTCCTTCCACTCCGACCGGAGGAGGCGGCTCAATAACATCTCCCTGTACTACCCTACCATTTTTATCTCTCTTATATTCAGTGCCAAAATGGCTAATAACCTCAAGTTCCCCCGTTTCTTTCACTGCCTGTTTCACATAATCGTCATCTTGAGAGATTAAACAAGGACAGTCCAAAGAGCACTTTAAATATTCCGAACCCACCTGTCTAATCATAGCTAGAATGTCACGGTAACTGCTTACCAGCGGTGCATGGTTTTGCAGGGCAAGAGTAATACCGTATTTTTCGGCGATCTCAGCTGCCTCTTTGAGACATTCTTTGGCCCATTTCCACTGCTGCAATCGAGTGGTATCGGGATGCAAATGATCGGTATCATACTTTATCGGTATGTTATAATTCGCAATGCCATCTATGATTGTCAATCCTCTCCAAGCAAAAAAAGTTCTGACAATTTTCCCTCCCAAGTCATGCGCCAGTTTTATCTGCTCGGCGAGCATCAGAAGCTCATTTTCCCGCTGCTCTAAAATCGGCCTCACAAAGTTGTTGTTCCCCGCAATTCCTACTATTTCCACACCTTTGGACTCAGCCAAATTTCTTATTTTTTTCCGTCTTTGCTCGTCAAAATCCAAAGGGAAACCATGAGGACGTCTACCGTCCAGCTCGATGCCCTCAAATTCATATTCCGCAGCTCGAGAAATTAGTTCCTCCACACTCAATGCACGTCCCTTATACCATAAACCTGCATAGCTAATACTATAGAGCCCTACTTTCATCTGTCATCTCCTTATAGGTTTTTTTCATTTTTCTGCAGACACTTTTTCGGGAAAAAAACTAATCTTTCAACATATTTCCTTTCACTTCCCTCTTGCCTTATTTTTAGCTCTTCCTGGCATATAGCATCTCCGTACGGATCAAAGGCACACTTTCTTGATCCCTAATACATCACATAAATCGACAAGGTGCGAAGTTACGTTGCTTTCCTTCAGAAGTAGGTGATGGTCTATTCCTTCAGCGAGCATTCTCTCAAATGCTTCTTTAACATCACAGTTTAAGCTAAGCTTTACTAGGAATTTTTTCCCAGCATCTAACCACTCTTTCTCGGTAATAGATTTTGTCCTTCCTTGAGCGATCAACATTCTATAGGTATTCTTTTTCCCACATAAGCCTCCTATGGTAACCTCTGACATTGGTTTAAATGGGAAATTAACAACCGTGCCCTTTTCGCCCCCTGGTGTTATGTGAACCATTGAAGTAGCCTCAGCAAGAGAATACGCTGAACTTCCCTCATGGGCTAAGTAGAGACAGTTCTCTTTAAAATCAAGTTTTCCTATTTCGGCTAACGCTACTGGACCTGCTTTTCCCAACCGCTGCAGGATAAGCATAAGAGCTGTGTGACCTACGTCTCCTTCGGTATCTAGAATAACGCCCTCATCCGCCAACCAAGAAGAGGGAAGGTTTACCAATCCGCTATAGCTTGGGTAGCATTCTGCTGTGGCTGCGGCAAGATTGTACCTCTCAAACAAATCCTTTATTCCTAGATATACCTTGCATGCATAAATTAGACGTTCTTCATCTACTTCAACCTTCCCCAACCTACCATTTTCCCTCATGCGTTGCAAGACTGTAACTGCTTCTTTTTTGCTTTTCCTTTCAGTTTTCTTGATTAATTCTTCCATTTCAATATGGATAATTTTTACACCGAAAGTATCTGTTAGATCCCATTCTTCATGGGTCATATCTTGCGGTCCGGCAGCTCGCCAGGTTTGTCTTGGACCGATTAAACCAATTTTGGCTTCCCTTAAATTTCGGGTAACTTTTGCCGTAGAGGCAAAATTAGCAATCGATGAAATAACTTCTGCATCATCTGGCAAGCCATACGCATACTTATAAAAGATTTTCCTTTCCCACAAGATACTGCCAAAATGTTGAACGCAACCAATGGAAAAAGTTTCTGTAAATGGAAGTGCCCATAGAACAGCGGGAGCTCTTATGGCATTTACAAAAATATATTGAATTGTGTCTAAAACCCAGGTTATATGGATAATCACGAGTAAATCTAATCTTTCTTGTGATAATTGCTCGGCCACCCTTATGGCATCGGTCGGATCCCATATTATCCTTTCTCCCGTTTTTACCTCTAACCCATAATTTTCCAACCGTTCCTTTGCCTTTCTAAGGATTCCCTCGGCTCTTTCTCCTCCACTCTCGGCATGACTTGCTAACCCTACTAAACCAACTTTAGCTTTTGGCATTTTTTATCTCCTATGAGAAGAATCTAAATCTTTATTCCTTGGAAAAAAGATCACAAAGGTCCTCATATAGTTTCACATAATTCTCATAAGTCTTAGTATAAACCTTGAGATTAGCCGAATTAGGTTCGAATCTCTCCTTTACTATAGCCATCTTCTCACAAGCCACTTCTAAACTTTTGAACATTCCTACAGCGACTCCGGCTAAAATAGCCGCCCCCAGACATGCTGCCTCCTCGTTCTCCATTGTAAGAACAGGTCTTTCAGTCAAATCTGCCTTTATCTGATTCCACAATCTACTTCTTGATCCACCCCCCAAAGAGCGAATCTCATTTACTTTGATCCCTAGCTCCTCCAGAGTATCTATGTTCCTCTTCACTATGCAAGCTATAGCCTCCATTATTGCTCTGATAAAGTAGGGCCTAGTATGACGGAGAGTAAAACCATAAAAGACGCCTTTTGCTTTGGGATTTGCCTCCGGGGCCATAGCACCGGTTAAATGAGGGAGCATCACCAGTCCCTCAGATCCAGCGGGAACCTTTTCTGCCTCTTTGCCTAGAAGATCATAGGCATCGAAACCCGCCAAGGATGCCGTCTGACTCTCAGTTTGACAAAAACCATCCCGGAACCACTTTAGAACCATTCCCCCGCTGGTAAATGTATGAGCCATATAGGTATCGGGCACTCCATGATAATGGCAGGGCATTCTTCCCTGAGGATCAAAGAAGGGCTTTTCCATCGTAGCACAGATGGCTAGTGCTGCTCCAGTATTCTCTGAGATTATTCCGGGTCTGATATTACCAACCCCTATGGTTCCTGCCGCCTGATCTAGAGCTCCAGTAGCCACTACCGTCTTTGACGACAATCCCACTTCTGAGGCAACATCCGACAGTATTTCGCCCACCGCTTCCCCTGATTCCTTGATTTCAGGAAGCTGCTCAGGTAAAATACCTAAGAACTTAAGCATTTCAGGCCACCATTTCTTGGTAGTGATATTCCAATACACCGTGGAACAAAGAAGCGATCCTTCAGCTACAAATCTACCCGTTAGCCGGTAGATAAAATAGTCTTCAATTAGAAGATACTTGTATACTCTCCTGAAGACACTCTTCTCATTGTGCTTGATCCAGAAAATCTTAGAAGCGGGCCACGTAGGAACAATCTTGACCTGCCCAGTGATTTTATGGCTAGCCTCGTGTCCGAATTCCTTGGCCAGGATCTCCGCCTCTTCTTGAGCTCTATTGTCAAGCCAGACAATAGCATTTCTTAAAGGTTTACCATCCTTATCAATTAATATTAGTGTTTCACCCTGAGCTGAAATACCTAGAGCCTTTATCTTTTCAGAATCAATCTTTGTTGATTTGAAAACCTCTATTATTCCTTCTTTGAAGGTATCCCAATAAGTTTCTACCTCTAATTCCACGGCTAGAGTAGTAGGAGTTAACAACTCGTACTCTTTTGTGGACAAGGCTAGAAGTTTTCCCTCCTCATCGAACAAAGATACCTTTAGAGCTGTGGTCCCTAAATCAACGCCCAAAATGTAATTCATCTGTCTATCCCAAATTTGTTCCTGAATTAGCGAGCTCTAGCCAGCAAAAAGACACTTATGAATAACCTTTATCTCTTCCATATTTCATTATCTCTCACGTGGCTAGTTTTTCCTGAAGCTCTGATAAGGCTTCTTGAGAGTTTTTTTCACCCCTGAAGATTTGAGCAATAGCTCTGGTCATAGCTTCTGGGTTTTTATGCTCAAAAATATTCCTACCCACTGAGCATCCAATGGCACCAGCTTTTTTTGCTTTTTCCATTCGAGTAAGAAGTTCCTCATCAGATGTAATTGGACCTCCCGCTACTACCACAGGCCGATGAGCAGCTTCAATGATCTCGGAAAAAGACTCTGTATCAGTACTCCAGTTGGTCTTAATAATATCAGCCCCCAGTTCTGCACAGAGCCGAACATTTCTCTTCAAATACTCCACCCCATACTTTTGAAAGCTCGAGGTGTCCTTGGCTGCATAGGTAGTAGGGTATTCTGCCTCTGCGATAAAGGGCATGCCGAGGCGTTCACAGCTTTCACCTACCTTTGAAACACAGGAAATCATTTCTGGCTCGTTCTCTCCTCCTAGGGCTACAAAAACGACAACTGCATCAGCTCCAATTCGCAGAGCCTCCTCCACCGAACCAATAGAAGTAATAATACTTGCCTCAGATGTCTTAGGATGTCCTGCTGCTGAAGCCGAAAGCATAAGAGCAAGTGAGGTATCCCTTTTAAACTCGTCTGCCACTTGCCTAGCAAAGCCTCTACTGAGCATCAACACATTTGCTCCCCCAGAAATAGCCTCCCGAACCCTACCTCTGGTATCGACGATTCCCTTCAAGAGAACAGGAGAAGTCAAGCCGTGGTCGATAGCAAAGATAATACAAGTATTAGTTTCCTTTTGAATTAACCTACTCAATCTTATTTTCTTCCCAGTCATACTGGACATAATTACCTCCAAAATAATGATATACTATATTAGCTCCGCTTCTTTCAAGGCAGCTTTTATCTCCCCTTTTTCCTTCTCACTAACTTTGACTATTGGACCTCTTGTTGGCCCGGCTGGCCTACCAAGTATTCCCACTGCCTCTTTCACAGGAGCAGGGAAGTTCTCCGGAGCACTTATGGCCCGAGCTATTGAGAGTAATTTATAATTCAACTCTCTAGCTTTCTTCATCTTTTCATCTTTCACTGTCCTGTAAAGATCCACTACCAGGCGAGGGGCAATGTTACAAAGAGCAAGAATAGCCCCGGGGGACCCTAAAACAAAAGAGGAGAGCAAAAGATCATCGCAGCCGGTAAGTACGGATATCTTATCCCCCACCAGTCGAATTATCTCGGTAAACTGGCTTAGGTTGCCACTGCTATCTTTCAAAGCTACAATATTGTCTATTTCAACTAACCTCTTCAAGGCATCAAGACCTATTTCTACACCGGTATGCTGAGGAATATTATACATCACAATGGGAATATCCACTGCCTCAGCTATAGTCTCGTAATGTTTGTACAATCCCTCTTGAGTTGGAATCTCATAAAAAGGTGTAATAATCATCACTGCATCTGCTCCAGCGCTTTTTGCATCCCGGGTGAGTCTAATTGTCTCATTGGTAGCGGGAACACCCGTACCTGCAATCACCTTAACCCTACCCTTGGTCGCCTCTACAGTTGTCTCTATTACTTTAATGCGTTCTTTCTTGGTAAGCGTCACCGCTTCTCCGGTACTTCCGTTACACATTATTCCGTTTACGCCATTCTCAATTAGAAAATCCACATTCTCCTTTATGCCACCAACATCTATCTCTTCATTTTCGGTAAAAGGAGTTAGCATAGCAGGAATAACACCTTCCAATCTTATCTCTTTTTTCATTACCTCCGCCTCCATCTTCAAATATTAATCGATCAACAAAACGGCTGATCTAGCCCCGATTTTTAGTCTCTTGGAGACCTCGGCTCCAACCAAAACGGGTATTATTCTGGCTATACCATAATCTATTCTGATCATATTTTTCCTCTAAGAATTTGTACAAGGATCCCTTGAATTTCCTAGGCAAGTCGATTCTACCCAAAGTAGCTTCTGGCATAATATCTATGATATACACAACAGGTTTCCCATTTCCTGTTCTTATCCTCTGTATAACCACAAGGGAAGACCCCACATCAATTCTTAATTTCTCAGAAACAGATATGTCAGCTTTGGTACGCTTAGTTTTGATCCTTGCTGTTCCTGCACCCAGGCCCATTAACTCAATTATCTGGGTGACACCATAATTATTTCTTGTGTTCAAACTCCACAAGCGAAAATAATACCTACTAGCCTTTTTCGCATATCCTTAAAGCCTGAAATCTACTTGTAGTATAATATACCTTCTTAATGCTGTCAACCTTATGTCACGCTTGCACAGTTTTTGGATAAAAGCTTAAAAAAAGGAAGCAGAAAAACTTTTTCTCTTACTAGCCAGTTTAAACATTCAGTGGGGATATTGATTAGGTTATCACGGGTAAGAGAGAGACAGTAAGCACACTTGAAGTTCTCCTTGTTCCGTGTCTTGCTTTAGGGCGAAGAATCTCTATTTTCTACTGTACGGATCGGCCGCGTCTCTTAGACCGTCGCCTACAAAATTAAAAGCAAGAACGAGAACGATAATAAATATCGCCGGTATCAAAGTCCAGGTATACTCGATAATAGAATGTATATTTTGCGCACTCTGTAAGAGAACACCCCAGCTGACTATTGGAGGTCTTAGGCCTATCCCTAAATAGCTTAGACTTGTTTCTCCAATAATCATCCAGGGGATAGACAAGGTAACGCTCACTATGACATAACTCATGAAATTGGGAATCATGTGTCTTGTAATGATATACCAGTTGTTAGCACCAAAATTACGAGATGCCATGATGTAATCTTCTTCTTTCAATGATAGAAACTTTCCTCTTACGACTCGGGCAACCTGTACCCAACCTCTGAGTGAAAGAATGATAGTGATCGCAAAATATACCATTAACGGTGACCATTGCTTCGGCATAGCTGCAGAGAGTCCCAACCATAACGGAATGCTGGGAATCGATATCAGAACTTCAATCATCTTCTGAATAATCAAATCCGCAGCCCCACCATACAAACCAGAAATTGCGCCAAGGAGAAGCCCAAAGACTAAACTGATACCTACGCTCACCAAGCCTATTGAAGCAGATATTCTTGTGGCTATGAGCGTTCGTGAAAATACATCTCTGCCTAGATTGTCCGTTCCGAAAAGAGCGATAGCACCCGGTTCATCCACACCAAATAAATGGATACTCGTTTTGAATATACCTAAAAGCTTGTACTCACTTCCCTTGACAAACAGATTTATATAATACTTCTTTGTTCTGTCTGTTTCATAGATCATTTTAAAGGTCACGGGATCTCTTGATTTTGTATATCCGTAGATAAAAGGTCTCTGCAGACCCCCATCCTCCTCGTATATTCTAACAAGCATACACGGCACAAAGGGAAGTTCCAGTCTACGTCTTGTTGAGTAAGGTGCCAAGAAATCGCAGAAGATAGCGATGAAGTAAAATATACCTATAACAACCAAACTCACTACTGCAATTCTGCTCTTTTTAAATCCCCTCCAAATTAACTGCCATTGTGATAATGGCACATACTGCTCTTTCTTTGGTTCTGTTGTTCCTTTCTTCTTAGAGAATAAGCGAGTGCTCATTTGTACCTAATCCTCGGATCAACAATAACTAAAACTATATCAGATATCAAAGCCCCAATCACTACAAGCATACTCTGAAAGAATATGATTGTTCCTGCCACATACATGTCTTGATATCTTAGACTCGAGAGAAGCACTCCACCCAGTATAGGCAAACTCAATACCGCAGCGGTTATCGTTGCTCCAGATATCAAATTTGGCAGTACCCTAATAACATTACTAATGATCGGGCTTATGGCTATGCGAAGAGCGTGTCGTGTTATCACTTTTCTCTCTGGTATACCTTTTGCTCTCGCCACTTTTATGTAATCTTTGTCAAGCTCATCCAAAAGGGTGGCTCTCAATACCCTGATTATGCCAGCGGTTCCAGATGTGCCAAGTACTATCATAGGCACCCATAAATGCTTAATGAAATCTACAAATTTGGCAAAGTTCCAAGGTGCCTCCTGGAACTCCGGAGATATCAAGCCACCTGGGCTGAATCCGAAAGCTTTGTAGAATACATACATCAGGATAAAGGCTAGTATGAAATTGGGAATTGACAGACCAATGAATCCGGTGAAAGTGGCAAAATTATCTCCCCACGAATACTGGTGGACCGCTGAGTACAAGGCGATCGGTATTGCCATAAGATAAGTAAAAACCAGACTGGTAAAAGCAATAACCACAGAGAACAGCAGCTGATCTTTGATGATATCAATAACAGGCATTCTCCATAAGTAAGATCTGCCGAAATCCAATCGTGGCCAACCCTTGATCCATTTGAAATACGCTACGTAAATCGGATCTTTCAGGCCATAGCGAGCTTCGATTGCAGCTATCTGCTCCCGATTGATGTATTCTCCATCTTGCTGGAGCTGTGCTACGTAGCTATCGACCCAGCTTCCTGGAGGAAGCTGGATTATGATAAATACGATAAACGAGATGAAGAATACAGTTGGAATCATATAGAGGATTCGTTTAATTATGTACTTTATCATTTACCTGAGAACCTCCCATTAACAGACAAAATACTCCTCATTTCAACCAGCCGGGTTTCGCTCCATACTCGTATCCCCTCAAATCTAGCTCCGCAGCCCGGTGACATGCAACATAATGCATCATGTCGGAATTTATTTCTTCCAGTGCAGGTTCCATTTTTCTGCAGATATCCTTAGTATATGGGCATCTCGTATGGAAATAGCACCCTGATGGAACGTCTGAAGAATCTGGCACCGATCCTTCAAGGAAGATGCGATTTTTCCGGGATCTGGGATCTGGTTTTGGCACCGCAGATAGCAGTGCCTCTGTATAGGGATGTTTGAGCTGTTTATACAATTCATCCGTCAAAGCAGACTCAACAATTTTTCCTAAATACATCACCATAACCCGATCACTGATATGCTCTACAATGCTCAAATCATGAGCGATGAACAGCAAGCTCAATCCCATTTTACTTCTTAAATCTTGCAGAAGATTCAACACCTGCGCCTGCACAGACACATCAAGGGCTGACACCGGTTCATCACATACGAGCAGCTTGGGATTAAGAATCAACGCTCTCGCTAATCCAATTCTCTGTCTTTGCCCCCCACTGAACTCATGAGGATACCGGTTTATTATGTCAGGGCTCAACCGTACTTTTCTCAGAACCTCTTGCACCAATTCCAACTGTTCGTTTTTTGTACCCAACCTATGGACAATCAGTGGCTCAGCGATGATATTTCTCACATTCATCCGAGGATCCAGGGAAGAGACAGGATCCTGGAAAATCATTTGAATTTCCCGACGTATCTCTCTGAACTCTCTTAAATTTACTTTAGTAAGATCTTCGGATCCTCCGTTGGTGCTTAGAATGACACTTCCACCCGACGGCTCAATAAGCCTCAATATGCAACGGCCAGTCGTTGTTTTACCGCATCCACTTTCACCGACAAGGCCTAACGTCTCGCCTTTCTCCAGGTAAAAACTCACCCCGTCTACCGCTTTCACTTGGCCAACGACACGACGCATCATTCCCTTTCGGATAGGAAAATACTTCTTGAGATTCTCGACCTTTAGCAGCACTTTTGTCGTTTCTCTTTTCCCGTTCACTTACGATACCCCGTCTCTTTGGTAAAGTAAACAGCTTACATAGTGTTCATCGCCTACCTTGATTAGGCTAGGTGTCCTATTGTTACACGCCTCCATTGCATCGGAACAGCGAGGTTTAAAAGCACAATGCTTGGGTAACAGGTATGGATTTGGCACCGATCCTCCGATAGGGGTAAGCCGTCTGTTCCAGCCTATAACAGGCAGTGATTTCAAAAGGGCTCTCGTATAGGGGTGTTTGGTGTTATAGAAAATGTCATCCACAAGTGCCTGTTCAACGATCTTTCCCATGTACATGACAATGACTTTCTCAGACATCTCGCCAATCACCCCGAGATCGTGAGTTATAATCATGAGAGACATCTTGAATTCCTGCTGCAGATCCTTTATCAGGTTTAGTATCTGAGCTTCTACCGTGACATCCAGCGCCGTTGTAGGTTCGTCGGCAATCAGCATTGTTGGATTGCAGGAAAGCGCCATAGCAATCATCGCTCTCTGTCTCATTCCACCACTCAATTCAAAAGAATACTCATCGAACCGTTGATGTGGTGCAGGAATACCAACTCGACCTATAAGGTTGATTGCCTTTTCCCTTGCCTTCTTCTTGCTGACGTCTTGGTGATATCTGATGGCCTCGATTATTTGTGATCCAATCGTGTATACTGGATTCAACGAGGTCATGGGTTCCTGAAAGATCATCGCGATCTCCCCACCCCGGATACTCCACATTTCTTTGCTATCGGACTTAAGGCTTGTCAGATCAATTCTTTTTCCGTCATTTTTATGGTAATAGACATGACCCCCGGCTATTCTGCCCTTTTTTTTGGGAAGGAGATTCATTATCGAAAGAGCTGCGACACTCTTTCCGCAGCCACTCTCGCCAACGACCCCAAGAGTCCTCCCCTTCCTGATACTAAAACTAATGTCATCCACGGCTTTAAGGAGTCCTTCGTAGTTGTGGAAATACGTCTTGAGACCTTCAACAGAAAGCAATTCTTTGCTATCTTCCATCTTGTCCACTATCTTAACTCCTCCTTGTAGACACGTACTTCAAAAATCCTGGCAGGATATTTTTTCTCCATTGCCTCTTCTTTATACCATCCAGAGAGAATAAAGAGCCTTCCTTTATCTTTTCCTTTTGTTAAGCCTTTTTCCTTTTAACGAAGGACTGTTTCTGTGAATTTTTCGTCCTCTTACTTTAAGGTATGCAGACCCTTTTTAGCCCCCCAGAAAAATTTGCTAAACCCGCCCTTTGTTGCAAAACTTATGAGAAAGATCGAATACTTAAATTACCTCTGAACTTGTTATATACATACATTCTCTATCTGGTAGATACCCACGGCGAGCCCGTGGAACTCTGCCCTTCGGGTTATTGCTTACATAACTGCACCAATCACGAAAACTACTTCTTCCAGGCGTAAACGGCGTGCAGGCCGTGAGTTGTATCTTCCTGGTACCTATCTTATTATCCTAAGTTTACATTTTGTTCTCTGAGCAGGGCCTGTAGTTTCTTGATATCAACTTTTCTGGGTGTAACGCCATCGCGGATAGCTATGGCTGCAGCATTACCCGCCGCCTGGCCTGTGACGATACACTGCGGCTGCCCACGTATGGAGCCCTGAATCAACCCCTTAGCTGAAATACATCTACCAGAGACGAGAATGTTTTCCAATCCTTTTGGCAGAAGAG
>SDBT01016337.1_pt1 | contig 11750 bp, 7 predicted proteins | sample 2277101 | NCBI WGS metagenome assembly SDBT01 (sample SAMN10404973, study PRJNA504765) | marine sediment metagenome | isolation source: marine sediment core GS10_PC15, 103 cmbsf | place: Arctic Ocean: Southern Knipovich Ridge | collected 2010
TAATCATATTATTTTCTCTTTTTAGTAATATTCCTGAAATTGGGTTGGAGTCACTAATATCTTTTTTACTTTGATATACATCAACATATTCCCCTAATGAAATATCACCAGATGATATTTTTTTAATAGATAGTTGTTGTGGTGTCTCAAAACTCTTTTGTTGAAAAGAATATCTACCTATAAACGCTTTAACATTTTTACTATTAGGTGGCATTTTTATTGTACTATGGACTGTTAGGTCAGATTCTATTATATTTATATATTTATTATATTTATATATTTATTATATATAGTACCATTGGGATATAAATGTAAATTGTTTATGTTCTTACTCATTTTAAATACAAATATCTATTTTTAGTTAATATTTTTTTAACTAATTCTTTTTTAAATGAAATTAGAAATTAGAATTTCTGATTTAATACAACAAAAATGATTATATACTATACTATCAAGCAAATAATAGTATATAAGTAGATTATGTATCCTTTGACCAACATAATAAATAATACTGAGGTGATATCACTAAAATCCTCTAGTGTTTTCAGTTCTAATTCTCCTATCTCTTTACCATTATCAGATGAAATAACGGATGAACCAGGATATTTAAAGAGCGAACATACTGATTTCCTTTCAGTAATAAAGGATTTTTTGGATATAAAGTTCAAACAGTTATGCGATTCTCTTTCAATACCATCACATAAATCAACGATAACAGATATAAAATCAACTGATTACTCTGTTATAATTGATATAACTATATATAATGAAAAATGGAATACAATTGATATGAAATCAGAATTATCTGAAAAACTCAATACTCTATATAAAAAAAGAAATCCAACACAAAAATCCAACAAACAAGAAAAAAACCCTAACAAAAATACAATCCAAGAAACAATACAAGAATCAAATATTTCTATAACATATGAAGATTTCTTATCTATATTTACTGATTTGGTTGATATTACAGACTCTTTTGATCTTCATTTGAACACTATTATGTTTTATGAAAATATAATTAATATAGAGATGGAGTTCACTCGTAATCTCTCTATTTATAAATTACCGATAGAATTGATACAAAATATAATGGAGAGTTTACCTCTAAAAAAGCTAAAGAAACTACCAAAATATCTATTTTCTATTAATAATGAAAAAGATAAATTGATGTCTAAGATAATTGAAAAATACTATCCAGTTATTCCTAAACTTTATAAACTGTTTAGAGAGAAATATCCTGATAATCTTAATGATCCCTTTGATTGGTTTGAATTACTTGATCAACTTGAAAATACCAAAATAGATTATCTGTATCATCAAAGATTTGCTCTTGATAGTTATAATTTTCATAAACTAGATGGTACATCTATTCCAACAAATAGAATAATACGCTTAGCTTCATTACATGGTAGATATCATATTGTGGATTTATTATTAATGGATGAAGGTATTGACCCAACAGATAAAGATCATGGTATTATTAAATATGCTTGTAAACAAGGACACATCAAGGTAGTGAAAAGATTATTAACCTTTCCCGAGATTAATCCAGGAACAGATTCAAGCATATCACTTTATGATGCTGTAATAGGACAACATACTGAAATAGTACAAATGTTATTAGAACATGGAGTTGCTAATCCTACTGTTAATAATTATCGTTGTATATCCTTAGCAGCAAACTCTAGACATATACCAATTCTTAAATTATTATTGAAAGATACTAGAACTGATTTTGCTAATAATAATTTACGTTCTAGTATTCTTAGAAAAGCTTCCAAACAGGGATATTATGATATTATTATTGCATTTTTTGAATGTGGAAAAGTTAATTTAGAGAAAGATACATTTGTATGGTATTTACTTTTAAAAAATGATCATATATCAATAATCACTTCTATATTTTTGTATTTTAGACAACATAATACATATAACAATATGTACAATTCAATTGAATCTTATATACTTAATATATGTATTAATATGTCTCCTCAATATATACACATTTTATTAAAATTGGTTAATCCCACTATGTTGGAATACTCTATTTTTATATGTCTAACTAAAGGAAAATATGATGTTGCTATATCAGTATTAGATTCTATTGAAAACATATATTCGGATACATATTTTAAAAAAATAGCAATCAATTCACTAAAAACACTTTATTGTTACATCCCTGATCGTATTAGAAATGTATATGGTCATATGTATTATAATGCATCTTTATCTGAAGTACCTGACCACATATGGATAAGAATTATGAAGATAGGTGGAGTATAGAGTAGTAAATAGGTTATCAATAATATATTTTTGTATGTACAAAAATAAGAGTGACCCCAGATCTGCAATCTTACTTCCTAAGAGTGTAAAGTATATATCTTGATACAAGATATATTTTTATTTATTTTGTTTATTAATATTTATGAACTTTTTCATGTCTACAAAGAGATGTTTTATTAACATACGATTTGTTACATTTAATACCTAATTTATATGTATATTTACATTTAAATTTACGATCTTTTGATCCTTTTATTTGCATTCTTTGTTTGTGCATAGACAACATATGTTTTTTAAATAATGTTTTTGAATCAAATGCATAATCGCATTCAAAACCTGTTGAATATATAAAATCACATTCATATAAATATTTACGCTTTTGTATTTTTTTATGAATTTCCATATGTTTGATCAATGCAGATTTTTGCTGATAATATTTATCACATTGATTACATTTAAAAGGTTTAATTCCTGTATGTACTCTCATATGCCTATTGATGGATGATTTATATTTAAAAGATGTAGGACAATATTTACAAGTGTATTTATTAGTATTTGACTCTGTATCTTCAACAGACAATTCTTTATCCTCATAAGATGAACCCTCATCCAAATCTGAAAGTACAATAGCATTATATATTGGAGATGCATCCAATACTATATTAATATTTTTGTCTTTATCTTCTTTCAAGGGGGTAAATGTTTGAGATGATAGTGGTAGGAATAGGAATGAAGTTTGAGGTGATACCATTTGAGATGATATTGATAGTGTTTGAGATGATATTGACAGGTATGGAAGGGGAGTTTGAGATGGTAGTGATGTTTGAGATGGTAGTGATGTTTGAGATGGAAGTGGAGTTTGAGATGGAAGTGATGTTTGAGATGGAAGTGGAGTTTGAGATGGTAGTGATGTTTGAGATGGTAATGGAGTTTGAGATGAAAATTGTCTTTGAGGTAATGATGAAAATGGTCGTTGAGGTAATGATGAAAATGGTCGTTGAGGTATTTGAGATGAAAATGGTCTTTGAGGTATTTGAGATGAAAATGGTCGTTGAGGTATTTGAGATGAAAATGGTCGTTGAGGTATTTGAGATGAAAATGGTCTTTGAGGTATTTGAGATGAAAATGATCTTTGAGGTATTTGAGATGAAAATTGTCTTTGAGGTATTTGAGATGAAAATGGTCTTTGAGGTAATGGTAATGATGTTGTTGGCATAAAGAATTGTGTAGATGAAGATATTGGTCGGGTTTGTGATTGGATGATAGGTGAATATTTAGGAGGAAAGAATTGTGTAGTAGTTGATTTAAGATTAAAAGGTTGTGTAATTTTTTTTGATAGTGACAATGATTCGGATTTTTTTGGTACTATTTGTGTGTTTAATTTACTATTTGAAGGATTTGGTATAGATGATATATGAGGTAAATTTATATTCCTATTATGAATCAAATGTATATCGCCTCGAATACTATGCATATATAAATGACTTGATAATTCATTGAGAGTATTAAAAATTATTTTGCAAATATTGCAAGAATGAAGAGATGGTAACAGATTTAGGGGTGGATATACGGGGTAATGCATATGTTGGTTAAAATTGTTTACTGCTCTATCTTCTCTGAGTTTAGAATCTTCGAGGCGAACCCCTCCAATCTTTGATTCAGAAGCTCTTTTCATCTAGGATGAAACTAATAATACAACTGATAATAATAGAATTGATAAAAAATCATTTTTGTGTATTTCATCTGAACATATATCTTATAGATAAGATATAGCTTCCTTCTCACAGTATATATTTAAGTTTTATCTGATACTGTAATCCATCCAGTAAATGCATATCTTCTTTTTTGTGTTGTTACAATACTTACAAAGTGATCCATTTGTTTCAAATCATCAAGTTTAAATAGAAGAAGAGAACCGAATGAAGGTGTTACTGTTTTATACACCTCTTTATTTTTGTCATCCCAGAAATGTGTTAACCCACCATGAGATGGATTCCAATCAGATGTTAAAGATAGAACAAATGTGTAATCACCCTTATTGTTATCATGATGCATACTTAAGAAATCTCCTTGTTGATATTTAGATGCAAAAAATTCATTATATCCAGTAACTTTAGAACCTATTATATTACTCAATGCCAATTTAATCTCATCACTTTTAAATACTTGTTTCAAAATACATACATAACATCTGCATGATGACTTATGAGCTCCAGATTGATGATAACTATATGAAAAATGTCCTTGATTATGAATACTTCTAGCAAATCTACGTCTTTCTTTGCATTGTGGTGATATACTAGGTATTTTTAAACTTTTATAAATATATTTATCATCTTTATTTATATATGGTAAAAATGCACATTCCCACCATTGTTCTTTATATTCTGGTATTTTTCTTTTCAATAGAGAGATAAACTTATCACTTAGAAAATCTTTGATAACAACAATACGCTCTTCAGTAAGAGTTTCAGTTAGAGAGTTTAACCCATCTTTATAAGATAAAGATACAACAGGGAATGGTAAATTAGTTTTCGATGGTATTATCTCTTTTTGAATCTTGATAGGGTATTCAAAAGGCTCATCAAGTTCAGCATAGGGAGCTTTACCAAATTTATCAGTATCTTTTATATTTAAAGTTGGTTTTGGATATCTCACCAACTCAGCGACTCTAAAGAAATAACTCATTCTCCCACCTATCAAATATTTACTTCTGATTAGGATTTCCATATTAACTAATCCAACCATATTCTCTTCCCATGCCTCATCTTTTGTTATTTTATTAATCATTCGAAGATACTGCATTGCTCTTTGTGATTCACTCTTATCCCATATAACTTCTATACTCTCTTTAGAAAATCGATTTTTCATCCATTCACATATATCTTTATCATCAGTACATAGAAAGATACGTTTCGATTCACTTATATCCCAAACTTTTAAAGTCTGTTCTACATAATATTCTAATGGTACAACTCCGGATTCTCTACCTTCTCGACCATGTGACTGTACAATTTTACCGTTTTCAGTATAATTTTTCATAGTTGATATTTTATCAGTTCTTCTAATATGTAATACAGTATCAGTATCTGGATTAAATCCACTAAGTTTTATCCTTTCATTGATCTCATATAAAATATCAGGTCTCAATTTATACACTTTTTTACATTGTTGGCTATACCATTCTATACGTTTATTATTAAAATTTGAAGGAGGTGATTTATTCCATCCATTTGGTGTACTATTCCATACTCCATTTGATATATTCGATGATGAATAAAATTTATAACTTGTAAAATATGAGTGCCAATCCTTAAGGTTACCATTATTAAGTAGATCATTATTAAGTAGATCATTATTAAGTAGATCATTATTAATAGAGATATCATCAAGAAGATCATTATTAATAGAAGAGATATTCTTCTGAATTTTTAGATCACTCTTTCGAGGTAAACCCGAAGGGGTTAGATCACTATTACCATTGAATCTTGGTATTTTTCTCCCCTCTTCTACTAAAACTAAATTTAGATTATGCAATGAGGAGTAATGTTGTGCTAAAATGATAGCATGTATAATAGCTCCTAAACCACCTGAATTCTCTTTCGTAAAGGAGAATCCATATTTATCATCTTTAACTGTATCTTTAAGATAAGTATTTAGAACAGTATTAGTACTATTTTCCATAATATCTACGATATCTGATCGTAAGAATCTAACTTTTAATTATTGAAATGAACTTTTAGAATATATATGATTTTCATATATAATTTTTATATATAATTTTTATATAATTTTTTCATATATAATTTAGCAGATAGTAGTATTAAGACGAGCTTGACATATAAATTGTATCTTATCATGATTTGTTGTTTCATCTAAATAACTTAATATTGTATCAAATAGTTCACTAGGTAATTTATCAAATAAATCTTCACGCCTTATGTTAAATATGAATGTTATTGTTGTTGGTAAATATGTAAAATCTTTTACTTTTATATAAGCTTTCATTAGTAAATCATCAATATCTAACTTTATCATAATATTTTGTATTCTCTTTTCAAAATCTATAATGAATTTTGGACTATTTATCAGGATTTGAGATAATTTCAATGAAGATATATCAGTTTTTAAAGGATTAAAAGAACTAGTTATAGCAACTACTGCATTTATTCTATCATAATTAGGTGATCTATTTATTAAAGTTACAGATGCTTTATAAGATTCCCCCGGATATACATACAATATATCACGTTTTAATAATGAATCTATATCACTCTCTAATAAAGATATGATTCTATGAAAATAATTTTCCATATCTTACTCTTTTATATCTTATATTAATATATTATATTAATATTTTTTGTAAATTTATCATTGACAATTATCAATTTCATTCTATGCGAGTTACTCTATCATAATTTCCTTCAATATCTTCATGATTTACACACAATATATATTTATACTTATTTATATTTTCTTTTGATGTAGAAATATTATAAAGTGATCCCTGTTCAATACATAAGCGTTTTAGTGTGTTCAAACATCTGGTTCTCATCTCTCCATCTAATGATGATAGGGATTCATCTAATATTAAGATAGGAGAAGGTGACACTAAATTTAAAGCTAAAGTTAAGGCCATTGATATTCTATCTCCCTCTCCTCCACTCAGACCAGATATTCCATCATATTCAATACCATGATATAACACTTTAAGATTTATAGTAGGTTTAGTTATACCTTTTTTACTTTTCAATTGCTTAAATAATTGTAATGTGACTGTTATAGGTTTATCAAATATATCAGATAATATTTTATTCATCAATCTATTAATTTCATCAACTGTTGATTGTAGTTGAAAACATTCAGCATCTACCGCTTTAGCTTTTAATTGTGTTAATGCAACACTATCACTCAATAACTCATTTATAATTTTATTTTTTTCTTCTAATCTACATTGTAATTCATACATACGATAATAATATTTTGCACCATCCAATATAGATAAAATTCTAGGAATCTCTACCCGTAATAAATCTATTCTTTCTGAATATGGTATCTCGTTACTAATTCTAACAATTTCAGAAAGATTATTACTTATTTCATCCTTAATAGATTTTAATACCTCTAATTCAGATATAACAATATTTAATTTATTTTTCAAATCTCCAGTATAACTGTTCCATTGTACAAGTGTTTCAATAAGAGATGTGATAGTTTGAATTTTTCCAGATAAAGAGATTCTTTCACTATCTATTATTGCTTTTAATTTTGATACTTTACTGTGTTCGTTACTTAATAAAGTTTTCAATGTTATCATAGAATCATTAATATATTTAGTCTCCTCCTCTATAGGTTTATTTAATCTGTTAATTGTCTTTTCTGCATTGATAATCTCTTTCTCTTTATTCATGATATCTGAAGAGTACCTAGTATTTATCTCAATATTATTTTTTTCTACAATTTCCAATTGTTTATTAAGTTCTTCTTCTGTAAATTGATAGTCAATAATAGTATTTCTATTTATCATATATTGGGATAAATTTACAAGAAGTTTACAAATTGAAGAACTTATAATTGGTTGTTTGACAACTATAATATTTCCCAGAATATTGTATCTTTTTTGCATATTATCTCTTTTTGTACTTAAACTTATAACAGTATCTTTACTATCAGAGATCTTAGATCTTAGGTTAGTATCATTTATAATATCTTTATTTGTAAATATATCCATAGGTAATGTCTCCTTTAAGTTATCTAGTTGATTATTCAAAGCATTCAAAATATTTATTTTGTTTATAAGAGATCTAATACTATTAATTAATACTTCTCTATTAACAATATAATCAGCTGACGGGGGTGATATATCACTTTTAACTAATGAGGATTGAACATATCTGATATATGATGAACAATGAGGACATTTTAATATATTTTGACTTCTCTTTGCATCATTATACTCAGTTACAATTGTATCTAAATATTCTAATGTTCCCATATTTATGGTTAGATTATTATTTATTAAATGATCTGATATATCTTTGTGAGCTAAATCTCTTTGTTTTTGTAAGGTTATATATGAGTCGTATAATTTTCTTATAGAGAGAATTGATGTTATCTCCTTTATCTTTTCTAAACATATATTTTGTTCAGATGAGATTATCTCAATATTATATGAAACATTTAATAAATTTGATAACTCTATACCGTGTTTATATTTTCTCTCTTGATCAGATATATTTAGAATATCTGATTCAGTCCATATTTGTTTATGTTTCAATAATTCATTTACATTTATATTATTAGTATTATTTTTGTCGCCTTGCGTAATACTATTCATTAAAGATGATATTTTTTTATCCAAATCTGTTTTTATCTGTTCTCTCTTTTTCAGTAATAGTTGTTTTGATATGATATCATCTTTTGATGTATTATAATTGTGTGTAGTCATTAACAATTTTTCATTTATATGTGTTATATACTGTTTGCAAGTTATAATTGTATTTTTATTAGTTGAAATTTCAACGATAATTGATGATTTTATTGTTGCCAATTTAGAAGCCAATATTTGTTGTTGTTTATAATTATTTTTAGAGAAAATAGAAAACTGAGTATCTATAGAAAGTAATCTATTCTCAAGTATAATTGTATTATCATTAAAAGGAACAAGAATTTTCCCTAATAATTGTGGTATTTCTGTGAATATTGTATTTTCGGAGATAACTTTTAAATTTGCTATTATTGATTCTGAAGAGATAACTAAATTAATATCAGGGAAAGTATCATGTATTAATTTATTGTGTAAAGTATTATTCATCAAAATTATCAATTGTTTACGCAAATTGGTTTGTTGTTGAATAGCTTGTAATATAGATGTGTTATATGACTCTATAGTTTTGTTTAATGAATTGATATTTCCTAATCTTTTCTGCTCATTTGCAAACAATTTTTGTAATTCAATCATTAATCTCTCTTTATCGTCTTTCTCTTTTTCTTTTATTATTATTTGTTCTTGTGTCATAACCCATTCTGGTAAGATAGGTTTTCGTATAAGATCTGAATTTAGTAAAGAATTCTCTGTTCTATGTTCAACTTGTAAATCATGTAATTGATGATTAATATTGCATAAATTCTCTTCTATAATAGAGAGATATTTTGATGGATCCTCTGATGCAAAAGATAACATATTTAGAAGTATCATTCTTTCAGCATTACTTTTAGTTAAAAGATCACATCTCATTCCTTGTGTAATATAACTACTAGCTTTCCATAGAGATTTGGAACCATAACGATTATTAATTATCACCTGTCCTGGATCATTATCAGAAAATTCAATACTTTGAGTATAATTTAATTTAAGTTTTGGTAAAATTTTTACAATGAATTGTGAATAATTGGGTGAAATTAGTATTTGTTGTAATATATTTAAATTTAATGGTATAACTCTTAATAAATTAGGATGTCCTTGTCTATATATAATGTAATCCTCATCGATAAGTATAACATAACATTTATCTTTTGGGGACTCTAAATTGTAAATACCTCTCATACTACCATATAAACACCAGTATATACCTTCAAATATAGTTGATTTACCAGCTCCGGATTTTCCAGTTATGAGAGTTAATTTACCACATTCAAAAGTATATTCACATCCGACACATGATCTAAAATTGTTTAATAGTATTCTCATGATCTATTATTTTAAATATTTTTTATACTTTTGATTATCGATTCAGTTTACATCATTTTGTCTAAAAAGATAATATGGTATGATAATCTGCAATTTATTTTTGATAGAAAACTATAAATATGGATAATTTGGCTTCAGAAGCTAAACGAGATAAAAATATTTCATTAGAAAATACTCCCATGAATAAATATACATCTTATAAAGATCCAGCATTGGGGAAAAAACTATTATCCAATCCATCATTATCTCAGCAAATGGGAATTGAATCATTGTCATCAGATGTAACTATCCTATTATATCCAAAAATACGAGAACTCTTCACTATTAAAGATGATAAAGATGACAAAAATAAAGATGGTAAAAATAATTTGATAACAACTAATGGTAAAGATGATAATAGATCATTTGTCAATAATTACCTTTTAATACCATCTGGTGATATGAAAGAAAAGGACATAAAAACAACAGAAATGTATGAACGTATTAAAAAAAGAGATGAAGTTATTTTTAGAGTTGAAATGTCACCAGAAGAGAGAGAAGAAAAAAAATCTAAATTGTCAAAACTTGATAAACAGGCATTAGCTAGAGATATATTTAGACGAACCGATTGGAGTTATTCTAGACCACCCTCAGAGATATCACAAACATCTGTTACTCCCAATACTTCTCCCCGTAATACTTCTCCCAAAGAGGTTGTAGGATTACCGCCTGTTATTTCAGATATTGCAACTTATTGCAGAGAAAGATTTTCTCTTAGGGGTGATAGTCCATGTAGAGTAAGTGTTGGATTATATATGAGAAATGCAGGATTTTCTATTGAAGCACCACCTCATGAAGTCGTAGCAAGAATTCTCGTTTCATTTAATGAAGAGGAGACATATACTTTATCACCACATATATTTAAAGATTTAAATAATAAAAAAGATGGAAGAGTATCAAGTGGGTTACCTGAGCAAAATATAAAAATTGTATACAAAGAACCAACGGATGATTATACTGGAGATGAATATCCAAGAAGAGGTTATGCAGGTATATATAATTTAGGACCAGGAAGTATGGCCAGATATCGTATTGTTGTTTCAAAAACAACAAAATCTAATAGAAATACAAGAAGATTACCTACAGCACCTGGTTTGAGAACTGGTAAAACTAAAATGTGTATAAGAAGGGGTAATTATGAACGTGTTACTGCAATTTTAGATTTTTATCGCTCAGATTCTTTGATAAATGAGGATCTCTCAGATACTGAAGATGTCAATAAATTTATTTTTCCAGTGCAAAAGTTGATGAGTAGATTCTCTCAACTTTCTGGTATTGAGATACCAGGTGTTTCAGAAATCTTTGATAAAGAGAAAGATGCAAAGAAAAAAGAGGATGTAGAGAAGAATAGTGAAGTAAAAAAGGATAAGGATAAGGATAAGGATAAGGATAATGTTAATAAACCTCCAGTTCGTAAGAGAAAACGTAAACGTAAGAATGCAAACAATGTTAACTCAAATGGTACAAATTTTAATTCTAAACGTGATATGAAAAAAGCACTCAATTCTATTAAGGATATTAAAGATAAAATAGAAGAACAGATTCCTAAAGAATTGATAGAATCTTTAACTTCCATATTTGGTAATTTAACATCTACTGACTCTTCCGAAGGATTTGATCTCTCAACAATTGAAAATCTTATCAGAGGTCTGGAAAATAAAGAAGAGGAGAGTAAAGAAGAAGATACGAAGAGTAAAGAAGAAGAGAGTAAAGAAGAAGATACGAAGAGTAAAGA
>SDBT01016338.1_pt1 | contig 11750 bp, 10 predicted proteins | sample 2277101 | NCBI WGS metagenome assembly SDBT01 (sample SAMN10404973, study PRJNA504765) | marine sediment metagenome | isolation source: marine sediment core GS10_PC15, 103 cmbsf | place: Arctic Ocean: Southern Knipovich Ridge | collected 2010
CATGATTTCCTCTTATGGGGTTTCCATGTTAGAGGTGCACAACTTATGCTACTACATCATTTCAATCAGCCATTGATCTATTAACTTGTAGGTCTGTCCATTTTTTGGGGTCCACTATAAGTTATGGTTTCTGAGTTTTCTGATTCTCTCATCAAGTGGAGGGTGCGTGGAAAAGAGGGCACGAAAACCCTTTTTTGAGCGCGTTGAGATCTTAAGAGACTGAAAAGCAGCCTTCTCGAAGGTTTTGTCTGTCTCTGTGGATAGGCTTTTTAGGGCCTCAAGAGCTGCGACCATCTTCTCGGCACCTGCGAGCTGGGCTCCTCCACGGTCGGCCCGAAACTCCCGTTTTCTAGAAAAGAAGCAGATGGCGATTGAGCCCAAAATAAGAAAGAGGAACTCAAACAGATAGACTAAGAGAATATAAGAGAAGGTGCTCATTCCATCCGAGGAGCGCCTGCTTGAACGATTGCCCATACTTCCAATGGCATAGGCAAGGATGCGAGCGAGGAACATGGCAAAGGCATTCACCACTCCTTGAATGAGGGTCATGGTGATCATATCACCGTTAGTGATGTGAGAGATTTCATGTGCGAGGACGCCTTCGAGCTCTTGATGAGACATTTTATTTAAGAGGCCGGAGGATACAGCAACAAGAGCACGCTTTTTGGAGGGACCGGTGGCAAAGGCGTTGACTTCTTTTGAGTCGTAAATACCTACTTGTGGCATCACTTTGAGTCCACCCTGCCTTGATAAGGTGTAGACAAGGGTGATGAGTTCCGAGTGTTGAGGTGGTGCCTCAGAGGGATTAATAATGCGCACCCGCATGATCCACTTTGCCATTTTGCGAGAAAGGGCAAGAGAGATGAGTGCTCCGCCAAAACCCCAGACTAGACAAAAGATAAGCAGCGAAGTGAGATCTAGACCGAATGAATTTATGTATGGTCTGACGCCTAAAACATGGAGTAAAAAAAAGAGTGTCAGAATGACCAGAAAGTTGATCGAAAAAAATAAAAAAAGTCGGCGAATGATTTGCATGGCTGCTGTCTCTAGGTGTTGTTCAGGGGGCTATTTTACAGATGTAAGTTCTCGTTGTCAAGCGATTGAAATTTTGATTTCAGTTGCAACTAAATTGAGTGTTTTGCGATGACATTACGCCAATTTAGATCATCGATCTTAGGCAAGAGGAAATTAGGCATGGCAATAAAAAAATTGGAAGAAAAAAATAGTTGTTATGTTTTGATTACATGTGGTGATCCAAATGATGAGGGCAAGATGAGTGTTGAGATGTCTTACGAAGGGGACATAGACTTAGCCGCCCTATTGATTGATCAAGCCTCTACGATTATTCACGGAGAAAGAGACGAGCATGACGCAACAATGTCCAACTCTTGATACCTTTTCAAGTTGGTATCAGAGAAACAAAGAACAAGTCCTCGAAGATTTCTTTGCTTTCCTGCGCTACCCATCTATTAGCACAGATCCAAAATATTCAAAAGATGTCCGCAACACTGCGATGTGGCTCAAGGACTATTTACAGACCTGCGGCCTCGCTGCAGAGCTTTGGGAGACAGCAAAGCACCCTGTTGTCTTTGCTTCATTGATGCAGGCAGGGCCTGAGGCTCCTACGGCGCTCTTTTACGCCCATTACGATGTACAACCCGTCGATCCACTTGATGAGTGGGATTCAGGGCCTTTTGAGCCTGTTATAAAAGGGAATCAGGTCTATGCACGCGGGGCAATGGACTGTAAGGGGCAGTGTTTTTATGTTGTGACTGCTATTAAGGCGTATCTTGAGCTAATGCAAGGGACTCAAATAAATATCAAGGTCTTCATTGAAGGAGAAGAAGAAGTAGGTAGTGTGGGATCGGAGGGGATCTTGCCTCAGCGGGAAAAAGAGCTGCAGGCTGATTACCTCTTTTTGGTCGACTTTGGGCTGATGGATGCCGAGACACCAGGAATAATGACGGGAATGCGCGGCCTTCTTGCAATGGAAATCGATGTGCAGAATAGCTCCATTGATCTTCACTCAGGTGTACATGGAGGGATGGCGCTCAATCCCAATCACGCTCTTGTCCACGCTCTTTCGAAGCTGCGTTCGGAGAGTGGAGAGATTGCCGTAGATGGATTTTACGACGATGTCACCATGCCGAGTGACGAAGACCTAGAAAAACTCAATTTGACTTTCGATGCTGAGAAATACAAAGAGACATTTGGGATTAAGGCTTTTGCAAACGAGCCTAATTTTTCGCTCATTGAATCGAACTGGCTGCGTCCTTCTCTCGACATCAACGGAATGGGTGGTGGTTATGTTGGAGAAGGGTTTAAGACGGTCATCCCTGCAAAAGCGAGTACAAAAATTTCGTGTCGCCTTGTTCCTTTTCAAGACCCTGAAAAAATTGCCAAATCAATTGAAAAATTACTGCGAGACAACCTTCAAAAAGAACTTGATGTGAGAATCAATGTGCATCAAGCGACAGCTGCATACCATGCCCCCTTTGACACAAACGTTGTAAAAATAACTAAAGAAGCTTATGAAGAAGTGTTTAGGAAGAAGTGTCACATGTTCCTATGTGGAGCGACAGTCCCCATTGTCCCCAAACTTGCGGAGCATGTAGGAGGGGAGGCAGTGATGATGGGAATGTGTCTCAATAGTGATGATATTCATGCTCCCAACGAACACTTTGGCCTCGACCGCTTTGAAAAAGGCTTTTTAGTCATTGGAAGGATTCTCAGTTTATGTTCGAGTCACTCCTAGACCTCAAAAAAAAACAGTCATCGAATCAAGATGAGAAGTGCTACATTTTGGTGCAGTATTTTCTAGTCGGTCCTTTCTTGCTCATTGCTACTCTTACCCTGGCCCTTTTTAAACACTGCCTCTCACTATATTGGCCTCCTGTGTGGTCGATTGGATTTGTCCTCTCTTTGGGTTGTGGCTTTTTAATTACTATCCTTTCTTTTCGAGAAGGGGCAGCTTTTCTGTCCCTGGCTTCCTACAAAGATGAAGAAAGAGAGAGAGAAGCGTGCCGTTTAGAGTCTCTTTTGAGAGAGTCAGCGGATGCCCTGGCTCAAAAGAAAGAGAGGTCTAAAGTGGTCATGGAAATGCTCCACGGCCGTATGTTAGAGGCCGAGGCTAAAGCGGACTCCTTCGAAGAGCTAGCCTCCCTCAAAAAGTACGAATGGGAAGCTCTTGAGGAAGAAAAAGAGGCCCTCTTTCAAGAGAAGGTGAGCGTGCAACAAGAACTCTTAGAACTTATGCGAGAGCTTGATACTCTACCAGCCCTGCGGGAGAAGCTAGAGTCTTTAACACAAGAGAAACATCTCTTCAAAAATCACCTCCAAGAGCAGCAAGAACAGGAACAAGAAATAAGAGAGGAACTAAGTAAGGCACGCGCTCTGCCTCCTCCTCCCCATCCTTACGATGAGCTTAAGAAGCAGTTTGAAGAGAAAGCCGGAGTGCTCAATGCCACGCGCAAAGAGCTCTTTGCCATAGAAGGGAAATACTTAGCTCTCCAAAAAGAAGTGGAGGACAAACTTCTAGAGCCTCATCAGGAGGTACAAAAGCTCCTAGAGCAATTCACAGAGCTCGGCGCATATTGCAGTCGTCTTGAAGAGGATCTTAAGCAACACCAAGAGCTCCTTACAGAGGTCAGCGTAAAAAAGACGGTACGTAAAAAACGAAAGACTACTCCCAAAAAAGTCAAAGTTAACGAGACTGTCGTCGCCGATCTTTTCTCAGAAAAAACCATCAAAGCCAAAGCAAATACCTAGTTAATCAGGTTCTCCTTAAGGAGAGCTGGATTAACTGCCTTCCTGAGCCCTGTAGGGGCGACCGTGAACGAGCCCAGGGTTATTGGCAGAGAAAAAATGATCCGAGCCCTACAGGGGCGCATTGACTAATTAGAAATCTTACCCCTAGCCTGACTTTCCTAGTCTTTGTAGACCACAGCATTTCGAGCCCTTTAGAATCTAGTACTTTTGGGCACTTAATGACTTTCTCTTGCCACTTCTTAACTTTGAGTTGTTTCCCTTCAACTCCTGCGTACACTATCATTCCGTTTTGCTAAAAGATATCGATTCATTTTCCCGAAAGGCGAGTTCGGTAGTTTGAATCGATCTGATAGAGTGCAGTCTTATAGCTAAAAGAGAGATCTTTCGAGATCACTCTCCGGCTTTTTCTTTAACTCCACAGGCCAGCCAGTGATTGCTTGACTTCCCTTTTCTTTGAAGAGGACATTACAACTTTGCTCCTACATTCTGCAGAAGAGCGTGGCGAGATAAAGACTTCTATTGTAAGCTTCTATTTCAAACAAACTATTTTTTTTGACTCATGATCACCTTTCAAGAACTCATTCGTCGTCTTACGGATTTTTGGGAAAAACAGGGTTGTGTCATCCATCAGGGGTACGACCTGGAGATGGGAGCGGGAACATTTAATCCTGCTACTTTTTTAAGGAGTTTAGGGCCGGAACCCTATTCGACAGCCTACGTCGAGCCGTCACGCCGCCCTAACGATGGGAGATACGGGGAAAACCCCAACCGGTTCCACCGCTTCCACCAATACCAAGTGATCATCAAGCCCTCCCCTCCTGACATCCAAGAAATGTACTTAAAATCTCTTGAGGCGACGGGCCTTAAGCTTAAGGATCACGACATCCGCTTTGTACACGACGACTGGGAAGCTCCGACTCAAGGAGCCTGGGGCCTTGGCTGGGAGGTGTGGATCGACGGAGTGGAGGCCACGCAGTACACCTACTTCCAAATGGTGGGAAGCCAACCTCTCAACCCGATTAGTGTAGAGCTCACTTACGGTCTTGAGCGTCTAGCGATCTTCCTGCAGGGAGTGGACCACTTTTTAGACCTTAAATGGAACGACACGCTCACCTTCCGCGACATCGTCTACGAGCAAGAGGTAGAGTGGAGCACCTACAACTTTAAAGAGGCATCCACAGAGATGTGGCAACGGCACTTTACCGATTACGAGAAAGAGGCAAAAGATCTCATTGCAAGAAATCTTCCCATACCGGCCTACGACTTTGTGATCAAAGCGTCGCACGCCTTTAACATTTTAGAGGCACGTGGAGTGATCTCTGTAACAGAGCGCACAGGATACATCACTCGGATTCGCAATCTCTCTCGCCTCATCGCCGCAGCCTACATCTCTTCAAGAGAGAATTTAGGCTTCCCCTTATCTCCACAGAAGGAAGCTAAAAAAGAAAAGTCCTTGGCTAAACTACCCACACACTTCGATGCCCGGAAAACAGAGGACTTTCTCTTTGAGATCGGATCAGAACAGCTCCCCGCAACGTTCGTCCCTATTGGGTGTAAAAGTTTAGAGACAAAGATGCGCAAGCTTCTAGACAATGAGGGGCTCTCCTACGGAGTGATCTCACTATATGCTACTCCACGTCGTCTCGCTATTCACGTGAGGGATCTTGTTGGGGGCACACCCACAAAAACAATCAAGAAACGTGGGCCTAAACTCGACGTCGCATTTGGCAGCGATGGGATGCTCACCCAACAAGGAAAAGGCTTTTTTAAATCTATTGGTCATTAGGAAGCGATACTCGTAAACGTAGAAAAAGGAGAAATCAAAGGACTCACTCTCGAAGGAGATTACCTCCATTTTTCGCAGGTTCAAGAAGGACAAAGCACTCTATCCATTCTGCAAGAAAATCTACCTAAGCTCATTCTTGACATCGATTTTCCAAAGAAGATGCGCTGGGGCGATTTAGAGATTGCCTACGCACGGCCACTGCACTGGATCGTCGCCCTCTACGGGAAACAGACAATCCCCTTTGAATTAGGAGGCGTCATTTCCGGGAACCACACCTATGGCCACGCCCAGAGAGGATCTACAAAAATCACTATCTCACATCCCGATGACTACCTCACAAAGCTCAAGAAACACTACGTCCTTGCAGATATTACTGAGAGGGAATTGTCGATTCTCGACCAACTTGGCAAGATTGAAGAAAAGCACAATGCACACGTCCTAGAAAAAGAGAAAGTGCTCAAAGAGGTGCTGCATCTCACAGAATGGCCGGAGCTCACCACTGCCGACTTCGATCCGAAATTCTTAGAAGCCCCCAAAGAGGTGCTCATCTCTGAGATGGTGACCCACCAACGCTATTTTCCCCTAGCTAGTAGCGATGGCTCCCTTAAAAACCTCTTTATTATTACAGCGGACAACTCCCCTACTGACCTGATTCGCAAAGGGAATCAAAAAGTGCTTTCTGCCCGCCTTTCCGACGGTGTCTTCCTCTACAAAGAGGATCTTAAGAGACCCCTGGAAGAGTTCAACGACGTCCTAAAAGCGATGACCTTCCAAAAAGACCTCGGCTCCGTCTTTGAAAAAGTTGTGCGTATCACCTATCACGCCAAAACCATTAACGATGCTCTCTCTTTAGCAGATGACGTCAAACTAGCACGTGCCACCATTCTCTGTAAGTCCGACCTCGCCTCCGAGCTCGTAAAAGAGTTTCCCGAATTACAAGGCGTGATTGGATGCACCTATGCCCACATCCAAAAAGAAAATTCTGAAGTAGCGACTGCAATTAAAGAGCACTGGCTACCTACGAGTGAAGGAGGAACCCTTCCAGAGACTCCCGTTGGAATCGTCCTCTCCCTTGCCGACAAAATTGACAACCTCCTCGGCTATTTTAGTGTGGGATTAAAACCGACTTCCTCCTCTGATCCCTACGCACTGAGACGTCAGGTAATTGGAATCCTCAAGATCCTTCTAAAAGAGAAAATCAGCATCGATCTCCCGGCCCTTGTAAAAAAGTGTGCGTCTCACTTTTCACAAACCATCACACCTCAACTTCTCCAAGAGATCACCATTTTTCTCACAACACGCGCAAAAGGTATCTTTGAAGAAATGGGCTTTAAAAAAGGAACTATTGGAGCGTGTTTAACGCCTCATCTCATCGATCCATTTGATCAGCTCTGCAAGATCCAAGCCCTCTCTGAGCTCACACAAAAAGCTGAGAGCTTCTCTCACCTCGCCGAGGTCTACAAGCGAGTCAAAGGGCTCCTTGAAACCCGTATTGAAGCCTCATTTAACTCTGATTTAGCCAACGAAGCTTCAGAAAAAGAACTTGTAAAGGCTCTAATCCACCTTGAAAAGCATTGGAACGAAGCTCTTGCCGCGCGCAATTACCTGCGCGCCTTTGAACTTATGGCAGAGCTCCAACAGCCGCTTGCCACACTGCTCGATTCTGTGAAGGTACTCTGCGATGATACGAAGCTAAAACACAATCGCATCGCCCTACTCCAACGCATCTTCTCTAGATTTGAGGAGCTCCTCGATTTCAGCAAACTCCAAGGATAGGGAATGACTCATTAAAGACCGTCTTGACAACTCCCCATGTCTAAAGACAAGGGATTCCTAATTCATCGAGAGCCGCTTGATTATAAGTTTATTCGTGCGTTGAAATAGAAGAAGAAACTTCCATCTGAACCTGGGGAGAATTCTTTTTCATATCATCGAATTCTCTGGCTAGCTCCAAAATCCTCTCTTCGGGAAGAGAGCCGTCGTGGATCTTAGCTTTGAGAGCTTCTCTTTTCTCCATCCACTTTCTCGTAAGGAGCTTTTGAATAGCTTCAGTGACACCCTCATCAATGCGCTTCATGTTTACTTTTCTTTGCAAAAGCTCAGAGAGGAAGGATACCTCTTCCCCCTCTTGAAGTTCTACTCCAATAGAGAGGAGGTCATGTGGCTTTCCTTGGGATAGAAGCTGAAAATAGACCTCGAATACTTTGCGACAGTGCGGATAGTGGAAGTCCTCTAGAGAGAGGTTGAGCTCAGTTCTCTCTACAATGTGGGGATAACTCTCAGAAGCAAGCAAGAGCCAGCGCACAATATCCGACTCCATCACCTTGTCCGGATCAAACTGCTGGACTGAAACGGCCTCTACTCTCTTCAGATAGATATTGGGAACAGCAACCTGATCTACGCCAATGAGATTTTCGGGCATGTGCAAAAGCTCGGCGAGTTTGCGCAAACTTTCGTGCACCATGACTGGCGCCTCCCAGGCTCGAATTTGTGTAGAAAGTGCGCGAACGAGCTCGTTTTTTCTGGAAGGGGAGCTCATATCAATCTGTTTGGAGTGGTACGACACTAAAAAGGGCAAATAAGTTTGACACTGATCTAATAGTTTAAGAAATTCATCAGGCCCCACCTCCTGCATGAGCACATCGGGATCCAATCCCAAAGGAATCGGCACAATTGAGACCTCTACGCCCTTCTTTTGAAAAAGATCCCCGATCTTCACAGCAGCAGCTTGCCCCGCGGGGTCGCCATCCAATGCTAAATAGACGTGATTTACACCAAGGCTCAAAAGCTCGGCAACATGACCCTCTCCAAAAGCGGTCCCCTGCCCTGCCACGACAAAATCGATCCCCTCGTGAATTAGACGCAGGGCGTCAATCTGTCCCTCAACGACGATCACACGCCGCTCTTTGGCTATCCGGCGTCTCGAGTATGAGAAGCCAAACAGTATATAAGACTTCTTGAAAAGAGGCGTCTCAGGCGTGTTGATGTACTTGCCTCCAAACGTCTCCTCTCTAACTTTACGGGCTGAAAATCCAATGACAGATCCCATCTTATCTAACACGGGAAAGGTGATGCGATCGGAGAAAAAGTCGCGCTTCATCCCACTCTGTGTCACTCTAATGAGTCCCACCATCTCAGAAATCTCGTCTGATACTTTTTCTCTGCGCAAGTACCTAAGTAAAAGATCGGGAGCGTTAGGCGCAAAGCCAATACGAAATGCCCGGATAAAATCGAGAGTGATTCCCCGTTTGTAGAGGTAATTTAAAGCTAAATGCCCCTCTTTTGTATGAAGCAAACAAGCGTGGTAAAAATGAGCGGCTTTTTCCATTGCCTCTTTGAGAACCTTCTTGTTCACCTGCCCATCTCCACTTGAAGCTTCTTCTCTCTCTAAAACAATCTGAAAACGCTCCGCTAAGTGCTCTATAGACTCTGCAAAGCTCATCTTCACATGATTCATCAAAAAGGCAATGGCATCGCCGTGAGCTCCACATCCAAAACAGTGGTAGTGAGCGTCTCCACGCTTCACAATAAATGAAGGAGACTTCTCTTCATGAAAGGGGCAGCACGCCTTGTAGCTCGCCCCCGAGCGCTTTAAATCGAGGTGGGGCTCCAGAACCTCTACAAGATCAATCCGCGAACGCAGAAGCTCTAAGCTCTCTTTTTTGAAAACATCCATATCAAACTACTTTACTGAGAACCTTAGTCACTGTCAATGCGCACCCTCCATGAGGAGACGCTGAACAACCCCCATTTCAATGGCGAAAAAAGTTTTTTTGCCACAGAGAGCACAAAGAAAAGGATTGCTTTCTCTGTACTCTCTGTGTTCTCTGTGGTAATTTTTCTTTTCCCATTCTAAAAAGATCTTCATAATAAATGGGAATTGAGAGTAAAAGAACTTGTTATGGATCAAAAAAAAGCTGCTCCACCACCTCTGCAAAAACTGAACTCTTTGACAGAGCTCGAAGATATGATAGAGACGGAGGGTTTCAAGCCCGTCTCTCAACCAATCCTCAATGAGCTACGCCAGAAAATCAAAGACGCCATGATCCCCCTCCTTATTCAAATCTTTCATTTGCGTCGAGCCAAACAAGAAGACCCACCATCATCCCGCCTTCAAAACAACGCCTCCCAGCAAGACGATAATGTTGTTTCAAAATTGAGCACACTCCAAAAGGATTTAACTCAACTCTCTCTGTGGTGCACGAGCTGTTTGAATCAAATAGAGAAAGCCCTTTCCCCTGAAGAGGAAAAGCTACCGAAGCAATGCGCCGCTTCTAAAAAAATCTCCAATCTAAAGTTCTCTCAGCTCTTCTCTTTTGAGAGTCCATCACAGAATACACCGAACCTGAGAGAAAAACTAAAATTGGGAGAAAAGGAGCACCCTCCCTCTCCTAAAAAAACATCCCTACTCAAAGCCATTTCCCTTGCATTTAGACGAAATCAAAATCTATGACAACAACAACACCTTTAACTCCGATGATGGTCCAATGGCATGCTTGTAAAGAAAAAGCACAAGACGCCTTAGTATTCTTTAGACTCGGAGATTTTTACGAAGCGTTTTTTGAAGATGCCGAGATCATCTCTCGGGAGATCAACCTTACTCTCACAAAACGCGCGGATGTACCGATGTGCGGCGTCCCCTTCCACACCTGTGACAATTACGTCGATAAACTCATCGCCCGGGGGCACAAAGTAGCCATCGTCGAGCAACTCGAAGACCCCAAGCTGGTAAAAGGGATCGTCAAGCGAGGCATCGTCCGTATAGTTACCCCAGGAACGCTCGTCACTTCGACTCTGCTGGCCGATAAAACAAACAACTTTTTAGCAGCTCTAACCCAAATAAACGTTCATTACGGACTCGCTATCCTCGATCTCACCACCTCCGACTTCCGTGTGATGGAAATCGAAAACAAAAAACACCTCCTCGATGAACTCATCCGCCTGCGCCCCTCTGAGATGATAGTCTCAGAAGAGCTGCACAAAAAAAACGAAGATCTCCTCTCCTCTCTCAAAGAGAGCTTTCCCCTCACCCTCACAAAGCGACCTACCCGGCACTTCGACCACGAGACCTGTATGAGCACCCTGCTCATGCACCTTCGCGTCCAAACTCTCGACGGCTTTGGCCTCCGCGGGATGGTCTCTGCCGTCAATGCTGCAGGAGCCCTCCTTGCATACGTCATCGATGAGCTTCAGCTCCCTGCTGAACACATAGAGAACATTAAGAAAGAGACACTCTCCTCCTACATGGCACTCGATAGAGTAACACAACACCACCTCGAGCTCACCACTTCAATCAGCGGAAGAAATGGGGCCACCCTCCTCTCTATCATCGACAATACAGCCACCTCCATGGGGGGAAGAAAGTTAAGGCAGTGGCTAACCCGCCCCCTTCTTGACGAGGAGCAAATTAGAGCACGCCAAGAGGCGATTCACGCTTTGATGTCAGCCTCGCCTCAGCTTGATCACTTAGGAAAAATTCGCGACTTAGAGCGCCTCATCATGCGTCTCTCCAGCGGCTACGGCACGCCAAGAGACTGCCAAGGCTTACGTCTCTCTCTCGAAGAAATCCCTCCACTAAAAGAGGCCCTAAGACCACTCTCCTCACCTCTCATACAAGGGAACCTAGAACAACTCATCGACCTGTCTTCTCTAACTGAAAAGATCAAAGAGGCGCTTGTAGAAACACCCCCTTTACGTCTATCTGACGGTGGCATCTTCAAAGAGGGATTCAATCTTGAGCTCGATGAATTAAAAAACATTGTCACCGACTCACAGGCATGGATCGCCCGTTACCAAACCCGTCTGCGCGAAGAGACTCAAATCAAAACCTTAAAAGTCGGTTTCACTAGAGCGTTTGGCTACTACATTGAAGTGAGCAGAGGACAATCTGAAAAAATGCCCGAGAGCTTCCATCGGCGCCAAACTCTCGTCAGCACCGAACGGTTTATCTCTCCCGAACTCAAGGAGTATGAGGTGAAGGCACTGAGCGCCCAAGAGAAAATCGCTCAACTCGAAAACACCCTCTTTCTACACCTACGTGAAGAGATTGCCAAAGAGACACAGACAATCCTCTTATTAGCAAACAGCATCGCCACCCTAGATTGTCTACATAGCCTAGCTACCGTCGCAAAAGAAAAAAAATTCACCTGTCCCGTCGTCGACTCCAGCAACCAAATCGAAATCACCGGAGGGAGAC
>SDBT01016339.1_pt1 | contig 11750 bp, 17 predicted proteins | sample 2277101 | NCBI WGS metagenome assembly SDBT01 (sample SAMN10404973, study PRJNA504765) | marine sediment metagenome | isolation source: marine sediment core GS10_PC15, 103 cmbsf | place: Arctic Ocean: Southern Knipovich Ridge | collected 2010
CAACTCGTTCATGCGGCCGGCGAATCTGCTCCGGGATCACTCCCATCAGGGACTCATGCGGTCGCTCTGGGTGTCGAAAACGAAGCCGCACTCGAGAAGCTCGAGCGACGGCTAATCAAGCTTGGGGTTCCCCATCACGCAATCCGCGAACCGGATTCGCCGTGGTGTGGAGCCCTCATGGCTATTGGCGTGGTGCCAATGGTTCAAAACAAAACATTGCGCAAGGCCACAGGGCATTTGCGCTTACTCAACTAAGAAAGAAAAGAAAAATGGAAAACATCAACATCGAAAAACTCGTATCCGACATCAAAACTGCTGAAGAGGCCCACCGGGGAACCGGATGGGATATCTGGTGCAGCAGAAGGGGGCTGGGGACAACCCATACCAAAGAGGGCCATTTCCGTGGTGCTGGTGGAACAGCCGGCCGCTTCTACCCTGACGACTATGCCGAACATATGACGTCCCTCTACACCCTTCGCGCATTTTTGCGTGGGAGGATGCATAGGAAAAATCCGCCTGAGGAGATACGGGGTTACAATAGATCGATGCAGGAGAACGGCTCCGAGCATCGGATATCTTGGGACATGGAGGAGCACAATAGAAAGATTGCGGAGAAAGCCTCGGCTCAATACCAAAGAGAGGAAGCTGCGTAGATCTCCCAATCATCCCCCAAATCGACGCAGTGATGTCCTACGGACATCCTAAGCGTCATTCTAATTTCTTTCCAGTCAGGCGTACACATGCTCGATTGTGGTACAATCATGCCCCCACCAAAGGTAAGCCATGACCGACAGCTACAACCAAGAATCAATAAACCTGGTATCCGCTTCGCCCTCCACCACGAATGCATCAGGATTGACGCTTCTCGAGGGGCACATTGTGGTCCAATCGCCGTTACTGGACGACGCGGTGGTGCTAACCGCATTAGTTCAGCAGCTAAATATCCTCGGGGTAATTGGAATCGGAGGAGTAGATGGCGATCAGGTCTACTTCAGTGCTTCCTGCCCTTTCAACGTCCTTATTGCCGGCGCCGTAACCCGAGGCGATTTCATCCAAAGCAGCGCTGTCGCCGGAGTTGGAGAATCTGGGTTAGCAGAACCGGGCGCATTTGCTATCGCTATTGAAAGCAATGCGGACGTCGGGACCAAGCTCGTTCGATGCCGAAGCGTTCGTACCGAACTCTTCTAATCACCACCCAATTCTGGAGTCGGGCGGCGTAGAGATCTCGTATCTAAGAAAATCGTTGTCAAGTCCGAAAAGGGACAATTTTGAGCGGCGTACGGAGGACTGAAAAGGTCTCCGGCGCCGTTTCTTTTTTCGCAGATAAGATTTGTACTGGAAGATCTACGGCTGTACTATCCGCGTGGAGAAGCGTAAACCGCGCACAGCGGTTCAAGAGGCAAAACTATGGGATATCTACCATCGGAGGGTTCTTCACTTGCTGAATGCCAGGAGGCCTATGAACGCCACTATAATTCAGGCGGAGTAAGCTACAAAAGACGCGAGCAACAGGATGTTGTTAATGGTTTTGTGAGCGCTGCTGGGTGGTCCCCAGGAATGAGTATTCTGGATGTCGGATGCGGCATCGGATTCCACGCTCAACTCTTATCTCGTAAGGGTTTTCGAGTTACTGGAATCGACTTTTCCAAGACGGCAATTAGTCTGGCCGCAAGTCGCCCTGGACCGAACTACATTTTGCAAGATGCAACCACGTATGCGCCTAAGAAAAGGTTCGACGGCGTCTTGTTCAATGATTTTTCGCTTTTCCATTACGAGCTAAACGGAGTCAATCAGCTCAACGTTGACATGGATGCGTTTATCGCCAGAATTTTCTCCTGGCTATCACCTGGCGGATCAATACTCATCAAGGCGCCCACGAATATACCCGGAATCGACTCAAACAGCGTCGTTGATTTTGCAAGCGCATTGCACTCGCATGCCGGCCAGATGGACCGCTCGAGCAGTCCACACACCATCCTGATCTCCGCAAGATCCAAATATTCAGCCCCTACGCCTGAACAGCCACCCGAGCCCAAGCCAGTACCCGAGACCGAGCCAGAGCCAGTACCCGCTCCAGAACCTCCCCCTGCACCTGACGAGCCGCAGGAACCCGAGAGCGATCGACTAACCGTCGAAGATGTAGCATCCGATCCAATGGGATATCCGGACCCTTGGGGATATGGACATAAAAACTAATGCGGGCCACCGTCCTTATTCCAACATTTGAGCGAAACCACTTGCTCAGGTGGAATCTGGCAGGTCTTGCTCGACAAGATCTATCAGACATTGAAGTCCTCGTCCTGGACGATCGATTCAAATCCGACACTGAGTGCTCGGAAATAGTCGAATCGTTTAGCAGTCAGTTCAACATCCAGTACATCCATACTGGGCAAACAAAAACAGATAACTACTGGCGCATTCCTGGATTCCCGATCAACATCGGAGCCCAGCTTGCAAAGGGAAAGCAGCTAGTCATCTGCTGCGCCGAGATTTACCACCAAAATAATACGGTCGACCTCGTCGTAACTCCGCTCGAGGAGAACCCGAGAATGTTGACGATTCCGCTTGGTAAGCGAGAGGGCGTCCAGGCAAAGATTCAGCAATGGCTATACCGTGTCGATGCGTGGATGACGACTGAGGAGTTCGATAAGCTGAATCGCAGCCTGAAGGTTCGCTATCCGTTCTTTATGGGGATCAACCGGGAGGTCTTTATGCATATCGGAGGGTATGACGAGGACTTTACCGGGATCGCCTCAGACGATGACGACCTCATCGGCCGTCTCAATCGCTACGGATGCGGCCACTATCAAACCCAGGCACGCGTTATCCATCTCAAGCACACAGTGGAGCGTCGCGGTGATGGGTTAGAAGAATCGCTTGAGGCCCGCAAGAAGCATAACCGAAGCTTGTGGGTGCAAAGAAGAAAGCTGATAATACGCAACCAGGGTCGTAAATGGGGGCAATTATGAGCGCCTCAAATATCATCAGGCTTTCCATACTCGTACCATCGATCGAGGAGCGCAGAGGTAACTTCTTGAAAAGGATCTTAGGGGAACTGGACTGGCAAATTGCCCCATATCGGGAAGAAGTCGAAGTGCTGACGCTCGTTGACAATCGGGAGGCCTCCATCGGTTCGAAAAGAAATCAACTTCTAGAGATGGCTTCCGGTGAGTTTCTGGTTTTCATTGATGATGATGACAGGATTGCGCCTGAATATCTCGATGAAATCATGGCCGTCATACGTAATTCAGACAAGTTGGACTGCATAGTCTACGACTGCATTTGCGAGATAACCGGATGGGATGGAGAGGTCAGGGATACTCTCCATTGTAAATACGGCATCGAATACGAGTACACGAACGATGGAGCCGGTAATTGGATGGGTAAACCTGCTCATACAATGGTCTGGAAAAGCAGTATCGCCAAAAAACATCGATATAAGCACGTAAGTGCAGGCGAGGATATAGAATGGGTGAAGCGCGCATGCGTGGATATCCAGCATCAGCATCGAATTAACAAGGTGCTGTACTACTACGACAACGATGTCCGATTGAGCAGCTCTAAGCCTGGAACGAGGTGGCGCCTAGAGCACCCAGAAGAAGCTCGAGCTTTACTCGATGGGATTAGACAATGAAAAGAAACATTGAAATCGTATCTCTAGTCTATAAATCCGTTGCGTATCTGGAATTCATTGCCGCACAGTTGAAATTAGAATGCTGCAAGGTTCCCGGATGGGACGTTGGTGTGAGGATCGTGCTGAACGATCCCGCCCCCAAAGTCCTGGAAAGATCGAAATCGATGGATATTCCCATCACCGTGTATAACGACGTAGATCCAGACGCCTGGTACTTGGAGAGGGTCTACCGGTGCTACAACTTCAGCGTCCAGTCCAGTGAGTACGACAATCTGTGCCTCATCAATTCGGACATGATGTTCAGCGAGAATTGGCTAGCAAATCTTCTGAAGCATCATGACGGTACAAAGATCCCCTGCAGCCGACTTGTCGAGAGCGGTAAGATGCTTAGCGGGAAGTACGGCATAGGAAAGAACTTCGGAAGGACCGTTTCACATCTCAACCAGCCCGGATTCGAGGAATATGCGGCATCGATTTCCGAGGATGTCGCTCACCCTGGCGGGCTCTACATGCCCTGCGTCTTTGAGAAAGAGACCTTCATCGCCAGCGGGATGTATCCAAACGGGAATGTACATGTGGACGGAAAGCTCATTACGGGCGACAAACACCTTTTCGATATTCTCGAAAAGGAACACAATTTGGAGCACGTAACCGCGTTCGATAGCATCGTCTATCACATCCAAGAAGGAGAAAAAGATGAGTAAGCCAATAATCTATCTGAATCCCGTCGAACTCAAGGGGGCACTAGGAGAGGATACGTTTTGGACATGGTTCGATCGCGTATTCGATAATACTATATGCGGAGTCCCAGAGAAGCTCGAGCCCCATGATGTTGTCCTTCATTATTCTGTGAAGGGAGCGGCTAAGCATTCGGACCAGACTATTTGCCTGCTTTGGGAGCTGTACCCGGAGATGGCAGTTCAGCTGAATACTGGCGTGTATAAGCGTCAGATGGCGTCGATAGATCAGGCGGCCAGGTCGTGTCGCGGGCTCACGACGTCAAGCGAGCTGATGAAGGGATACTACGAGCCTTACGGAAAAGTTGATGTCCTTCCGATTGCGGTAAACACTGAGCTGTTTAAGCCATTGAAGGATAAAGCTGCTCTTAGGAAGAAGTATGGGATTCCGAAAAAGAAACGAGTTGTATTTTGGGGTGGCAATACGCATACGTTCAAGGGACCTCACCTTTTGAGGAGTTGGGCGGCAGAGAACCCGGATGTACATATCATTGCCGTATGGACATATAAGCACTTTTCGGACCAGCTCGAGGGGGCATCGAATTTTGTCCAGGTTCCGCAGCAGCAGCTTGTGGAGTTGATGAATTGCGCAGACCAATTCCTGTGTACAAGTCTTTTGCGTCCGTATTACATGGTCGAATGGGAGGCCATGGCGACCGATCTTCCCTTCATATTTGCCAATGATTTGGAGCGGGATTTCATTCCGAGCAAATCCCCTCGAGATGATGTATTTGAGAGGAAGTGGGATCGGGAATCTGCAAAGGGCGTTTGGGAGAACTACATCAATGAGTTCATCAGCAATCGATGATTACGACATTGTAGTAATGTCCCACGATCAGCATAGTGGTGACCCTGTTCAGGAATCGCTTCGTCCACTTGGGTCTCGGGTATTTCACGGCGCAGGATATCCAAGTTTTTCAAAAGTCGTAAATGACTGCATCCTCTCCTCGGATAAGGAAGTCGTAATTATTTGCAGCTACAAGGTTCGGCCCCAGCCCAGGGATGTAGATCTCCTGATCGAGCTGCTCGAGCAAGGTTACGGCCTCGCCTGCTTGTACCGTTTTGCGTTCTTTGGCTTCCACAAAGACCTCATTCGAAGAGTCGGCTTCATGGACGAACGGTTTGTTGGCGGAGGGTTCGAGGATTGCGACATGCTGAGGCGGCTGATGATGCACGACATCGCATACTACGAAGCCGAATGCGTTCCATATATACACAAAAGGTCGACGTGGAATTACTCTCGATCCGAAAAATTCTTCTGGCAAAAATGGTCGCACGATGATGCTAACAAGATCGTTACCCAGAATATCCCAGACGAGACCCATCCAGAATACGACAAAAAGATAGGCCCATCTGTTGGGTCGATACAGTTTATGGATAGAAGTCGCAGCGTATTCCTTCCGCCATCCGGAAACTTCAGCGAAAACACGTTCGTTAGAAAGGTAGCGTAACTGATGAAGGCGACAGCAAAAGAAGAAGCGCTGTACCCACATGTGATTTCGTCGATAATCCGCTCGTGCAGGTTTGAGTCATACCTCGAACTCGGCATAGGATACGGGTCATGCCTTCGGCATATCATCTCGGTGTGTCAGGATACATCGATCACCGCCGTCGACTTGAAGCCGTACCCGGGATACCAAAATGGAATACCGGAAGGGCGAGTGAAATGGTTCGTGAACTGCAGTACGGACGCTTTTTTCGCAAGCAACCAGGACAAGTTTGACGCAATTTTCATCGACGCAGATCACAGCAGCCGTCAGGTGACCATCGATTTCGAAAACGCTATTCAGAGACTGAATTCAGATGGCATCATCCTCTTGCATGATACCTACCCTCCGGATGAATCCTACCTCGCGCACGACCAGTGCTCGGATAGCTATCGCGCCTATCTTGCGTTGTGCGATCGCCCAGACCTTGAAGTCGTAACCCTTCCAACCTTTTGCGGTCTAACAATAGTTCGACCTGTGAATCCCAACCAGAAGCTCCTCACTCTCCCACCAAATTCGTAGCCATGAACATCTCCACCTTTCAATCTAAATACGGAAACTGCCTGTGCAAGATCGATCAAAGATTCGATGAACTCGATTGGTTGATGCAGCGTTTTATTGATCTAAACCCGCAGCACATCTGCGAGATCGGCTCATGGCATGGCGGCACGTTGTATAACTGGATTCGCCATAGCCAGGCGAACGCCAAGGTCATCAGCGTCGACGTCGACCATACGCTCTTGAATAATACGTTGCCCAAATGGCGAGGCGTTCCAGATGAGATCCTCGACCTCAAGAAGCTCCAACTAATCACCGGAGACTCCTCGAGTCCGGAGATCTTAGCCGAGTTCAAGGAAGCGATGCCGAGCGTCGATTTCATGTTCATCGACGGCGACCATACATACGATGGCCTGCTAATGGACATCAAGACGTTCGCCCCTCTTGTGCGTCCAGGTGGCATCGTAGCCTTTCACGACATCAACCCTCACTCCATCGAGACCCAGGAGGCCGGCGGTCATGGCGTTGCACGCATATGGGCACAGATAAAGGAGCAGACCGACTACCAGTGTGAAGAGATTCATGCAGGCAGGGATGTTAGCTACGGAATCGGCACGATCAGAGTCCCATCGCAACCACTAGATATTCAGTTGGAGAGCTAAATGATCGACAAAAACACTCCGCTAGCATCCCTCATCGGGCGCCCTCTTGTTAAGGCGCCGAATCTATCTGAGGGGTTTCATCCTGTACTCTTTGGAATGATGGCAAAATGGGCGCCTAGAAAAGAGGCACTCCTCATTGCTGAAAACCTCAATGTCATACCATCTGTGAAGGGCGCGCTCGGTCAGGATTGGAAAATTGACTGCCTTGGATATGGGGGGCAAAAGGGCGAGACATACGATGTCGACCTTAATGTACGCCAGGATTTCGAGGCGAAGTATCCGGTCGTGCTATCTCAGGCGATGCTCGAGCATGTCTGCCGCCCAAGCGTCGTCATCGAGAACATGGTCTCAATGCTGGAGGTCGGTGGAGTATTGGTAGTCCACACTGTTGGCCCAGGATTCCCGTATCACGCGTTTCCTATCGATTGTGTTCGCTTCATGAGTGACTTTTGGACAGATCTGGCAAAGTACGTTCCCTATGAATTACTTTGGTTCGAAGAGCACGCATCCCATCAATTCGCGGCCATGAAGAGAATTCGATGATCGCGGACGCGGACCTGTCGTTCTCCAAAATTTTCGTAACCGGCGTCTTTGGAAGCGGTAAAACAACTGCAGCATTGGAGATATCTCGATTAACAGGACTCACATATAAGCCATTTGACGTAAATTGGGACTACAAGAGAACAGGTCGAGCCTACGCCACACAGCGCCTTCAATCGCTCGGTTCAAGCTTTGTTACTGACGCCATCGCTTTCAGCGCTTCGCCAGATCCATACTTCTCTTTCACCCAGTTCTACGACAATCATCCCGGTGAAGTACTGATTCTTTGCATGACATGTCTCGATATCACGCAGTGGATAGAAAGGTTACGGCTGAAAGAATCTGCCCCGCCCGCTGAAGTGGCAGTGAGTAACTACATAGATTTTCACAATGCAAATATACCTCTGCATAATGGTAAGAACATTATGCATTACGATACCGCATCAAAATCTTACGTCTCCTACAGCGATATTTCTAAGTACATCGAGTCGATATCATGACCAAGGAAGAGTTTTCGGCGCATCTTGCCGCGCAGGAGTACGATAAGTACTACCAGGCCATAAAGCCAATTGGATTTGCCGGCTACAGCAAGTCTGAGAAGACATGGAACCGCATCCGCGGACTCATTGATTGGAAGGACCTGTCCGTCGTCGACCTCGGCTGCTTTCATGGATACTTCTGTTTTCGCGCAAAGGAGGCTGGAGCATCCAAGGTCGATGGACTAGACCTAGCCGAAGTGGTTCTTGTTAGCGCCAGGAAAATTGGTGAACTCGAGGGGATCGACGTCACGTTCAGCCAGTGGGACGATAGTCAGGACATTCCTCAGTGCGACGTGACATTGTGCCTGAATGCCCTTCATCACTTTAAAGACCCACTCGGGTGTTTGGGTAGAATTCAGAGCGACCGAGCAATCTTCGAGATTCAACAGTCCCAAAAGCCCATCATATCCTCAGTCTTCGACATTGAGATAGAGGCCGGATCGCACCGCGACCAAAGAGTCATTTTGCTTGCCAGGAAAAAATCATGACCTGGAACCTTACAAAAATCCCGAAGATCGCCCACTTCTTCTGGGATGGTAAGCCGTTGAGCTTCCTGAGATGGGCGTCTATCAACAGCTTTTCAGTACTCAATCCGGATTGGGAACTTCGGTTCCACATGACCAAGGATAATATTGAGGCGCGGTGGAAGAGTTCGGAAAACAAACAAGGAAATTGCGATGATTACAGGGATTGGCTGACCGATATAGCTAACCTGGAGATTATAGATGAGACCGAACTGGCCGGAATGCATGGTGTCCATCAATCCGATATCCTGAGAACAAAGTACCTCTCCGAAGATGGCGGACTATGGTCTGATGTTGACATTATCTACCATAAATCTATGGATGAACTCGGATGCAATCAATCGGATTACGCGGACCGTGACTGCGGCATTTGCTGTACGTCAAAATGGTTTCCGATAGCGTTCATGCTTAGCTCCTCCGGCGCCTTGTTTTTCGAAAGGGTTCACGCGATACAAATACACCAGATGAATTCCGCAATAAAACGCAAAGACAAGAGACGTAACGACTATCAGAGATATGGTACGAATGTGTTCAAGGGTGCATTCAAGAATTTACCCCTTAACCCTATAGCCATCGATACCAAAGAGGTCTATCAGGAAATGTGGAAGGCTCACGCTAAGATATTCTCAGGCGAAGTAGATCTCAACATCGGAATCGGTGTCCACTGGTACGGAGGCAGCACATCAGCTGCGGAATTCGAGCCGAAGATCACGCACAAAAACTGGCAAGAGTTCCCCATCCGAAATATGCTCGAGGTGACCCTATGAGTCCAGTAGCCAGTATCGTGATTCCATCACATAAGAGGAATCACCTCCTTAGATGGAATCTGAAGAGCCTTTTTTCTCAGGACCTGACAGGCGTTGAAGTCATCGTTCTCGACGATAGCTTCGAGGCTGATGCCGTGTGCCTAAGTATCACCAAGGAGTACGGATGTAGGTACCTGCACACTGGCTCTACCAAGGACGGAGATCATTGGCGCATTCCCGGGTTCGCCATCAACATCGCAGCTAAGCAGGCCAAGGGTGAGTCCCTGGTCATATGCTGCGCAGAGGTCTACCACGTCGGAAATACCATTGGCCCGCTCATCGAGCTGTCTGACGCGGACACTGTTGTCGTGCCTCGAGTCATCGGTGACGACAAAGGCAAAATCATCTCCCTCCTCGATAACGCGCTCCCAATCCCCACGAACTCATTGAGGCGACTCAAGGGTCTCAATACGAGGCTGCCATTTTTCATGAGCTGTTCGAGGGAGGCGTTCGTGTCAATCGGCGGATACGATGAAGACTTCACCGGCGTATGCTGGGACGACAACGACATTGCAGATCGACTCGTCACCGGACGAAAGTACGCTGTCGCCAACATTGAGTTGGTCCACCTATTTCACCCGCGCCACAACTACCAATCCCCGGAAATCAAGGCAAGATGGAACCATAACAAGTCCATCTACGATAGTCGCAGGGGAAAGATCGTCCGCAATCAGGACCGAGAGTGGGGCGTGTTGCCAGAGGTTGAAAAATGAAGATACTCACCATCGCTGGAACCAGGCCAGAGCTGATTCGACTCAGCGTCATTATCAAGAAGCTCGACAAGATCCTAAACGGTCCTGACTCCGACTCGCTATCGAAACACATCTTCGTGTGGACCGGTCAAAATTACACGCCAGAACTGAAGGATATTTTCTTCAAGGAGCTTGGTATCCGAGAGCCTGACTATTCCAATCATGGTGGATGGGACGGGTTGTCCAATCAGCTTGGGGACATCTTCAAGCTTGTCGAAAAGGCGATCGGCGAATGGGTTCCGGATAAGGCGTTGATTTTAGGCGATACCAACAGCGCGCTGTCGACGCTCATCTGTGAGCGCCTCGGCGTCCCGGTCTATCACATGGAGGCTGGGAACCGCTGCCATGACATGAAGGTCCCAGAAGAGGTCAACAGGCGAAACATCGACCACACGGCAAGCTATGCGCTGCCGTACACACCTGGCGCGACCGAGAATCTTTTGAAAGAGGGCATTCCTCGTGAGCGGATTTTCGAATGTGGAAACCCGATCTACGAAGTGATGATGAGTGTCGGGGCGGATATCCGAAAGGGTCATCCGGGTGAGGACTACTTCCTTGCGACCTTTCATCGTCAAGAAAACGTTGACGATCCTGATAGGCTCAAAAAGATAATCAAATCGCTGCACATGGTTGCCGATAAATATGGCGCAAAGATGATATGCAGCGTTCACCCTCGAACGAAATCTCGACTAGAGATGTTCGAAATTGAGGTCGATAATAACCTCGTGGAGCTAATGATGCCCGTCGGGTTCCGAGAGTTTCTCGAACTCGAGCGCTGTGCCAAGGGCGTCCTCACTGACTCAGGCACCGTCCAAGAAGAATGCTGCTTGTTCCATGTGCCGACGGTAACCATCCGAGATTCGACCGAGAGACCTGAGACGGTCGAATGCGGCAGCAATCTTGTCAGCGGACTGGAGCCCGAATCCGTGCTCGCCTGCATGGAAGAGATGCTGCGCCGATCCGGAAATTGGCATGCGCCCGGAAGCTACGTAATTCCCAACGTCTCAGAAAAAGTACTGGAAATCCTCAATGTACGATAACAGCACCATCCTAATCACCGGCGGTTTTCATACCCAAAACCTCAAAGACCTTCTCAAGAAACAAGGCTATTCCTATGTAGTAATACTACCCAAGTTTGATCCGACCGAGAAAACCCCATACTTTAGAATCCTGCAGGGCAAGCTCAGCCCTGCCGAGGAAAGAATAAGAGCAGAAATGTCAACCTTGGCCCCCGCGAGTTTATTTAACTACCTGAGAGACCCTCAAGCAAATACGATCTTGCGTCTTACTCTAAAAGATATGCTCTTAAACGCAGGAGAGGCTATTCCCACCTCCCCTGCGACCATTGAAAGTCAAGCAAGACAACTGATGAAGTCATTAAGGCCGGATTTTGGCAGCAAACACGAGCTTGACGCTTATGAGTTTGAGAGACATATAAAGAACTTGGCTATAATCAGGGGCTTTGAGTATATAAGAAACAGGAATACAGCCATAACTTTAATCCCTAATATATTGAAATCGATGTACGGAGCAATACGCTATCGCAAGCCATTGAATGTAGTTTTTAGCTT
>SDBT01016340.1_pt1 | contig 11750 bp, 10 predicted proteins | sample 2277101 | NCBI WGS metagenome assembly SDBT01 (sample SAMN10404973, study PRJNA504765) | marine sediment metagenome | isolation source: marine sediment core GS10_PC15, 103 cmbsf | place: Arctic Ocean: Southern Knipovich Ridge | collected 2010
GAATAATTGTTTGCAATACCTTATGAAGTTCGGCAAAGAGACCTGCGCCTTCTTGGATTCCAACAGTGAGATCAAGCTGTTTACTGTATCCTGTTTGGTGGAGGCAGAGTAGGCCAACTAACATTATTTTTTTTAGCTTCACGATTTTTTCCTCTACTTTTTTGTTTAAAAGAATCATCATTCGCGGTAGGATACCAAAAAAAAGAGAAACAGTTTAATGTTTTGATAGGTAGCTCAAAAGAGGTATACAGTGATATTAAAAAAGAGCTTTTTTTTAATTGGCTTACTTTCAAGCATAATGAGCATATGCGCATATGATGTAAAAAGAGAAACATGGCAATCCTCTCATTATGTTTGGAATTTTGGCATTATCTCTGCCTGCGACAAAGGAATTACGCGAAACCCAGAAGCTTATTTTGCAACCGTACCTTCATTTGACGCAACTGCGTATCAAAATCTTCATGCGGGGGATATGGTATGGATGAAGGCGCTTTTTGTATCGCAGTTTTGCAAGTATATTCTTCCCAAGCTTAATGTGCCAATTGTATTAGTTATTGCTGATGGAGATGAAAGCTTTCCCTCTGATTGTGGTAAAGATTTTAATGTAACGGAATTACTAAATCATCCTTTTATCATACATGTTTTTGCTCAGAATAATGATTATTTGGGACCAAGTACAAAAGTAAGCCATATTCCAATTGGCATGGACTTTCACACTATTGCCTACAAAGGAAAGCAAGGTGGGTGGGGAGAGCGCGGATCGCCGCAAGAGCAAGAAGCGCAGCTTGAGAGCATTCTTAGTCGTTTACAGCCAACACACCAAAGAAAAAAACGTGCGTTTGTTGATTTTCAATTATCCGATAGTATGCATGGTTCGCATCAGCGGTATCTTCAGTTTGGAGAAGATCGCGCATCAATTTTTCATCGACTTTTAAAAACTGGCTTGATTGATTATGGTTCCTGGATGAGAAGATCTCAGCTTTGGCAGAAAAAGGGTGAATATGCATTTTCCATTAGTCCTCACGGCAATGGGCTAGATTGTCATCGCACATGGGAAGATTTAGTGCTTGGATGCATTGTGATTGTCAAAACGTCTTCTCTTGATCCTTTTTATGAAGGCCTTCCGGTTATTATCATCAAAGATTGGTCAGAGGTTACCAGCGAAAATATGGATACATGGCTTGATCAATATGGCGATGCATTTACTAACCCTTCTTATCGAGAAAAGCTTACTCATCGCTATTGGTTTTCTAAAATACAGGCAATGGCACAATTATATAAAGAAAGTAGTGCATGAAAATAATTTTTTTTCTTGTTTGGTTTGCTTTCTGTATCCCTCTTTATGCGCACCTTCCGCACAAAGTTATTATATGCGGGGTAGGTAAAGATGTAGCTGAGCGTGTACCGTGTACCATTACAATTATGGAAAAGATAGGTGCGCTTTTTTCAGATTATCGCATTGTGGTGTATGAAAATAATTCTTCTGATGAGACTCCTCGTATTTTAAAAGAATGGGAAGCGCGTAACAGTAAAGTACGCGCAATAACTGAACAGGTTGATCAACAGGAGTTGGAAAAAGTTTTTGTGAATCGTACAGAAGATGGCGGATTTTATCGAGCAGAGACGATCGCTCGAGCACGAAATATTGTGCTGGATCAAGCTCTTTCTGAAACATATCAGGATTTTGAGTATCTTATTTGGATGGATATGGATTTTAAGCTCGAGCCTGATTATGAAGGGTTTAAAGAAGTATTTGAAACAGGTAGAAAGTGGGATGCGGTATTTGCGTATGGCATTGATCCACCGGGAACGTATTGGGATTGGTATGCATTTCGCGATCAAGTATGCCCTCTCGGATCTGAAACACTGGGTCATCAGTGGTGGTATATGCCTAAGAACAAACGATTATTGAAGCAAACAGATGATTGGTATCCAGTTATTTCTGCCTTTGGTGGCTGCGGGGTTTATAAAAAATCATCGCTCAAAGGGTGCCGCTATTCGGGGTTAGTGACCAAAGATTTAGCGCTATTATCTCATAAGATCATACAAGAAAATCCATCTCATCCCATCATTCAAAGGTATCTCAAGGAGATACCAAAACTTTCTTGTATTACTATTGAAGAGCCTTCATCAAAACTTGCCGCTATACACGATCCACAGGTGGGTATTCTTACATCAGGTTTTTCTGAAGGCATTATTTGGCGTATGAGTTCTTTTGTGTATAACTATCCTTCAGTCTGCGAGCATGTTGCCTTGCATGCATCAATGATATTGAATGAGCACGATAAATTGTTTATTAATCCTCGATTAATTTTTCGCTATGGAGGGTAGGGATGAAAAAGCTATTAATAGGTTTTATAATTATTTTTTCTTATTTTCCAGTTAACATACAGGCAAAAATACATCATGCGGTTACCTATGAACTAAGTCCCGGTAGGTTTGGTGATAATTTATTATCCTATATTCACGCAAAGTGGATTTCATACAGATACAATATTCCGCTACTATATAAGCCGTTTATTTATTCAGATCAATTAATCCTTCATGAAAAAGAAGCGTGGTATAGCGATAGTCTCAGAAAACAGTTTGATAAAGTAGTAGGTTTGGGCAAGCATGTTGCAGTTAATTTAGATGTTCCTGCTTCTACTCTGTACGTAGCTCCCTATTTTCCCAGCTCAAAATGGGAGTTGCAAAATTGTGTTAGTTTTTCAGGAGGGCGGTGGGATCATTTTGAGGTTGATTGGCAAGACAAGGGCTTTGTTGAAGAATTGAGAAAAGTAATTGCCCCGCAGAATCCGATTTCTCCTATGCAGTTGCCTACGGATCGGATTACCGTGGCAGTACATGTAAGAAGAGGCGGAAATCATGATACGCCTGATGTTCCAGCTGTTTTTCCTCTAAAATTTCTTCCTGATTCATTTTATATTACACAGATTAAAGAGTTATATGATCGACTGGATGGAAAACCATTGTATGTCTATCTCTTTACTGATGATAACAATCCAGAAAAAATAGTGAAAACCTTCAAACGTTCCTTAGAGGGCCTTAACATACAATTCAGTTATCGCATGCAGGGAAATTGTGATACGGCGAATGTAGTGGAGGATTTTTTTGCTTTGCAGCAGCTTGATTGCCTTATCCATAGCGAATCAAACTTTTCGTTTATTATGAGCAAACTAGGTGATTATATGGTATCGATATATTCAGATTCATTTCATAGGGAAAATGGAAAAGTTGTGTATGATCATATTAATATTTCTGTTAAAAAGTAAACTGGGAATTATTTAAATTTTAATCTAACCATGTTTATTTTCTTAATTTAAGTGAAATTTAAAAACAAAGTAGTTTACTATGTATCATATATAAATAGGGAATTTTTATGCTAATTAAAAAAAACATTGTATATGTTATTGTTTTTTTGAACATTGTTACTCTTTATGGAGGATGTCCTAAATATAAAAACATTGATTCTTTAGAGAGGGAAATTGTCCAAAAAAGAGCAACCTCGGGGGGTTACTTATCCCAGATGTTTACAGATAATATTAGAACATCTGTAAATTCAATCTTAGAATTGGGTAGTAGAGATGCAATAGATGCTTTGAAATTAAGTGAATACTATAAATGTCATGTTTTTGCTTTTGAATGCAATCCTTCCTCTATTACTGTTTGTAAAGAAAATGTTGGCAATAATCCCAATGTAACTTTTATTCCATATGCCGTATGGAATAAAACTGGTTCAATTTCCTTTTTTCCAATGATTGAGGTAGGAGGCATTTTTTATAATCCTGGCGCTTCGAGTTGTTTTCCAGTAGATAAAGATGGCCATCATAAAACTTACATTCAAACCGAGATAAGCGTTCATGCAATTCGTCTTGATGAATGGCTAAAAAGTCAAAAAATAGATTTTATAGATATGCTTTGCATAGACCTTCAAGGAGCAGCATTGCAAGCATTGGAGGGAATGGGAGAATATCTCAAAGATGTGAAGTACATAATTACAGAAATAGAACATAAAACTATTTACACCGGCGAAGCTTTATATTCAGATGTTGAAAATTTTTTGGATAGGCATGGTTTTCAAATGTATGTTGGCTCAATTAATAGATTTTTTGGCGATTACTTGTTTGTTCGTAAAGATCTTATACATGCATGGGACGAACTTAATTAAAGATTAGATGTTCAGGAAATTGCCAATTATATATTTCGAGAGGAGCCAAGTTTATGAATTTTCGAATGCTAGAATTTAGTTAACTTCCAGCTTATTTTGTTTACCGCCAGATTTATACGCTTCTATTTTTTGAAAATTATTTCTCAGTAAAAAAGGAAGAGATTATGAGATTATATCTATTTTTATTGCTTACCTTATATGTATCTAATATTTTTGCTATCGATGTACCAGCAATAGTTCAATCAAAAAAATCAGACCTAACGATTTACGACGATTCTAAAGAAACCGAAAAAATGGGATATGGTAATTGGAATCCTTATGAAGATGGCGAATATTTGATGATTAAAACATTTATACATGAAAATGACATTATTATTGATGCGGGAGCGCATAAGGGAGAGTGGTCTAATTTGGTGTTAGAGCATACTGATAACAACTGCCATCTTTATTCCTTTGAGCCAGTTCCCAATTTTTTTAAAACGTTGACGGGAGAGTTAGGAAATAGGGCGCAGTGCTGTAATGCAGCGTTGGGTAAAAATGAGACTGAAGTATCAATGTATTACTATTATGAAGAGAGCGAAGGGTGCAGTTCCTTGTTTGAGCGAAAAGTGCTGAATACTATCCCCGTTAAAAGAATAACGGTGCCAGTTACTCATTTAGACAAGTTTTGCAGTGAAAACAAAATTGACCATATTGATTTTCTTAAAATAGATACAGAAGGGGCTGAATGGGATGTGTTGCAAGGAGCCAATGAGTTAATAACGCATAAGAAAATACCTATTATTCAATTCGAATATGGTGGCACCTACCCGGATGCTGACATTACACTGCTACAAGTATACGAATATCTCAAAGTTAAAGGTTACGCTATCTTCAGGTTAACGGCAGATGGATTAATTCATGTGCCGCAATGGAGAGAAGAATTAGAAGATTTTCACCTTTCTAACTGGCTCGCTGTTCTTAATAATGCTTGAAAGCGTTTATAATGAAACATATAAAAACATTGATTTTAATGACCTGTTTTTACTGTAAAGAAGGGATGAAAAAAGTATATATGGTCGGTAGTTACAAGGGCACATCCGAGGATGCTGTATAGAAACAGATAGTTCGGTGTTTTAGCTTGATTTTGACATAATAAATTGCATTTAGGTATTGAGTTCCGATTCTACTTATCCCATATATTAACGATGTTGTTAAAATTTATTGTATTTCTAATACAAAGCCTCTGACAGTATATTTAAATTATTTTACTAATGGGTCTATGCTTTAGAATAAGCTTCTTTCTATGTCTGAAATTGCTTGTAAAAGTGTTGGTTTATGGTGGGGGAAGTTGTTTGTATTTCTTATATAATCAATAGTTTTATCCCATATAATTTTTTGTTTATCGAGCTTAAGACTTGATATATAGCTGTGGAATATATTTGTGCATATTAACGATAAGAGTTTTAATGGAAGAGTGCCATTTTCATCAGGGGTTCTTAAATAATAATGTATGGCAAGTGAGATGAGATTGACAATGTCCTCATGGGCCGGTTTTCTTACAAAGTAAGACCGTATAAGAGTCTCTAAGTCTATAAAATAGACAATATTATCATTATTGATGATAATATTGTCCAAATTACAATCTCCATGAACGATGGTTTTGCAACTTTCATCCATAAAATAATTATGAAAGTGAGCAAGCGCTTTGCCAACCTGTTTAAAAGCATTTGCTATAGTATTATCATTAATTTTTAATGAACGATATTGATCAACCAATTGGCCTAATGTATATCCTGGTGCATAGGGAATAATTGCAAGAGAATGATAGCTATCCTTGTAAAAATAGGTGAAGAGATAGTCCGGGAGACAAAGTACAGGAAAAGATTTATTTTTTTGTTTAAAAGGATTGATTTCGTTGATTGTGAGAGAGTAAGTCAAACGTACTGCTTCAGTGAATGAGGCAATTTTTCTAATAAAGTATTTGGGTTTGCCGTGAATTTCAACAATAAATGTTTGATCTGTACCTCCATGTTTCAAACCGATCGGTTGATATATATGCATCGGATTATCATTTGCAAAATCAAGATTATGAGTAAAGCCTTTATGATAGGTATCAACCAGAAACTTTTTAAGTGAATTTGGTGTGAAATAGCCTTTGGCAGAGAGGGTTTGATTGTTCACAATAATTACTTTGGGAAGTAGAATAGGAGTTCCTAGCTGCTGAAAGTATGTTTGAAGTACTGGCTCTTGAAAGTGCCTAATAAGCAGTGGATCAATTTCAAGAGCATCTAACATATTTTTTCCTGAAATATCACTGAGAGTATATCGAATCTGATTTGTGTATTGCAAAAGGCTATCAATATAACTCCATGCCCAATCGATGGCTCCATGCATTACAGGTGGTTTTTTGTATTCAATCTGAAGAGCATAAAGTTTTTGGGCATTGTTTTTCTGAAAAAGAGGACTTAAAACCGAGGTGGAAAGTTGCCCTCCTGTTTCTTGTTCAAATTGCTTGATTATTTCTGTATTGCTAGCGATTGAGTTACATTTGATTGTAGGGACTGTCCATTGAGATCTTCTGTTTTTTATGGAGAGTTTTAATAAAACGCATGGTCTATTTTTATAGGGTCCACTGTTTGTCCAGGGTAAAATGTATACGGAGTGATGGGGTGCATTGATTATATTTGTTATGAGAAGGAGTAATAGGATCACGAATTTCACAGATGGCCCCCTTTGCCGATAGTAAAGATTAGTGAAAAATAATTAGAAAGTGGATGCGATTTATTTATAAAATAAGATAATAGTTCTTCCTCTTTCAGTTATTTGATGTATGCCAGTGAAGGAGGTTCCCAGAATTTTTGAACTATATCCTAATTTTTCGAATCGTTCTATTTCTACTTCAGCGGGCTGATGTCCTTCAAAAATAATCGTATTAAATTTTGAAAGGTAGGCGAGAAAGCGATCTTTATGGTGAACCCAATGAAAAAGGCTTAGGCAAAAAACAATATCGTAATCAAATCCAATTACATTTTCATAATCAACATTATCATCATTAAAATCAGCAAAGAGAAAATTAATGTCTGTTTCAAATGCTTTTGCTAATGTAACTGCTTGGTTGAGTGATTGATAATCAACGCCGGTAACTGATTGTGCTTCTCCATATTTTTTGATGCAAATAGAGTTAAGCCCCAAAAAACAACCAAGGTCCAAGACTTTTAATCCTTTATAATTATAGGCTTCTTTAATAATATTCCATCGTTCAAGCCAAGAGCGACTACCACTAAAATGTATATCATTGATGGTAATGTCATAGTAATTACCTTCTTTGATGAAAACTTTGTCTAGAAGGGGAACATTCTCTGGCTTAATAGAAAAATTACAGGACGATTGAAAAAAGATGAGACATGTTAAAAATAAGGTATTTTTTACATGCATTTCTAATCTCCTATTTTAGATTTTATATAGGATTTATATTTATTTTTTAAAATTTAACAAAATTGGTGAGCTGATTTCTAGGATTGTTTGACAAAACGATTATTCTCTAAATTAGATCATCCGATCTAATAAAATGTAGGGACTTTTGGTAGGCAAGAGTTTGATTGCAATTTTCTTTAAAAGATGGTGGTATTACCGAAGTTCTTTTTTTTGTACGTTTTTTTAACTATTTTTACTGTAAATGAGAGGTGAAAAAAGTATATATGGTCGGTAGTTGCAAGGCCACATGCGAGGATACTGCATAGAAGCGATAGCTTGGTGTTTTAGCTTAACCTTGACATGATAAATTGCATTTAGGTATTGATTACTATGGCTGAATTAATTCTTGGTGAAAACTAAAGGAGAAGATTTTGAATATTAGGATAATTCTTGTGATTGTCCTGTCTATTACTTACAGCACTTCCCATGCGCAATTACATTTTTTGATATTCGGCGGAAAGACCGGATGGATAGGGCAGCAAATTGTTAATATCTTGAGCGAACGAGGATACGCAGTTACTCCAACTCAAGTACGTTTAGAGCAACGAGAGGCAGTGGAGAGTGTTATATCCGAAATTAAACCTGATTGTATCATTAATGCTGCTGGTATAACTGGAAGACCTAATGTTGATTGGTGTGAGGACCACAAATCAGAGACGATTCGCGTTAATCTTATTGGAACGTTGACTATTGCTGACGTGGCCTTTAAACAAGATATTCATTGTATAAATATAGGAACGGGGTGTATTTATAGCTATGATGCTGATCATCCAATGGGAAGTGGCCTTGGCTTTACAGAAGAAGATCCACCTAATTTCAAGGGATCTTTCTATTCTCATACGAAGTGTACGTTAGATGATTTACTCATGAACTATCCGAATGTGCTCAATCTTCGTTTAAGAATGCCCATATCAGATGATTTTTATTCACGAAGTTTTGTAATAAAAATTACTCAATATCAAAAGGTAGTTAATATACCTAATTCCATGAGTATTCTTTCAGATTTGTTACCCCTTATTCCAGAAATGGCTGAACGAAAGCTGACGGGAACTTACAATTTTGTAAATCCAGGCACTATTTCACATAATGAAATATTAGATTTATATAAAAAATATATTGATCCAGAATTTGAATATCAAAATTTTACTATTGAAGAGCAAAATAAGATTTTGAAATCGGCTCGCTCAAATTGTGAGCTGGATGCAAGAAAATTGCTTGAAGAATTTCCCCAGATTAATCACATCAAAAAATCTATAATGGGTGTTTTTGAAAGGATGGAAAAAAATCTAGATAAGAAGTGATTTTTGCAAAAGCCTAATAACTAGCCCAGAGGAATAAAAAGTTATTTAAAAAAAGGCTTTTTTCGTATTTGATCAATAGAACTTGAATAAATTTTTCTATTTGCAGTACGCTAGAGCAGTACTTTAAATAAGGGGGTGCTATGTATAAGGTTAGATTTGTCTTTATCGCTATTCTTTTCTCTCTAGTTCATTTTTTGGGTGCTTCTGAATCTTACAAAACTTTATTTGTGAATAAAAAAATACTTATAACGGGGGGGACTGGTTTTTTAGGGAGAGCTTTAGCAAAAGGAATTTTGAAATATAATCCTCACCAGGTTGTTGTATTTAGCAGGGATGAAGTTAAGCATCATACTTTTCTTGAGAAAATCAATGACAAGAGGGTAAAAAGTGTCATTGGAGATGTTAGGAATTATGTATCAATAGATCACGCGGTTAAAGGGATGGATATTGTGATTCACGCTGCCGCTCTTAAAAGAGTCGACATGATGGAATATAATGTTGCTGAATCTATTTATACTAATACTTTAGGCACTCTTAATGTTGCTCGAGCGTGCCTGCGTCATAGCGTTAAGCAAGTGTTGCTAGTTTCAACGGATAAAGCATGTTTACCAGTGAATACATATGGAGCCTGTAAGTTCATTGCTGAAAAGATATTTTCAAATTTTGCATTGCAAAGTAATGAGTCAAAATTTTTAATAGTCCGTTATGGAAATGTACTTGAAAGTACCGGATCAGTTATTCCCTATTTTTGCGAAAAAATAAGGGATAACCAAAAAATACCACTAACAGATGAAGCAATGACGCGCTTTTTTATTGCAAAAGAACAGGCTATAGAGCTTATTTTCAAAACTCTTAAGTATGGCGAAGGTGGGGAAATTTTTGTGCCAAATCTTTCTGCTTTTAAGATTATTGATTTGATATCTGTGTTACAAAAACGATTGGCTGCATATCCAGGTGTTAAAGTAATAGGTTTACGCCCGGGGGAGAAGATTCATGAAGTCATGATTAATCATACAGAAGTTCCAAGGACATATAAATTCAAAGATATGTTTGTAATAATGCCGACGATTAGCTCTCATATTGATAGCACTGTATATATGATCCATGGTCAAAAATTTGATCCGGCAGTTTCGGAATATTCTTCAGGTGAGCATGTGTTATCTAGTAAAGAACTGGATGAGTTGTTAATAAAATACGATATTAAATTTTCATACAAATCAAGACCTGTCATAAGGAGAGTATTATGATTGTTATTTCCAAGCAAGTAACATTTTTTATCATGTTGTTTTCATTTATAGGTTCTCAGCTTCATGCTTTTAGTAACCTTGCTCCTAGACAAGAAAAACGTGCTATGACCACTTCTGTTATAGTGCCTTGCGTTGCGCGTCATTTTTTTTGGTTGTCGGGGCTATTAGAAAGCTATCAAAATCAGACTGTAGTACCTGATGAGGTGGTTATTTCACTTTCTGAAGTGGAAAAATTGAGGCCTATTGAGATATCGAAATTGGAAAATGGAAGTTGGAGTTTTAAATTAAAAATATTGCGTCATAATGGCATAATTATTGATGGTGAAAATCGTACTATAGCTATGGATAATTCTTCAGGTGCTATTCTTATTTTTAGTGATGCAGATGATATTCCACATCCTCAAAGAGTTGAAATAGCAAAGCACATTTTTGAAAATTATGAGGTTGATCATATATTGCATTGTTGGTCGCCTCATCGTGAAGATATAAAGCTTGTAGATATTTCCTCTTTACCAATTTTAAAATTTGCTAATTTGCAGGGTGTGCTAGGTTCTGTTAGCTATCTAACTACAGGAAGTCCTTGTTTTTTAAGAAAAGTAGGAAATGCAATTAAATGGGAAGCCATTGAAGATAGGGAATATGCTCACAAAGTTTATCGATTATTTAAAAATAATATTGTTATACAGACTCCCTTGATTCTTTATAGAAATAATTTGTCATCGCATGCATATAAGAATGCAATTAAATATGTATGGTGAAAGATGATAAAATATATTTTACCCCTCTTTTAGTTATAATTTTTTATTCCTATGGCCAGAAAACCGTGGCCTTTTAAGGCCGGGGATGAATGGGCAAAATCATTAAGCATGAAGCCAGGGCTTTTAAGCCCTGCGTGCATCACTAATCAAAATCTTTTTCGTATCCAAGATCTATAAAAAGTTGGGCTGCATTTTTTAAGACTTAATTTTAATGATACTTTCCGTTAAAGGCTGGAAAAAATAGCGAAATAATTATCTGTGAGGTAAAAAAATGGAACAAACGGGCAAATAATCGTATACCCTTGGAAGGTACACAATTTTTAATCCCTGCTTTTTCATGTTTGCTATATATGAGCCCAATGCATGTTCAATTGCAAGAGAAGTTTGATTAGAGTTAATATAGTTACTTAAAAAATCTAAAAAGTATTTTAGCTTTAGCGCAAATAATCCAGTATAAGCATCCCCATCATTCCATGCTCGAACAAATGCATCTGCATCAAAGTTTTTTTCAATTAGTTTTATAAATTCATTCTTTTCTAAGGGATATCTACCCGTTAGTTTTACGATTATGTCTTCGGGATCAAAATTAAAATGTTTTAACCCTATCTGTAATGATATTGCTTCATTTAATCCCTTATTATAGGAAGGATTATTAGATTGGCTATAACAAACACGACTACAAATTTCATCAAAAAATGTGGGACCAGATTGGCATGATTCAATGATGTATGGATTATACCCATATTGTTTAAGCAAGTTTATAGATCGTATGTATTGTTGTTTTCGCTCGTTATAGTATTGGGGAATGATAGCGGCAGTA
>SDBT01016341.1_pt1 | contig 11750 bp, 13 predicted proteins | sample 2277101 | NCBI WGS metagenome assembly SDBT01 (sample SAMN10404973, study PRJNA504765) | marine sediment metagenome | isolation source: marine sediment core GS10_PC15, 103 cmbsf | place: Arctic Ocean: Southern Knipovich Ridge | collected 2010
CAAATCTCAAGCACCAAATTCCAAATAAATCTAAAATCTCAATGACCAAAACTGTTTAGCCCACTGAGAAGGTTCGGTCATTGGAATTTGTTTGTTATTTGGGATTTTCGCTAACTTAAATACTCCATAAATGGATACCTCAGCAATAACCGATCCACGAATAACGATTAGAACTGCGTAACCGTAACCATTTAACCCGACAAGATAAAATAGTTTCTAGTCAGATAATTAACAAACCGGACCAAGGACAAATATGTCAACATAATTAATAAGAATCCCGATTTCTTAATTGGCAGGCTTACAATTATATCAGTTAAATGTATAAAAAAGAAGATTAAATTTCTTCATTTTCTTTTTGTTCCTGGAGTTCTTTTTTTAGTCTTTTTACCTCTCTTTTCAAAGAGAATCTTTCTACTAAATCCAAAAAGCTTCCCAGCACAACGCCAACTAAGAACGGAATTAAGATTAAGAGAGAAATTGGAATAGGCCTGAGAAAAAAACCAAAAAAGTTAAGCTGAATTGACTGGGAATTTGACAAGGAAAATGTTACAAAAAATAATATGATAAGAGCAAAAAAAACAGTATTTAAAAAGTTCCTCATGGTACTTTACCTCCTACTTTTAGATCGCGGGGATAGTTCAGTTTTATATTGTAAAATATTTTAAATATTGTAAAGTTTTTTGTAGAGATTTTTATTTTTCCTTCCTAATAACCATGGTAAATTAACTTGACAGAATCAGGCTATAACTATTACTATATGTATGCTTTTTTATGAATAATTATAGCACATTTGTAAGAGAGGTTCCATTGCAAGAACTAATAATTAGAAAATTTAAAGAAAGTGCTGATTTAAAAACAGCTTTTGCTCAAAAAAACTGTAAAAAGATTGTAGAAGCAGCTCATCTTATTTCGGAGTCATTGAGATCAGGCAATAAAGTCATGATCTTTGGTAATGGGGGAAGTGCTGCTGATGCACAACATATTGCTGCTGAGTTTGTTAACCGATTGCAGAAAACCAAAAGAGACAGGCCTCCACTTGCTGCTCTGGCACTTACCACAGATACTTCTACGCTGACCAGCATTAGTAATGATAGTGATTTTTCTAATATCTTTTCCAGGCAGATTCGAGCGCTGGGTAAGAAGGGAGACATCGCCTGGGGAATAAGCACCAGTGGAAATTCTCCTAACATGATCAAGGCAATAAAAGTTGCGCATGATATGGAAATAAAGACCCTGGGATTAACCGGAAAAGGGGGCGGTGAAATGGGCACCCTGGTGGATTACCATCTTAATGTTGAGTCAAATGATATTCCCCGCATACAGGAAGTTCAAATTACTCTGAGTCATATAATTTGCGAACTGGTTGAACAGGAACTGCTTTTTCAAGACTGAATATGGAAAGCTTCGCAAAAAGCCTGGCTGCGCTCGGCCAAGCTACATCTGCGGCGTGCGCCTTGCATCTGGAGCTTTCTACTGCCTGGCTGAGCTCGGCCAAGCTGCCGTCTAATTTTTTACGAGTGAATCAATATGGGAAAAAGATCAAACTCCATAAATCTTGAAAAAATAAAGACAGTCCCTTTACAGGGAAGGCCGAGCAAAGTAAACGTCAGGGACTTTGGCAAACCTTATGAGAAGGGGAAAAGTTTTAAAGAATTTTTGGATACCCTCCCAACTATCTTAGCTGCCAGGGATATCAAGGAAGTCGCTCAGCGGGTAATAAAAGCTTATCAGAATAAGAGACCAATCATCTTTGGAATGGGTGCTCATGTGATCAAAGTAGGACTAAATCCCCTGATTATTGATCTCATGCAAAAAGGTATTATATCTTGTATTGCCATGAATGGAGCGGGTATTATCCATGATGTTGAAATAGCTCTTTCTGGTAAAACTTCTGAAGATGTATTGTCCAGTTTGCAACGCAGTGAATTTGGCATGGCAACTGAGGCTGCAAATGTAATTAATAATGCCGTAGAAACGGGTGTGAATAACAACTGGGGTATGGGAGAATCTACAGGAAAAAAACTTTTAGAATTGTCTGCTCCTTACAACGAGATGAGCCTGCTTGCTATGGCATCTAAAAATGGAACACCTGTCACAGTTCATGTAAGTATAGGAACAGATACTATTCACATGCATCCAAATTTTGATGGTGCGGCAACCGGCAAGCTGAGTCACAATGACTTCATAAAGTTTTCCTCCCTTGTTTCACAGCTTGAGGGAGGAGTGTTCTTTAATGTTGGATCAGCGGTAATTTTACCAGAGGTATTTCTCAAGGCCTTAAGTTTGGCCAGCAACTTAGGTTTTAAAATGAAAAATCTGACTACGGTAAATATGGATTTTATCCGCCATTATAGACCCTCAGTTAATGTTGTAGAGCGTCCAACTGCATCAGGTGGAAAAGGATATCACTTGATTGGACATCATGAAATCATGCTGCCACTTCTTTCAGCAGCTATTTTGGAGGGGCTATAAGTGTAAGGCGGTTTACCGCGGAGATCGCAGAGAACGCGGAGGAGAAGATGTAAAAAACTCTGCGAACTCAGCGTTCTCAGCGGTGAAATATAGTGAGAAGAAGTATGGAAAGGAAAATAAAAATCATTGCAGGAAATGTAATAGCAGAAGCGAGTCTTATCAATTCCTCCACCGCTGATGCTATCTGGAATGTGCTTCCACTTGAATCAAAATGTAATCTTTGGGGGGATGAGATCTATTTCACTGTTCCCGTATCTCATAAGCTGGAAAAGGAAGCCTGTGAGATTGTAGAAAAAGGTGATCTTGCATACTGGCCCCAGGGACCTGCATTCTGCATCTTTTTTGGCCCCACCCCGATCAGTAAAGGAGATGAAATAAGACCTGCAAGTGCAGTCAATGTCTTTGGCAAGGTTATTGGGGACCCTACGATCTTTAAGCAGGTCTCATCTGATGCGCCTGTCAGGGTGGAGAAGGCAGAATAATGAAAAAAGGGGATAAAATTATTACCCTGTTTTCTACAGGGTTTTACACTGGTTATTTTCCCATTGCACCCGCTACCTTTAGCACCCTGACGCTGGGGATAGCAGTTTACCTTCTCATATCACACCTAAACACATATCTCTACGGGTTGATCACCCTTATCCTCCTTTTTATAGCAATCTGGCTCTCGGATAAATCGGAGAAGATCTTCAACAAGAAAGATTGCAGTCATATTGTTATTGACGAACTGGTGGGATTTTTAATTACCATGTTTCTTTTGCCCTTTAACTGGCTTTATATTGTGCTGGGTTTTTTCATTTTCCGTTTCTTTGACATTGTTAAGCCTCCACCGGCAAACTTCTACAACAACAGAAAGAAGGGTGGACTGGATGTGGTTTTAGATGATGTAATAGCCGGGATCTATTCTAATTTGTCCCTCCAGGTTTTACACTATTGGTTGCTAAGTTAGTAGCGCGTTTCGTAATAATATTACAATAAGTTGTCATTGCGAGCGATAGCGAAGCAATCTCTAAATAGTTTGAATTAAATGAGATTGCGGAGCTTATTCCGAGCCTTTTTGAGGAGATTACGGAGCCTGTCACGAGTTTCTTCATGAGATTGCTGAGCTTGTTCCGAGCGAAGTGAGGAATCTCGTTCCTCGCAACGACAGGTTAAATCTACATGTTATGTTAACCATCGAGGGATCCCGTTCCTCACAATGACATAGAATATCATATTATTTAGGGAACATTCTACTAGATGCTAAATGCAGGATGTATATATGCGTTTGTTTTTTATCCAGTATCATTTTGATTGCGAGGTGAGTGGGAAGTGAACGTCGAAATAATAACCATAGGCAATGAGCTTACTTCAGGGAGTTCACAGGATACTAACTCTACCTTTATAGCCAACCAACTTCATACTATTGGAGTTGAAGTGGTAAAGATAACAACGGTAGGAGATGATACTGAAAGGATAGTGGATGCCTTAAGGAGTGTGCAGCAAGAGGTTGGTTTCGTAATAGTCACCGGTGGATTGGGTCCCACGGTAGATGATATAACCGCACAGGCTGCTGCTGAAGCTCTGCGGAAGAAACTGGTGTTCAACAAACGTGCCCTCAAGGCTATTGAAGAACGTTTCCAGAAGTATGGCCGAAAGATGAGTCCTAATAATGTAAAGCAGGCCTACTTACCTAATGACTCAAACATCATTCCTAATCCTATAGGAACTGCATGTGGTTTTTCTTTAACAAAAGGTAACACCCTGTTCATTTTCCTGCCAGGTGTTCCCAGAGAGATGAAAAGGATGCTTGAGGAGAGTGTTATCCCTTTAATAAAGAGAGAGCAGCCTGAGACCACTGTCATCAGTTCATGTGTGTTAAAGATCTTTGGCAAAAGCGAATCTTACTGTGATCAAATGTTGAGTGATTTGATGAAAAGTGAGAAGGAAATTAGCTTCGCCTTTTTGCCCCACTACCCGGAAATCTACATTAAGCTAACCATGCGTGGTAAAGATAAGAAGTATATGGAAAAGAAACTCAAGGCAGTAGAGCGTAAGATTAAAAGCAAAAAGATTCTGGGAGATGTTGTTTTCGGAAAGGATGAGGAAACCCTTGAAGAGGTTGTAGGTAAACTATTGAGATCAAAATGTGCAACCATATCTGTGGCAGAATCATGTACGGGTGGACTTATTACTCATCGACTTACTAATATTCCTGGAAGCTCAGACTATCTGGAACGATCCCTCATTGTGTACAGTAATAAGGCTAAAAAGGAGTTGTTAAAAGTGCCCGCCAGTATACTCAACCGTTGTGGTGCGGTTAGCAAGGAAACTGCAGAACGTATGGCAAAAGGGATAAAAAGTTTAAGCAAAACGACTTTCGGATTAGCAGTAACAGGTATTGCAGGACCTGCAGGTGGGACATCTGAAAAGCCAGTAGGGACAGTGTTTATCTCACTTTCCCACAAGCGGCAGGTTACAACTCAAAAGTGCAGGTTCTACGGCGACCGGGAACAGATCAAGTTCATGACATCCCAATATGCCCTGGATACAGTAAGAAGACACCTTATTGCAAATTAATTTCAATGTTTACTATCCGGTCATTATTCCCTTTCTTATGCCAATATCTGCTAGTGGTTCGCTTATCCCTTCCCTATCTAAAATTATTCTTGCAGCCTTCAGTCCAGAAATGACTGTTGCGAAAACTCCTATTGCCGGCTGCGTCCAATGGCCACTCAATTATTACTACTTCTTATAAAGCTCATCGGCCACATCATTTAAACCCAATTCCTCGAGCTTAGCTCTGGTTGGCCAACCTGTTTTTTTATCAAACCCAGATTCCTGATAATACTCATCCAGCATAGCATCAAGATTCTCAATCCGCTGTCCATCATATTTACCTCCCTTGATCGGCTCTTTTAAGATCCGCTTGGGAAGAGTGTCATCTTTGCGGTCAAACCCTTCTCTGGCATTAAAAGCCCTTTGCACACATACGGTTCTCTCCCCTACTCTCAGGTATTCCTTGAGATCGATCTCCCTTCCCGTAATAACAGTATAAGCATCCATTGTCTGCTGTACCGAAGGAATATTAAAAAGGGCCGGATAAAGACAGACACCCACACAGTTTGATGCAATAGTAAATTCTTTGTAGGGCTTGTACCATTTGGCAATCCCCTTTTCCTCACTTGGATCAGGTTTCTCTTTCAAACCAGTGATCTCATGAAACACAACGCCCATATCTATGGGGAATCCCCATGGTCGTACCACCGATGCCCCCCGCTCAGCTACCGCAGCAGTTAATGCAGATGACTTATTCTGTCTCCACTCATCACCATCCAGCTCCATTCCTTTCACATGCATGGCATATTCTTCAGTACCATGTCCCACCTTCTCTGCTGCTCGCTTTACCCCTTCAGCAAGGATATTTCCAAAACCATTCCTCTCAATTAACATCTCTATCATCTTAACCGAACCTTTTCCATCTCCCCAGCTAAGCTTTAACCCTCCTGTCTCTTCAGTCGAAAGCAATCCGCGCTCCTGACATTCCATCATCCATGCTGCCAGCTCAGAGGATGAATTGACACACAAGCCATTCTTGTTGCAGAGCTCAGTAATCTTGCAAATCGCATCTATATCTTTAATCCCGCACTTCCAACCCCAGTTCCAGTAGGCCTCTGCCATCGGGCCACCAGTCTGGGTTCCTTTATAATCTCCTTTTTTTACTTTGCTGATAACGCCACACGCAATTGGACATGCATAACAGGCCCTGTGTTCCTGTTCTAATGCTTTAACAATATTTTCAATATAAAGTTTATGACCGTCCTGCCAGCCACCTTCCTGAAAGTGCTTGTAACCGAAATCCTGCAATTCTGCCACAGTCTGGTTAAACGCAGCAGAACTTCCTTGCCGCAATGCCTGAATCGGCTCACATGTTTTCATAGCCTCCATGATGTCGTAACTGATGTCACGTAGCTTCCAAATATCTTTTATTGGTATCATATCAGATCCCCTGATGGTAATGGCCTTGAGATTTTTTGAACCCATGACAGCTCCGCTTCCACCTTTGCCGGCAAAACGGATATTGTTAGCCACGCTGGCCAGGCGTATCATCCGTTCACCTGCCGGCCCAATTCCCAACACATCAAACGTGAGACCTCCAATTTCCTTCTTAAGTGCCTCTTCCATTTCAGGAATTGTTGAACCCCATATCTGCTCTGCATCCCGCAACTCAACGGTTTCATCATCAATGAAGAGGTAGACAGGTCTTTTCGCTTTTCCTGTAACTGCAACCAGATCATACCCTGCAAACTTTAATCGTGCAGTCCAATGTCCGCCGATATTTGACATAGAAACCGTTCCTGTCTCGGGCGATTTGAAAACCACAGTTCCTCGTGGTCCAGCAGGAAATATGGTTCCATTTAAGGGGCCGGTTGCAAATACAATTGTATTACCAGGAGCTAATGCATCAGTATGCGGTTCTACCATTTCCCACAACAGGCGTGTGCCAACTCCTTCACCCCCGATATAATCACGGGTGAGGTCATCTCGCATCGGCACTATGTCAATTTTCTCCTTGGTTAAATCTACTTTAATCATCTTTTCATTTTTCATTGTCCCACCCTTTAGTTCTTGAAGAAAATGTCTAGTAAACAGCAAACGCAAAACTCTTCATTTATGTTGATTGTCATTTCTACATCTTTCCATTTGCAAATAATATGCTCTGAAATATTTTTTCTCATTTCTAGTATTCTAACTTCTACTGCTGATGTTTTCCTCTTAGAGGAGACCAGTCCGTTTGAGAGTTTTTTATGTCACAGGCCTCAGAAGAGAACTCGGGATCCTATTTCTTGCATTCATATTCAAAGGTAATTCGACCACTGTGTGAATAGATTATAAAACTTCCTCCACGGGCAAATCCTATAACAGTCACACCCATCTGACGGGCCATGAGAATGGTCTGGTGGGTCGTGGTTCCTCTGGATAACACAATGGGAATGCCGCTCCGTTTTACTTTATGGAGAATATCTGAAGATATTCTGCCTGTGCATATCAACATGGACTTGGAGAAATCAACAGCGTTCATCAAAGAATGGCCTATGATCTTGTCAACAGCATTATGGCGACCTATGTCATCTACACAAAATTGTGGTAACTTACCACCCAGGCTAAGATCAGCTGTGTGAACTCCGTGAGTTTCTTTATATAGCTGAGAACAGGTCAGAAACCATTTCATGCATTTGGATAAAAACCCTTTGTCAACCGAGAAATCAGATTTCAGCGGATGACGGGATGAGAGCATTATTATATTTGAATACATAACTCCTTGACCACATCCGCTCGTATACACTCTTTTCCCAAGCAGTGATAAATCTATTTTGCTGCTGGTTTCAATATCAAGTCGCCATCTTGTGGTATCACAATAAAACTCTGTCACCTCGTTAGCACTATTAAGCATACCCGATGTATATAGATAACCTGTAGCAAACTCTCTTAAATAGGTAGGTGTACACATAATTGTTGCAACTTCACTGCCACTAACAACAATAGTACAAGGTACTTCTGTCGCTATAGGTTGCGTTATCTCTTCTTTTTTGCCATTTTTTACTCGGACGACATCAAAATCCGCATAACTACCTAAATCATCTGTAACCATAAGAGAAACCCTGCGAAAAAATTTATCCCTTAACCATGAAACTATAACATACACTCCAGCGTCCCACTGGATCATAGTGCTAAGGGTTACTCGTGTATTTTTTAATATATTTTCTTCTCTATGATCTTATACCCTAGCTCTCTGCAATAATTATTTTTATAAAAATCTCGCCAGAATACCCCGCCACTTGGGGCGGGGATGAATGGCGTGCGGGGTTCAAGGGGATGCAGTCCCTTTGAGGGGGTTTCCAAAGGGGTTGAAGACCCCTTTGGTCAAGGACGGGGTTAATGCCTCGCCCGCGAAGTGTCCCTGCCCGAAGCGTCGAAGATGCGAGGGCGGGACTTTACTAATATTCTTGTTCTATATAAAGAGATATATCCTATTTATTTTCCAAACCCCTGAGCATATGATTTATGTTAAAGCTGTGTTGGTCAACAAGGTCAAAATGTGCACTAAGAGTAAAATAGACGTTATAAGCTCCTATCGTTATTAAAACGATAGCGTGTGCCATTTTATCGGGATCGATGCTTATAAATTTGCCGGAATCAATTCCTTCTTCTATGATTTTTCTAACTTTTTCAACCTGATTAGTGTAATACGAGGCAAACACTTTCCTGATTTCAGGTTTACGCATGCCTATTGACATAAACTCATGGGAAAATTTTAGGAAATCAGTGTTTTTGCGTAGAACCAGTTTTCCAATTTTTACAAATGTTAGCAAGCGTTGCTCAGGATCGGTAATCCTCATTGCATATGAGGGAATCTGTTCATAATACTTTTTGTTCATATAGTGAAAGAGCTCAATAAAAAGCTCATCCTTTGATTTGAAATGATAATATAAACCTCGTTTAGTCATTTTTGCTCTTTCGGCAATCATATCCATAGAGGTTTTATAGTATCCATTCTCATTAAAACATTGCAAAGCTGCTCTAAAAATAGTTTCTTTCCTATTTTCCTTTACTTTTATTTTTTTCATAATTTCCTCAAGTAAATAACTTACCCAGTAAGTATACTAGAAATATAAGCTATAAGAGTTCTAATGTCAAGGGAAATCTGCTCTTGACCTAAACTTCTAGAAAATTTAAAGTCCTGTGAGTTTCTGTGTAATTCTGTGGCTTTAGTTTAAAATATACATTGAAATTTATCATTTCATATATTATATAAAGTTTGTAGAGTCTTGGTAATCACAAAACTATCAATAAAGGGAGTTTGAAATGGTTTATAGAATCGTGATAGAAAAAGGTGAAGATTTTGGTTATATTGCTCACTGTCCAGCAATTCCAGGTTGCCATTCTCAGGGAAGGACGTTAGATGAAGTGGTGGAAAACATAAAGGGTGCTATAAGGGGTTGCATTTCAGTAATGGATAAAAGCCTTTTGGAGCAAAACAAGGATGAAATTTTTATGGAGGTAGCTATTTAATGTCTAAGCTACCCGTCATCTCTGGCAAAAAAGCAGTTAAAGCCTTTAAACAATTGGGATGCAGGCAAATTTTAAAGGAAATACTTCAATTTGACAACATAGCTGGGCTGTGATATCTAATCTTAAAAAGAAGTATAGTTTTAAATGCAAGTATGTATAATGTGTGATGTCTCAAATCAGGTCTTTCATAGCTATAGAATTAGCTCCTCATATAAAAGTTGGCATTGAGGATATTCAGAACAAACTGAAATCATCGGCATCGGATGTAAGGTGGGTGAGGCCAGGGGGGATTCATCTTACCTTAAAATTCTTGGGCAATATTGAGGAAGGAAGGATACCAGAGATTTCTGATATAATTGAGAAGTGTTCTGCTGATGCCACCTCTTTTACCCTTAAAGTATGCTCCCTTGGTGCTTTTCCCAATGAAAAAAATCCCAAAGTGATCTGGGTGGGTGCTGAAGATGATAGTGGCACCTTAAATAAACTGCAACAGGCTTTAGAAAACAGGTTAGCCGGCATAGGATTTAAAGTAGAAAAACGGGCATTCTCTCCCCATCTGACCCTTGGGAGGGTGAAATCACCCAAAGGGAAAAGGGAATTAACTCAGAGATTGGAGGATCATAAGAACTATGAATGTGGGAATTTAGAAGTAAAAGAGGTCTACCTCTTTAAAAGTGAGCTTAAACCAGGTGGAGCTATATATACTAAACTTAAGACTTTTCCATTTGAATAAATAAACTATGAAATCAAAGAAAAAAATAAAACCACAGAGAACCCAGAGAGAAAATCTATTTAAAACTCTGTGAACTCTGTGGCGAATAACGTGGAGGAGAAAATGGCACAAGAAGATAATAGGAAGAGGGCAATCGATAGTGCAATAAGCCAGATTGAAAAACAGTTTGGTAAGGGATCAATCATGAAGCTGGGAGATGATTACATCATACCGGATGTTCAATTTATTTCAACCGGATCCATAAGTTTGGATCGTGCTCTGGGAATAGGTGGTGTGCCTCGAGGCAGAGTAATTGAAATCTACGGTCCAGAATCATCTGGGAAAACAACCCTTGCCCTGCATATTGTAGCAGAGGCACAAAGAAGTGGAGGGGTAGCTGCATTTATAGATGCCGAACACGCTGTAGATATCGGTTATGCTCAAAAGCTTGGTGTCAAGACAGATGACTTGTTGATTTCCCAGCCTGATACAGGTGAGCAGGCATTAGAGATTGCTGAAGTGCTGGTTAGAAGTGGGGCTATAGATATTGTAGTAATTGATTCGGTTGCTGCATTGGTCCCACGGGCAGAAATTGAAGGAGAGATGGGTGATGCCCACATGGGATTGCAGGCACGATTAATGTCGCAGGCTTTGCGCAAATTAACAGCGGCAATTAGCAAGTCGAGAACTTCTATGGTTTTTATCAATCAAATCAGGATGAAAATTGGAGTTATGTTTGGCAACCCTGAAACTACTACAGGGGGTAATGCTTTAAAATTCTATTCCTCTGTCAGACTAGATATCAGAAGGATAGAATCATTAAAGAATGAAAATGGGATTTACGGATCAAGGACCAGGGTGAAAGTTGTTAAAAACAAACTGGCACCGCCTTTCAAAGAGGCCCAGTTTGAAATTATCTATGGAAAGGGAATTTCAAAAGAGGGAGAGCTTATTGATCTTGGAACTGCCAATAACATAGTTGAGAAAAGTGGTACCTGGTACTCTTACCAGGATGAACGCATGGGGCAGGGCAAAGAAAATGCGAAGAACTTCCTTAGAGAAAACCCAAAGATAGCAGTTGAGATTGAAAAGAAAATAAGAGATCAACTTGGTCTTGCCACTAAAGAGAAAAAAGGTGGAAAAAAAGAAGGGGAGAAATGAAATTGAGAAGGCAAAGGAAACAGTCTTCCGTTTTTTATCATATCGTCCTCGTAGCATAGAAGAAGTCAGGAGAAAATTAAAAGAAAAGGATTTTTCCCCTCATACTGTCAAAAGAGTACTGGCCAGAGTTGAAGAGCTGGGCTACCTCAATGATCGTGATTACGCATATACCTTTGCCTGTTCCTCCATTGAAAATAAACAATGGGGGGCGTTGCGTATTCGTGATGCCCTGCTAAACAAAGGCGTTTCTCAAGAAATCATCAATCAGACTATTGCCAGGATAGAAGAAGAATATGATGTAACCCAAGTAGCACGCCGTGCTCTGGAAATCAAGTTTGCTCATATCAGATAT
>SDBT01016342.1_pt1 | contig 11750 bp, 28 predicted proteins | sample 2277101 | NCBI WGS metagenome assembly SDBT01 (sample SAMN10404973, study PRJNA504765) | marine sediment metagenome | isolation source: marine sediment core GS10_PC15, 103 cmbsf | place: Arctic Ocean: Southern Knipovich Ridge | collected 2010
AGCTAACTTCAGTCTCCGATCAACGCTTCAAGCTGTTCCGACATGGAGCTGGTATCAATACCTTGGCTTTCAAACTTCTCGCGAAGCTTGAGTAGTTGCTCAAGATGGTTCTTAAAGCCACGTAGATCCTTTGCTTTATCAGGATTATCGCGTTCGTCAATTGCTTCCTGCTCTCGTTTCTCTGCTTCTTCGCGGAGACATTTAGCCTCCCAGAAAAGTTTGATGTGCTTGCCAACGAAAACTCCGTCCGGTGGGATACGGTAAGTTGTGACATTCCAAACGGGAATACCTAGTTCCTCACATTTGTCTGAGTTTTCCTCATCAGGGAAGAAGTCTAGTTCATTTGGCGTGTCGTCTGCGTTTTTGGGTGCGGGCCAAATGATCTTAACGCGGTTTGACGCTGGCGAGTTGTCTTCTGAGTCTTCCGATACTTCTGCATCAGGAGCATCAGGGGCGGTAGGTGTAGGGGCGGTAGGTGTTGCAGTTGCCATAGTTCGATTCCTCAATATAAAAGGAGGTTCATGGTTCGCTAGTGAACGTTCACTAGCTCATCAAGTAAAGTTTAGTCTGGTTTGGTTTGCTGGTCAATAGAGGTGTTGTGGATTTCAGGCTCATACGCGACGAACCGATCAACGATGAATTTACAAGTATCTTCTACAAAGTCTTGCGGGTTGTAAAATGGTCCAGGAACCATATCGCTTTTAACGCTGAACATAATGGTGATGTTGTGTCTTTTCATGGTTCTTCTTTCTGGTCAAGGGTAGCTAGTCCGCTGGTAGCTAGTCCGCTGGTAGCTCACCGTTCGCGATATACTGGACGCAATCGCTACATATTTCTAGGTGGCCAATCTGCTTATCTGTGTCCATGTAGTGGGCCGCGTACCTATTTCCACCTAGTGAGCTACCGCAGGTGTCGCAAGAGGAGTGAGAGAAGCTAGGCTCGTCAGGTATCGTCCCGTTGGAGATACCCTCTTCTAGCTCTTGCGAGTTGAAGCCTAAAGCTAGCTGGCATACTTCGCACCCGCCACATAGGCCGATGGACATACTATCTAGCTCATTGCAAGTTTCATCACATTGTTCGTGATTATAGATCATAATGTTTTTCTCCTGCTGGTCAATGGTCAATGGTCAATGGTCAATGGTTAAGGTGTCAGTCTAAATGGGTGCGTTTTCTCTTCTAGGAAATTTGCGTATTTATTGTAGGCGTACAATACTTCGGCACAACAAGTAACGGGACCACTACTAGCATTAGCAGGGTAGCTCCAAACTGTGGTCGACGCAATCATGTCATAATCGACACCTAGACCGACATGCGTAAAGTCAACCGCACCTTTAGGTTGCTTGCTGCACCAACTAGAAAACTCGTCAAGCCAATTTTGCGGCAATGCATAGTCAAAAGTTTCGTCAAGATTGGCAAAACATTCTCCCTTCGACAAACTAATTGCCTTAATTTGTTCGATCGTCAAACCTGGTATTGCTGCGATGATTCGGTGGAGTCTCATATCTTTGTAGCTCCTAGCAAGAGAAGGACGCAAGCAAGCGTAGTGCTACCTGCGATGATTATTGTGACGGCCAGAGTCTCTAGTCTGCTAATCATGCTGCCTTGCTCTCTTTCTGCTGACGTAGGGCAGCGATTAAGAGGACCAGACACCTGCTAGTCTCTCTGCCTGAGAATGTCCGTTCATTAGCTTTGTACTCTACGTGTGCCGTGTCTTCAATACGCTGGGTGTCTTCTCCGAGTTTTAACAATTGTTCGCTAGTCATGGTATTGTTCTCCAAGTATCCAGGGGGTGGGCAGAACAGGTTAGTTGCTTAGCCACTGATGGTACGCCATCGCGGCGAATAGTTCTGACCAGTGTTTCGCGTTAGGTTGCTCCGCGAACCGAATAGAACACTGTTCTAGAATTCCTTGGCTAATGTCTGTAAGCCATAAGATCTCATTTAGCTCTTCACAAAGCTTGTCCCATGCGTAAGTTGATTCAGGGCAGCTAATAGTTCGGTAGGTGTTTGCTTGTAGCTCGTCACCTATGCTTTCTAGCGTTCGAAGTTTCTTAGTTTCGCTTGTCATGGTTCTTCTCCAAGATCAAGAGTATGAGGGGTATTAGGAGGTTGCCTTACTTGCAATTGTCCATTGTGCGAAGTACTTCCTTGTGTAGACGGAATAGGAAGCAAGCAACGTTGTACGCTGTGAGAGCTAGTCTAACGTAGTGCATGTCGTTCCTCAGTATGGAAAGTATTGTTTCGTGTCTGCTTCTACCCTTCATTGTACTCGACACAAAGTATCTTGCAACCCCCTGCAACCCTAGCAAACATTATTAACCTGTTCTTAACATTAGAAACGTGTGTTTTCAATACCCTTCTAGGTTGCGAAATACGCCGTCTAAGGGCAAATTAGTCTACATGGTGTGATTCATCCAAAAAGATAAACGCGGCAAATGGGGGGTAACTGGTCACCTACTAGGGGGGTTCTAGCTCTCCTGACTAATTAGTCTTGCCTCCCAAGCTTCTGCTCAAGCAGAGAGAGCAAGAAATTAAACTTCTCTTTGTCTGCCCAATTGCTGGCGTGTAAAGTTTCGAAAGACGTCTTTAGGTTGCTTTGCTCCACCATCAACAAGTTATACATCTTGCTGTAATGTAGTATATACGTCTTACCATCGTCACCATCGACAATACGACACCTGCTAGAGTAGGTAGACAGTTTAGGTTTACACCACACACCCGTCTTAGGGTTGAGGGTAACACGTGATACTCTCTCTCCCTTACTGTTGCTCTCTACTTCAAAGATACAAGTTGTTTGCAATCTGCCAAATGGCCAATTGTCAAACTCGGCACGTAGTCTAGGGTTGCTATATGTTACCATACTAGTTCTCCTCTTCTATTACCTCATTTGGCAGCCAATTTTATTGAAGAATCGGCACAAGTCAGGGTCTGTTAGAAAACACTCTTCGCATACCATGCGAGAAAATTTAACGTTTTCTAGAACACACACATTTTCTGACGGCTTATCCTCATTGGGAGCTACTTCTGCATAACCACGAACGAAGACACCTATCATTTCAGCCTCATTTTCACCAGTTCTCGCAAACTGTCGTTTGCACAATGCACATTCTGATTCAACAGTGATAGAACAATCGCCCATACTGTGTAAAGTCATGTTTCTACTCCTCTTCTATCAGTTTGGGATTCTCTTCTAGCTCACAACATAACATACTTAGCTCATCTGAATTAGTATCACACCATTCCATGATGTTAGGAGGAAACATATCATAGTTATCTGACTTTGGCCCGTAATTGTATGCTTCCGCCGCAGCACATAACATAGATAGTAGACAAGATAAACCCTTTTGCATGTTACCACCTTGGCAACCTGATTTGATGTCGTTGTTTTCATACTCTAGTATATCATTATCAATGTAGTATCTATAGACCATTCTACCTTCACTAGTGATACTATCATATTGTATAGATATCTCGGTATTTCCTACCTTGACACCTGCTAGTAGTCTACTAGTAATGATTACGGGCGGATGTAGTTTGAATAGCATGTTACTCCTCTCCTCTATGTGGCAAACATTCGAAGCAATGTTCAGGTGTCGCAACACGTCTACCATCAGCAGTTATAAAAAATGCTAGGTAACCATGAGACGTCTTACCGGTTTCACCGGTTGCCGCAACTAGTAGCTCTTCCTTCTTAGGTACACGACAAAATGAGCCATCAGCATAATTGGAGTAGTCCCAATAGCCGCAACCTGATTTGATTATGTGCGTTGGTAGCATGTTACTCCTCTTGTTCTTTATAGTATTCTGGCCGAGTGATATAGAAGTATTCTTCTGCATCTAACATATCATAGATGTCTTGCTTCTCCATGTGATCAATAAACATATATACTAGTCTGTTCGCATCAACCATACCACCTTCAATTGCCTCCTCTAATGTTTCACCTATGTTATCTACTAGTTCGCGTTCTTCTTTATCTTTCATGCTACTTTTTCCTTTTCATCTTCCCAAAATTGTGAGTATCTTGACCATAAACTTTGTGGTATAGCATTTAATCCGATGTTATCTATACCACGTAGAATCAATTGTAATAGACCATGATAAGTGATATAGTATCCCTTTGAACATACCGATACCTGCGGATTTGGTGTCTCACTAGTTTTGCACAATAGAGGAGGCATGATATCATTCTCTAGTTCCTTCGTCTGCACACCTATCATACCAGCAAGCCTAGACTTGGCTACGGGTCCAGTTCCTAGCTCTGTTAGTGCCTCGACACGTTTGAATGTCATACCATACTTGTCTATCATAGAATCATCTGCAACACGTTCCATAATAGATCGTAGGGGTTCGTCTGGCGACATAGATAGAGCAGTAACTATTTCCTCAGCGAATGAGAGAGACTCACGGGGTAAACTAGTATAGAATGCTATCATCTCACATTGGTCAGCGTCAAAGCAGGGATATACTAGTTGTACTATCTTTGCCAGTTCCGTTTTAGAGTATAGACGTAAAGATACTCTATTGAATCTAGTTTTAAACGGCCCAAACAATTGGCCCCATTCTGTGGTTGCAATCACCCATGATATGTTACTTGTGAAAAGTAGTAGATTTTGCTCTGTTTCTAGTCTACAATCTCCTTTCTCTACTGCTTGTAGTAAACCTTGCTCAATATACTTTGATAGATTATGTACCTCATCTATCATCACAACACATTGACGAACTAAACTACTTCTACCTACTTTCTCTACAATGATATCATAGATGTCTGACATTGTTTTTAAGGCATGAGGTTGTATCTCAATAAAGTCTACTCCTAGACTCTTGGCATAGATGCGAGCGAACATCGTCTTACCACAACTAGCGGGACCGATAAGAGCTATGTTTGGCTTGCGGTTTGATATGCGGAATTGATGTGCATAACGTAACATCTTACGTTTTGCCCTGCAATTTCCTATGACTTTAGTATATGGCATTGTTCTATGCGAAGTAATCTAGAGAAGTGTTAGGTATTGTACGTAGCTCAATAGGTAAGTCTAATTCTCTTGCTTCTACTTCTATCTCAAGTAGACATATCAAACAATCTTTTAGTTTGTCTTCATTGACATGCGGCAGAGAACGAAGTTTGTCTACTTGTTTCTCGATCTCTATCAATGTTTGGTTAGCTGTCATAGTATTTCCTCTCTATAAAAACCAAGCCCGTTACAATCTGGACATTCACCTTTTATGTGTTCCTCATTGTATCGTTGCCATTTTGTACCTCTATCAACATACCATTTGTTGATAGTTAAAACTTGTCCAGTAGTTTCACAAGTTTCACAATCGACGTTGGGTAGAACGTGTTTTTTTTCTCTTGTCTTCATGTTTTAGCTCTCTCTCAATTAGAAAGTCAATATACCTTTTGTAATTTAACAATCTTTCAATTCTTGATTTCATTTCACAGTATCTCCTTTGTGCATGTACAGAGTATCATCCTGCGAGCAGATTGCCAGCAGAAACCATTCTACGAAAGACTAAGTGTCCGACAAGTAAGAATTCCGAATATAATATCATGCCAATTGGCCACATAATCACAAGTTTTACAAAAGTTTTACACTGACATTAAAATGGCACAAGTTGAGATTTTCCCGCCCAGATTTTAAACAAATTGAGGACACCCATCTAGGGGGTTAGATCCCCACCCAATTGAGGGCCCCCATGTGAGGGGGTGCCTTACCCCCCTATAGAGGGGCCCCCATGTGAGGGGGTGACTAACCCCCCTATAGAGGGGCCCCCATGTGAGGGGGTGCCTAACCCCACGGCAGAGGGGGACGAATTTCTCAGATATTTTGGTCGGACTATTTTTAAGGTCGGACTATTTAGAAAAGTCGTCGGACTATTTATTGGTCGGACTATTTAAATAAAGCGGTCGGACTATTTTTAGAAGTCGGACTATTTATAGGTCGGACTATTTAGCTTGTTATACAGTATAATAAGAGAATAAAGATTGTATACTAAACTATCAACTACTTAGCACACAATCTTATAGAATAATAGTATATTTTCCCATGGTACAGAGAGGGGCCTATGTTCTGGGAGAATGAAATTTTAGGAGGGGGGGGGTATTACACCTCCCTTAAACACTTGTAAACACTTGTCATATGAGTTGTCGGATTAGAGAACTGTTGCTCCACTAGTTCGAAGACCCAATCACCCCATACACATTCATCGCCTAGTACACTAGGAATGCTAGAACTAATGTAGTTAGCTTTTGTTTCTCCGTCTATGTGTGGATAGATTCTCAGACTATTATCTCTAGTATGTCTTCTTTGAGCTAGTATTAAGTGAGTATCACAAGCTACTCTTATGCCAGCACTAGTTATACTAATGTCTAGCTCTATCGGATGTTCTTTTTCTGCCCAATCTTTATAGTTTAGTAGTAATTTAGTCATCTTTATTCTTTTCAAAATATTTACAACACTCGGCTATGTGTGCAAAGACCATGACACAATTAGGATCTTCCCCATTTTCTGTATTTACCATCTCTATGTGCTTAATTTGAGCTTGATATATAGAATACCGTAGCCTGCATAGACCAATATGTGAACAGTCGTAGCATGACTTATGTTCTTTGTAGTTAATCTTAGTCATTTGATTGACTTTCTTTTACTTCTGGTATGTCAATAATAGAGCCATCACAACTATATTGTTTTAGGTCTACTGTAAAGTTAGCCTCTAAAGTTACGATAACACTCAACACACCTGCATCAATACTATCAATATCTTGCTCAGTTGGTGCAACTTTACTTTTAAGTATAGTCCCATCCTCATGTATATACAAGTACATAGTCATCTAGCCTTTCTTTCTAAGAATAATCTCTTCGTTTATGTTCATATAGACCCACTCGTTTACTTACCTTCTCAAGCTTTCTAGTTAGTATCATATTTTTGATTTTAGCTACCTTATCTATTATTTCTGGTGTAGGTAGCGTATTCATACTAAGGTACAAGGCTTGTTCGTCGGACAATTGAGGTATTCCATCAAAGTTATCTACTCCTGGTAACTCAGGAAAATTTATCTCATCGAATGATCCAGGAAAACTTACAGTCTTGATTAATTTAATTTGTTTCACTTAAATACTCTTTGCATAGTTAAGGTCAAAACTTCCGTACGCCCAGTATCCGATTTCTTTATTACAGTTATTACAAATAACCTTATATTCAGAAATATGTCCAGCATCTATAGATACAGTTACATTTGATATGTCTGAAGACTCACAAAACATACAATGTAGTGGTTCATTGTTATCGTTATAGTGTTTCATTTAACAACCTATATGAGTTGTCTATAGGGTTTTCTGTGATACTTATTTCCCAATTAGTTTCAATCTTTTTAATAAAATCTTCAACATCTGATTTATTTAATGAACAGAATAATAAAGAAGATAAGTCTCCTCTAGCACAATCATACATATCTTGTCTAGATATATTAATTGCTTTTCCTGGTTGGAGTGATTCACATATTTGCATTAATTGAATTTGATTCATTTGAACATCCAAGGTTTAGCTGTCCATTTAACATTAGTTCGTTTAGCATCTATATTCTTTTTAGCTTTCTTTTGTCTTATTTCTTTGCGTACTCTTAGTTGATGAGATGCTTTATCTTCTTTCTCACGCATTTGTCTAAGTTTCTCTTCACGCATTAGCCTAATCTTCTCAGATATTCTTTCTTCAACTCCTTCGGATACACCAGCATAAGTAACTATCTCTTTGTAATCTTCATCAGATAATATACCAAATGTATCTAGAGTATCTTTACTCAGCCCTGGTGTGCTAGTAGTAGTGTTATCTGATGCTCTTTCCTTCTTACCAATTTCCATTTGTTTTAGAAATTCTTCTAGTTCCATAGCTCGCTCACCCTCCGTAGAAAAAAATATCCTGTATTTACCATCTTAACTCTTACAGCTATATCCCACTCCCTATCTCTATTAGAATGACTATTACTTATAGTTTGTACAGCTTCAACTTCAATTATCTCGAACAGATAGTTAGTATAGTATTGTTTACCTAACTGTACTTCTTGAATGTTCTTCATCTTCTTTTACTTTTCGACCCATAATTCAGGTTGAATTTCATGTATAGGTACCTTCCACCACCCTATAGAGAATAAACCCCACCATATTCTATACATTCTAGTAGAATTAAATCTACCCAGTTTCCAACACCATGGCTTAGATATCTCAAAGAAAAATGTCATGTTTTTATCCTTTCTTTTTCTTCCTTGATCCTTTTAACAACTTCTGATCTATGTACAGTTATATTTCTAGGGGCTTCAATTCCTAGTTTAATACTAGTACCTTTAATCTCTAATACTGTAACTACTATATCATCCCCTATAAGTATAGACTCATAAAGCTTACGAGATAGAACTAGCATTCTGTAACTCCTTTTTAATGCTCTTACTTAGATTCTGTATTAATTTCATCGTAAGGTATAGATATTTGAGTTACTCCTACTGGTGCATTCATAATAGCTTTTCCTAACAGAACAGATAACTCTTCATCCTGTAGTATTTCTTTTATTATTTCTCTTAAAGAGTAAAAAATAGTTCCATTACTAATAAAGAACTTTTGATCCAATATATTCACTTTGTAACTCCTTTTTAATGCTTTTACAATCAGCCCATGAACTATCAGATGTCTCTACACTACACCTAATAGGTACAGATAGTTTATGTTGTATACTAGGCGATTCTAAACACTCAACTAATTTAGGTATAGTCTCAGGATCATTGCCTACCTCCTTAGAGCAAGAGAATAATACCTCATCGTGAACGACTATAACAGGATGAATACCCATATTGATTGCTACAGGAGCTACAGCAACTAGTCTCTCTTTCATAATGTCAGCAGCTAGTCCTTGGATAACTGTATTGAATGCTATGTGTGCTACTTTATGATCTAAGTGCCTACGCCTACCATATAGATTAGTCGTGTAACCTATCTGTCGGACTATTCTTTCATAGTGCTTAGCTGTTCTTTTTAACTCAGGGAATCTAGAATGATACATGTCATATAACTGAGCACCACGTTGCCTACATAGAGATAAAAAGTATCTCCTGTCATACCCTGCGACTTCTCTAAGATCATCCATCAAATCCATACATTGAGACATACGTTTCTTACCGCCACCATAACTAGTTTGGAAGTTAATAGTCTTAGCTCTTGACCTAGATATACCTGGTGGTAATTTTGATTGAATCCATGAATGAAAGTCTGTATTAGGGTCACTAGCATAAGCAGAGATAGCACCTTGATTCTGTATGTAATGTACAATAAGCCTAAATTCGATCTGTGAGTAGTCAATACTAATAAACATATGGCCTGGATCAGAATGTATTAAAGTCTTAGCTGCTTTATTTAACTGTTGCATGTTAGGACTACGGTTAGACATGCGGCCAGTAGAAACAGTTTGATTAATGTCTGGATGAAGTCTACTGTTTACTTCCAAGTCTAGGTACTTCTCTACAAACAATCCATGGAAGTGATTCCACTTGCGATACTTAATTATAGTTTTAATAACATCAGTTGGTGCATCTTTAAAATATAAGTATTCTTTTAGTGTATCATTATCAAAAGATGGATTGCCTTTATCTGTTTGTTTTATTACTGGTAGCCCGTATGTATTAAGTATTGCATCAGCTACATCTTTATCGGATGAAGCAAGACAGTAGTAACCTAATAATTCTGTTAACTCTTCTTGTAATCTTACCATATTTTTATAGCAAGCCATTTGATGTATCTCTAACTGTTGTCTATCTATCCTGACTCCGTATCTCTCCATGTCAAATAAAACACTAGTTAGATTACATTCCGTTTTCATCACACCTGAACATTCTGATGGTAGCTTGTCTTTAATATATTCAGCTAGTTTTCTAACTGTTAGTACATCTTGCCCGCAGTAAGGAGCTATCGTATCTATTGGGATGTTACCATAGTCTTTGTTATAGTATTGTCCACCTGGTTTCTTTAAGTATGGTCGTAAAGCATCTTCATAACTAGAGATGTCTTCGTCTAACCAGTCTTTAGATAAAGTAGCTAGTCCGTAACCACCGCGGTACATCTTATCGGAGTCAATTAGTTTAGCTAGTGCTAGTGTGTCAATTAATTGAGGTAGTGAGCAACGATACTGTGGCCTAACTGCACAGTTAAAAAGAACATGGGCATCATATTTTACATTATGATTTATCCATACTTTAGCTGAGCTAACTACACAATGTAACCAGCCACATATAAATTCTTTATTTAGATTCCTCTTACTCTCCCCCTCATAGATACAACCTACAGGTATGTACCAAGCACAATCACAGTCATCAATAGTTATACCTATCCCAGTAATGTTACAGTTATGCCAAGGATTAGTTGACATTAACTTTGGATCACCACTAGTTGTTTCAAAGTCTAGATAGAGTCTATCTGCTTTTGTAAGATTAGGTAGCTCTTTCGTAGACTCAACTAGTCGGGTGTTATTTGGGAAGTATTTCATTATGTATTGTCCTCGATTAACTTTAACTCATAAGACTTCATCTCTCTTTTAAACTGCACCTTCTCATCATTAACTAGTAAGTCTGGATCTGTAAAGTCAAGAATAGTTAAGTCTATTGTCATAGGATGCTCTGTAGTCCAGTCATAACTTATTGATACTCTTTCAATATTCATCTCTTCAGGATCAAACCCTAATAGTTTAAGTATCCTTATCATTATTGTATCATTACGCACTGGTATTTTATTTGTCATGCTTTTTTCCTCATTCATTTAGTACAACAGCAATAAGTTTAACTACTTGAGTTGAGTTACCTACTGTAATTGTCTCGTAATTACCTATTAAATCTTTGTACACAACTGTTTCTCTACACGGTGGATCTATCTGATAATCTGTTATCATACATTTTATTCCCTCAATTAAAACAATTGTATCACGTTCTATCTCTGGTATTTTATCTGTCATTTCATGTCCCCCTCATGATACCAGTCATGTAGAAAAGAGTTGAATGCTTCTGTCTTCCTATAACTCTGTCTTTGTCCTCGAACAAGAGCATTCTTTCTAACTAGTAAAGACAGAACTTCTCTAGCTCCTTGTGGATCAAAGCCCGTCCAGTCTGCCATGTCATGTATATCTAAATCAAGAGCATACAATAGTTTACTGACTAGTTCCCTAGTAGGTGCAGGACATCTGTCAAAGAATACTTTTATAGTGTCTTCACCCTGTAAGTCATGGACATACTTATACTGTTCAGAGTACCTATGGTAACCTATTGCTTTACCTTTATACGTCTCAGTTAAGAAGTTATGTATGTATTCTACGTGGCACTTCCTTACTAAGATTGTATCTTTATCTGCGTTAGAGAATGTTCTAACAGCTAGTGCTGCCGCAAGTCTAGCTAGTTTATACCTAGTTGATCCTTTATCAATGATCGGACAACTTTCTGAAAACTGATTACACAGGCTACTTGTAGCTGGTTTTAATGCTTCTATAGCTTCAGGTTCAAACTGAACTTGATCTATTTCTCTAGACCACCCCCATAAAACTAACTCTCTACATAGAACACTAGTATATTTATGAGTAACTTGTGGTCTATACGCTTGTAATTCTGTCAACCTATCTATTCCTATATCACCATGAGACTCAACTAGGCACAGGTCGAACCTACGTATATCTTCAGGTGCTCTTATCAACTCTTGTATCGCTTGTATCCCAAATGTATAAGATGACAA
>SDBT01016343.1_pt1 | contig 11750 bp, 10 predicted proteins | sample 2277101 | NCBI WGS metagenome assembly SDBT01 (sample SAMN10404973, study PRJNA504765) | marine sediment metagenome | isolation source: marine sediment core GS10_PC15, 103 cmbsf | place: Arctic Ocean: Southern Knipovich Ridge | collected 2010
TCAAGGTCGCTGATAATTCTGTAAATTGCATGGCTGAGATTTAAAGACATCTTTATTACCTACTGACGGTTTCATTCATAATACACACTCTATTCTCATTATTCCTGCTCATATGCCTCACAAATAAATCCCGATTTTCCCTGCTGATCAGCCCTTGTAAGATTACACAGTATTTCTTCTTCACCAGGTTCCCTATCTTTCTTGCAACTGATGCATAGGGAGGGCTTAGAAATTAGGTCAGAATTGATTTCAGTTTCATTGTCGCCCAGCCATCCTGCTAACATCATTGGCCCAATTCGTATGGTTGATAGTAATCGTCAAACCATTTGGACTTGAATAATCGGTTGACCTTCGGTTCCGTCAGTTTTCTATAGAGTTCCGTCTTTGTCGTTATGAACTCCAACAGGAGTGCATTGACAACCTTCTCGAATTTGTATTTGACGTTCTCCCGAGAATTATCAGACTGAGCCACTTCCCGCAATTCCTCATCCGCCACCAATTTATCCTGCATCTTCTCAATATCAACCTTGTCATCTTCGCTTAGATTGACGCCGTATATTTCATTGATAGTGTTGATAATGTGAGATAACCAATCCTTATGCTCTTCAGTGTGTGAGGGTTTCCCAGCCGTAATCCCTTTGGTCTTACCATCTTCTTTCCGCAAAGAAATATCGCCTTCAAATGTCTGTTGAATTCTGAAGGAGTCAAGATCAACAGCATCCATCACCTCAGTAGGCAACGGATTTTTTCTACGTGGTAGTTTTCTGTTTAGACTTCGCCCGAACACATATAATTCCTCAAGTTCGACATCCTCAAATGTGATGAGTTGAGATATAAAGCCATACAGTCGAATGAACGCCTGCAAAATAGTTCGGAAATCTTCCCGTTCATCCTCTTTCTTGGTCTTCCATACTTCGACTGCCCGATCCAAAATCGGTTGCAGTTGCTCCTGTGGCTGTTTGGAATTAAAAAATATTTCACAGAACGCCCTGATATCATCTTTTGAATATACTCTGAATTCATTCAGTTCGGCTTCTAACGTATGCAATTTGTTGGGGTCAGTCTCTTCCTCAAGCATTGTTCGCTGATAATACGGCTGAAATCCTATCTGTATCTCTTCGGCTTCATTGACAAAATCCAAGACAACTGTATTTGTCTTGCCGCCCATAATTCTATTGAGTCTGCTCAATGTCTGAACGGCACTAACACCGCCCAACTTCTTATCCACATACATCGTATGCAAATACGGCTCATCAAAGCCCGTCTGATATTTATTGGCTACAACCAATATTCTATATTCAGGCAACTTGAAAGCATCCTCAATCTTGACTTTTGCTTGTAGTCGGTTCAGACTGTTCTCTGTGTGCTCCTGCTCTGAGTCAGGGTCTTTAACCGTTCCCGAAAAAGCCACTAATGGCTTAAACGGCAGGTTCATTTCTCGCATTATTCTTTTGAACATTAAATAGAACCTGACCGAATGGAGTCTTGACCGTGTGACAACCATAGCACGCCCACGCCCTTGAATGGCTTTCGCCGTGCAGTCAGTGAAATGCTCCAACATAATACGGGTCTTCATTTCAATCGAATGGGGCTGCAAATCAACGTAGGATACCAACAGACGCTTGGCTTTCTTTTCATCGTATTCGGCATCCCATTCGACTGCCTTTGCCAACTTGAAATATCGCTCATACGTGGTGTAGTTTTCCAGGACATCAAGGATGAAACCCTCCTCAATCGCCTGACGCATCGAATAGGTGTGATACCCAACGAAATGCCCCTGTTTATTCTTCCGCCCGAACAGTTCAAGGGTCTTGTTCTTGGGAGTCGCCGTAAAAGCAAAATATGATATATGGGATTGCTTACCCCTTGCCCGTATTTCCTTGAGCACCTCTTCCTCAAGGTCAAAGTCATCGGCATCGGCAACCTCAGCATTTTCGAGGTCGGCTGACAATGCCTTTTTCAGATGTTTAGCAGACTCACCCGATTGGCTTGAGTGTGCTTCATCTATTAGCACTGCAAATGTCTGCCCTTTCAACTCCGACATACTCTCAGAAATGAACGGGAACTTCTGTATGGTTGTTATGATAATATCTTTGCCCGTTTCCAATGCCGCCTTCAATTGGGCAGAGTTCATATCAATCGGATTGACGACGCCCTTGGTCTGCTCAAACTGCTTGATAGTATTCTGCAACTGTCGGTCTAAAATTCTACGGTCTGTCACCACGACAATGGAGTCAAATAACCGTTCCTTGTCGGAGTCTTTTTGATAGAAACTTGCTAACTTATGAGCAAGCCAGGCAATACTATTGCTCTTGCCCGACCCTGCCGAATGCTGAACAAGATAATTGTTCCCAATCGCCTCTTGCCTGACGCCGTTCAGTATGGTTCTGACGCAATCCAACTGATGGTATCGGGGGAATATCAACACTTCGGATTTTCGCTCAGACAAGCCCTTTTGCTTGTCGTAGTATTTTTCTTTATTGACCTGCACGCAAAGATAATTGCTGATTAAATCCAACAGGGTATCGGGCTGTAAAATATCCTCCCAAAGATACGCCGTCTTGTGACCCTTGGGATTGACGGGATTTTCGGTATCCAAGTTGAACGGCAGGAAACGGGTCTTGTCGCCACTGAGCCGTGTTGCCATATAAACCTTCTCATTGCCCACCGCAAAATGCACAAGCACACGTTTGAATTGGAAGAATGGCTCCCTTGGGTCTCTGTCGTGTTTGTATTGCTTAACGGCTTGCTCAACGAATTGCCCTGTCAGTGAATTCTTCAACTCCATCGAGATAATAGGCAAGCCGTTGAGGAAAATGACCATATCAATGGAGTTCTCATTACGATTGCTGTATTTCAACTGCCTGACCACGGTAAATCGGTTCTGTGAATAGAGCCGTTCGTGTTCAGGGTTCATCCCGCTTGATGGTTTGAAATAGGCAAACCTAAACCATTGCCCACGGTCTTTGAACCCTTTACGCAGAACAGCCAATGTGCCGTTCTTGTAGATTTGATTGACAAGGTTATAGAGCAGTTTCTCATCGGTCTCCGCACCGTATTGTTTCTCAAGGTTCTCATACTCCTTGGGCTGTGTGATTTTGACAAATCCAAGCACATCTTCAGGGATTAGGCACATATCTTTGCTGTATTCTTCAGGCAACCGTTTCTGATAACCTGAATTCAACAGGTGTTCTTCAATGTGTTCCTCAAAGTTTTGTTCGGAGTAATTCTTCATAATCTTCCTATCAGGCACCTGCCAATTCTTTTCTATAAATGCTCAAATACCATTGAAGTGCTTCTGGGCTAATAATTTCTTTGAAAAAACCAGACGTATATTTGTATTTTTTCGCAAAATCACTATTCCTCTTGTTGTTCTCCATAACAAAAGCCAGTGCTTTGAGTTCATTTGAAAAATTCGGAGAATACAATTTTGTATAAGGGGCATCTACCTCACCAATGAGGTGGTCGTTATACATATGCCTTAAATGCCAGAACGGATTTAGTCGCAATTGCTCATTGCCATTATCCTTGAAAACATTTTCATTTGTAAGCATCCTCACAACTCCCTCTTCCATATATTCTACAGCTTGCCACGCTTCAGAAGAAAGAGTGATACCAATGAAGTTACGATTATCTTTGGCTTGTTCGACATCATATGCCTTAATTAGAGCTTCACCCCAAAATAAATTATGTGAATCAGACGAGTCTCTTTGAACATTAAATTCACCGAAAGAAATTGCTCCTCGTGAAGGAATTCCTTTCGCTGCAAGTGTTGACCAGATTAAACCTGACAAGGTATAAATATCAGAGAATGCCCAACTGCCCCAACCTTGAGGTTTTTGATAAAACAGTATTGTGTCGGAAAAATACAAGACTCCAAAGTCTTCAATACGAGTGGCTGTTTGTTGGGATACTTCGATTAAATTATCTATCGTCTCATAGATTACTTCTGCTCTATTAGAACGAACCATCTCCCTGAAACCAAGAATATCAAGGTAAAGTAAATATCGCCCTTGCTTTATTTGAAAAACATTCACGCTGTCTCCCTGAACTCATCGCTGTTTTCTTCGGCATTGGTTATGACTGTGGTTAAAACATCAATCCATCTATCTGAAAGGGTGATGCAACCTTCATCCACACTAACCTTCAGGGCATCCCCCTTCTCAAATACAATGTCGTCAGGTATTACGGCTTCGTGGGTTAGATTGCACCTGACAAATTTATAAAGCAAATCCTGTAATGTAATCATTTCGCCACGGAATTTCACATTATACGTGCCAATCCGCAAAACCTTGGTCAGTTCCTCACCAAGGAAGCTTGTAAAGGCATCACCATCCTTTTTGGTTCCAAAGGGATATCGTTTTCGGGCTGTAGCCGCCACCGCCACAAGAACAGACAGCAATGCTCCCTCTTTTCTGCCATTGGCATATAACAACCGAGCATCTATTATCTTATCTTTGACGCTCATATCGCCTCTCTCACATCAATCTAACTCATACGCATATTGCCGATTATTTTCTTGGCTTTCTACCATAATCATCTTTTCCAATAAGTAGTGCCAAGGATATCATCATCGTTATCAGCAGGTTTGAATATCCATTCATCACCTCTTTGAATTATTGTCTGCCAAATGATTAGCCCAATAAAAAAATCTGCATTATCTTTACTTTGGCTACAAGCATTAAGTAAAGGTTGATGTGGCTCATCGCCCCATATTTGCTTAGGTATAAAACTCGAAATAAAATGAGGAGTATTGTCGCAAAATTCATTAATCTGACTGACAATATTCTCATAATCTGGAACGGGCAGATTGTCTTTCCAAATCATCCATTGTTCCTGTCTTCTTCTTGGAATACCTGTCATCTGTTTGTCATCAATACTAAATAACATTTCTACTCTCCGCTAAATGAGCACACCTCACGCCTTGTCTATTTTGGATAATCATTATTATCCCTCCCGCCCTACATCAATCTTGTTCAATAATTCGACATTGATTTCAAGCACTTTCTCTGCCTTGCTGTGAATTGAGATTAATTCAGTTATGTCTTCCCACACGGTTTGTTGGGAATGAGCAAGATTGTCTCTCAATTTGTTTAAGTTCTTAAAAAAAGATTTGGCATTTGGCTTTGTATCAAATCCCCATTTCTCCGCATATTCATTCTTGAGAAGTATCGTAGACTTGTCAGAGATTTGAAGGCAATCGATTAGATTACATTCCTGATTCTTTCGTTTTCTGTCATCAAAAATGTTCTTTGCACTTTCCAACCTGTCTTCGGAAATCTTACCTTGCCACTCATCGTTGGGGAAATCTTTTGTGACTAAAACTGACATACTCATTTCAATTAAAGATATGAGACTGAAAAGCAACATTCTAACAGGTTGTTTGTGTAAATCGGCAAGAGTTATGATTTGGTTTACGCCTTTATTATCAAGCACAAAGAGTCGTTCTTTCGATTGGATTTTAATCAGACAATCTTTCAATGGAGTTTCCAAGGATACCAAATCCTGAATTTTGAATTGCAGGTAGTTCTCACCACAAGTTTCCTTGTCTGCTTTCTTAATATCAATGTATCCAATTGTGCCACCATCATCTTTTATTCCAACAACATCAAAGTGCTTCTTCTTTCCAATAGATTGGGCATTCTCTACTGTATCCTTTTGTGAGACTGACTCTAAGGGAACTGAAATTGTTTTAGCTGTCAAAGACCGTTCCCACAAGTCTTGTATTGCTTCAAGATTGAAGTTTTTCATACCGCCTCCCTCACGTCAATCTTGCCCGTCACCGCCTCCGATATCAGGGCTGTTCGGTATTCCTGCAAGAGTTGGATTTGCATTTGGGCTTTGGCAATACCGTTCTCAATATCCTCTGATTTTTCTTCCACGAAATCAGCAACGGCTTGTTGTTCCTCAAACGAAGGAGGGATTGCTATGACAAAATTTTTCAGTGTGCTGACGGTCAATTGGTTAATCGTTGAAGTTAAATATAGACCTGCCTGAGATGTGAATATTGAAGAATTAAGAACTTGCAATAAAAATCGCCAATACTCACTTCTAAAAATAGTCATAAATGCACCGAATGTGCAACCCTTGCTGTTGTCATCTATGCAAATACTCTTGCCGATGAGTCTTCGGCTGCCGCTCCTTGAACAGATTAAAATATCGCCAATTTGTGTTATCAGTTTTTTCGGAACGGCTGCCTTAACATACACGTTGTCTTCCAACGATAGTTTTCTATTCTGAATGTTTGATGCCCTAAGCACAAGCATTCCTTCTGTTTCGTCTTGAACAACATCTTCAGGGCTATATGTTAATCCAAGAATTGCCTCTCCAAGATACTTCAACTTTACAACTTCCCAATGCTTTGGGATTTCGCCAAGCCACTCAATACCGCTGTCTTTCATTTCGACATTGGGGTCAAGCCCTTTGGTGACGGCTTGGTTGATAACGGCTTGCCGCTGTTCCTTGAGCAACTCAATCTGCCGCCGCTTCTTGCCAATCAAATCATCAATCAACACCGTCTTCTTGTCAAGGTAATCAGCAATGGCTTGCTGTTCATCAGGTGACGGCAGAAGAAATAGGGCATTTTCAATGCTGTATTTTCCTACGCCATATCTTGTAATACCATTAGCTGACACTTTGAATTGTTCATATAAAGGGTTCGCATTAAACGAACGAAACAGATATCTGCCGTCAATGAGTTCTCCAAGAGGTCTAATATGGGCAAGGTGATAACCACATACAACGTCATCATAATCCTGTGAAACATATGCAGGAACCGCAATGTCATCCCAATCCTCAGAGTCTTTAGTTATGAGCACATCGCCTTGCTGTAGAGTAAATTTGTCAATCTGCTCAGACGATGCTGTCGCTTGCATAAAATCCATATTGGGAGTTATGAAATCATTGTAATATACATCCACATAGTTACATAGACGCACTTCTTGTTCATCTTCTTTTGATTTCTTATCGACATTGCTCAAATTAACACAGCCAATGTGCTTGAGTTTCTGAACACGCCAAGTTTCGGGGATTTCGCCAATCCACTCAACGCCGCTGTCTTTGTATGCAGGATATTTATTTAAGCCCATTGACGCCATATTAGCCGCCCATCTGTTTCTTTAATGTTATCAATCGTTCTGAAAGCCCGCCTTTGAGGTCACTCAAACCCTCACTGTTCGGGAAATACTTTAGTGTCCGATGAGGTTTCAAGTTTGATGGTATATCTTCAATGCTCTGAGTGATAGGAACAACATTTTTGCCTAAAGTGTGAGCAATTCCCGTTTCATACATCACATTTGAATTACGACCACTAAAATCAACAACAACTGCCATAGATTGATAGAGCAAATTGAAAATATCTTGTATGAATGTGCTTTCTTCCCAAATATCATCAGCACGATAGCACTTCAGTTCAGCCAAATCGCAAGCATCTTTTATCGCTTGATACACAGCATCGAACTCTGCTGAAAAAGGCATCATTACAGACACAATGTTGTTAAGAGGTTCATTTTCAGGAACCTTAAAGACGGCAGGTGCAAATGTTATCACTCTTTGGACTTGCTGTTGAGGCATTGCCGTAGAAACATAGTTTTCAGTTAATGTGGCAAGTTTAACAGTTCCGTTCCTTTGCTTGACTGCCTGAAGTTCATACCTTTGGAGGATTTCGTTGACCCTGCCGATTGCTTTATCTTGGTCAAAATCAGTTCCTGTGAAAAAATCAGGGTCTAATAGGTGCTCGACAACGATGACTATTTCATTTGAAGGAATTTCTTCGGAAATCTCATCACACTGATTGAGTTCAGTGATTACTGACCTTACCCACCAAAATCGTGTCGAGCCATCGTGTGTGTAATCTAAATCCAGACCCTCAAAAAACGCAGTTAGATATGAGGAAGACCTATATGGAAAATCATTATACGGAGCATCTCCACATATCATTCGAGATAATTTATTTATTGTAGCATCGCCAAGTCTCATTTTAATCAAGCATCTCCTTCAAAAGTTCAGGTTTCCATACTTGTTCAGCCAACTTTTCATAAAGTCTCTGACGTTCTAATAAATCATCTTTCCTGAACTCATCATATGACTTGAATGGCAATCCACTTGCTTCCACAAATCGCTTGAAACTTGGATGATGCTCGTAAGCATCGGGATGCAGAGATTTAGCCAAGATGTTTTGACCAAAATAATGCTTCAATTTTGTCTTGTAGGGTTTGTCGTTGTAACTTGCATTGAATTGTTTGGGCAGAAGAAGTAATCCGCCTATCAAGTTCCGATGATTATCAAAATCTGTGTTATGCTCAAATTCATCTTGATGACGTTCGAGGTGGTTTGCCCAAATATGTTCGACCTCATATTTCTTTTTGCCCCGCAAAGTAACATAATTAAGATAATCTGAAGGCAAGCCCGATTGCCTCTCAAGGTAATCTGTCATACGGGCTAAAATCTGCTTGATATGTTTCCTGTTCATACCGTGCAAATGGTATGGCTCACGACTGTTTATAAAGGTTTCCTTTTCCTCAACCAACCTTTGGTGCAGGATAGCCGTCAGTTCCGACAATGGTTTGTGACGTATGCTCAGCATCAATTGAAACATACTGTAACTCAGAGTGGAATACCCGTTATTCCTGCAATTCCACATTCTTCGATTGAGAAAAATATCAAGGTATATCGCTACCGCCTGCAACTTGCTCAATATTGTCTGTTCGGAATCTTGCTTGGTCAGGGGAGACAACAATACCTGATACTGCTGTGTAAAACCGACTTGTGCATTATAGAAGATATGCTCCAAGCCCTCCTTCAGTTCCTGTGCTGCCTTACGCACCGTCTCATACCATTTGGAGTAGAATACGAAATCATCCTCAATAAACCGTATGAAACCCATTTGGTCGTTCAACTCAATTAAAGACTCATTATCACGCACCCAACGGTGAAACTCTGTTCCGATACGGTCAAAGTCTTTGGCTTCGGCTCCTTTTTTACGTTCCCTGATAGTCTTAGCATACTGCCCTCTCAGCCACGCCTTTATGAAATCGGCATCCTCTTCCTTGGCAATACGGTTGAGTTTTTCAACACGCTTTCGCCAAAGTTCGTTGCAGTGGCTCTTCTTGGCAAGGTCTTCGATATTGGCTAACAGATAGCCCTTGAGCATTTCGGTTGGAGTCAGTGATAATCCACGGTCGTTCATTGTCTCAAAGATTGTGTAGGCATCCTCATCCTTAAAGGCAACGATTTCAACCAAATGAACTGTTTCTATGAGCCAATCTATGAAATATGGCAGGGCTTTATCCTTCAGTTCATCAGGAAAGCAGGTCTTAATGTCATCATAACGGGCAAGAATGTTCTTCACAGACTCCGTTTGGTCATTCTCATCAAATTCACAATCTTCGTATATTGCCTCCATACACTTGATACGGTCATCAACACAGATATTGAAAGATTTTTCCCCGTATTTTTCTGAGAATACCAAGTCGTTGATTTTGACTTGAGACTCAGTTTCCCGCTGCAAATTATTCAAATAGATGAGCAATAAAGTAAGTGAAGTCAGTCTCTGTTGCCCATCAATAATGAAGTTGCCACCATTTCGTTGGCTGATAATAATTGAACCAAGAAAATAGCATCTATAAGAAGCAACTTGGTTTCGTGTATGATGGGCTTCGTAGTTTTCAAGAAAGCAACTTGTTAAGTCATTGACCAATTCGACAATGTGCTTTTCCTGCCAACGAAACTCACGCTGATAGTAATCAATGGAATATTTAACGCCGCCAAGCAATTCCCTGACGCTTTTCGTCTTTCCAAGTATCTGTCTATTTTCGTTTGCACCCATAACAAGTGGTTCCTATTGGAGTATCTCCTTCAACAACCCTTCAGTCTCATTCTCAAGAGTCAATATATCTGCCTTGATATCTGACAGGGGTCTCAATGGCTTGTATTTGTAGAAGTATTTTGTGAAGTTGATTTCGTAGCCGACCTTATCCTTGGCTCTATCCATCCACGCATCGCCAACGTGAGGCAAGACTTCTTTTGCAAAATACTCATCCACATCCTGTTTGAGTGGTATTTTTTCATAATCCCGAAGTTTAGTATCAGGTTTGGGTTTGCCCTTCTTGTCAGTGACAACCTTACCGTTTTCAACCAATGGTCGTTCGACTGTCACCTTGGTATAGCCGAAGTCATTGTTATCGAATATCTTGCAGTATTCGCCGTCTTCATATGAAGTGTAGAATTCGGTAATTTCTTTGATTTGTTCTTCGGTGATGTAGTTTCGCTTGCTGCCAAGACTCTTACGCATCTTTTTGGAGAAACCCACTGCATTGACCAATTGAACCTTGCCCTTACGGTGTTCGGGCTTCTTATTACTCACAATCCAAATGTATGTCGCAATTCCTGTGTTGTAGAATAGTTCGGTAGGCAGGGCTATAATGGCTTCAAGCCAATCATTTTCGATTATCCACTTACGGATATCGCTTTCGCCGCCGCCTGCATCCCCCGTAAAGAGTGGGCTGCCGTTATGGATAATTGCAATACGGCTGCCCTTGTCTTCCATCTTGGATATCATATGCAGTTGGAACAGCAATGCTCCATCCGATACCCTTGGCAGACCTGCCGTAAATCTGCCCAACGGATTGTTTGACTCATTCTTGATGAAGCCCTGTTCCTTTTTCCAACTGACTCCGAACGGAGGATTGGATAGCATATAGTCAAATTTCCTGCCCTGAAAATGGTCATCAGAAAAACTTGAGTCAGGTTTGATATTGTCTGCCTCTTCGCCCATAATCAGCACATCTGATTTGGCAATCGCATAGGTCTGTTCATTGAGTTCCTGCCCATACATCACCACATCCACGTTGGGATTGATATGCTCCTGAATATGTTCCTTGGCAATGGTGAGCATACCACCCGTTCCACAGGCAGGGTCATAGACCGAACGGATTATGCCTCTGCCTTTCAGGTCGTCTGTATGCTCAGCAAAAAGCACATTGACCATCAGACGGATAACTTCCCTTGGGGTGTAGTGTTCCCCCGCCGTTTCATTTGACATTTCAGAGAAACGCCTGAGTAGTTCCTCAAAAATGTAGCCCATTTGATGGTTGGATACCTTGTCGGGATGAAAATCGACTTCCGTGAATTTATCCACAAGTTGGAACAGGTAGTCGTTCTTGACAAGTTTTTCAATGATACGCTCTAATCGGAAATTCTCAATGATTTCACGCACATTCTTGCTGTAGCCATTGATGTAATTCCAAAAGTTAATCTCCACGTTTTGGGCATCCTGAGCCAACCGCCGCAGGTCGTAGAATGAGGTGTTGTAGAAGTTAAGACCGTCAGGAAGTTTCTTTGTCTTGGTGGCTTGCAGGAGAATGCCCGTCATATCGGGCAGTTTCTTGTCTTTGAACTTCTTGTGGGTTTCGATGACGGCATCCTTGCAGTCTTCAAGCACACAATCCAACCGCCTGAGCACTACAAACGGCAAGATAACCTCCCCATATTCGTGCTGCTTAAACGCCCCACGAAGAATGTCATCCGCCACTTGCCAAATAAAATTGGCTTTATCCTGAAAATTCTCCATGTTGCTACTCTCTCCTTCATTACGGGTGCATATTCCAAAATACTACCCTATCCCTGCCCACTTAGGGTTTGTAAAGAAATAATTTCAGCAAAACTCGATTTCTGTCGATATATGGGATATGGCAGATGAAAAAACTATAAGAGAAAAATACATGAGGCTTATCCCGGTGATGACGGAACGA
>SDBT01016344.1_pt1 | contig 11749 bp, 15 predicted proteins | sample 2277101 | NCBI WGS metagenome assembly SDBT01 (sample SAMN10404973, study PRJNA504765) | marine sediment metagenome | isolation source: marine sediment core GS10_PC15, 103 cmbsf | place: Arctic Ocean: Southern Knipovich Ridge | collected 2010
CCAACTTTCGGTTAGGCTCCCTACCTGCCTTGACAGGATGCTCTCCCAGGCTTCCGGGCCTGGTGCTTCAATTTACAGCCGACTTCAGGCTGGCTGTTATCTCACCATAGATTCAGTTTTAAAAGAGCGGATTCTTAATTAATGCCAGGTGGATCCACCACCTATTCAGCATCGGGATCATTCATCGTTGTCTTATGCAATTTGCGGCTGTGAATAGCCGGCCAGGGACAATGGTATATTTTCCATGAGTTCGGGAATTGAGGCCGCGGCTGCAGTCCGGCCGTCCGGCAATAGGAGATAGTTAAAAAACGCAGTGCGAGAGCCCAGGATCCGCGCGGTGAGGCATTTGGACTTAACATCATGGTATAGGAGAGTGACAGCCTGTCTCTTCGCCGCCATTTCCTTCCCGGTTCGTGAATGCAGTACTGGCCAGACCAGTTTAAATGCATCTTCACCTATTCGAAACTGCAGCATATAGGCAGAGTGTCCCTGATCGTCTTTACCGAACGCATGGGTATAAACAGTACCGCCCAGTTGCTCAATCAGTTCTGTAGCCCGCTCCAACCAGGTATCCGGTCCAGACCTGCTTGTCTGCCAGTAATTGATATCTTCAGCGTCCGGTAGATCGATCATCATTCTGTTTCCCCCTGATCCACTGCCCAGCGAGCATAGGCTAAGACGTTAACACCCATTCGAGAATACTGAATGATGATATGTGCCGCAGCGTTTCGAATGGCCGTGTCGGCTTTCACGTCTTCCCGCGACCTGTGTTTTAAAGTGCCATCAGCCATTAGAGTCAAACCGTTAGCAACCAACAAAACTTGGTCTCTCAGTTGTATAAGCCTGCTTACTTTAACCTGAGTGGTTTTACTTTTCTGCGCATTTTGATGTTTGGGCTTGCGGCCAGCACCTTCACGAACGCCGTCGCGAGACGGTAAATTTTGATTTTTCTCGCTTTCTGAATGATTTTGGGCAGTTGACTCAGGTGGCCCAACATGGGCCACTTCTTTTTTGCCTCGCTGTATTCTATGCCGCACAGTACTCGGCGATTCACCTGTTGCCCCTGAAATTTTCCGCGCAGCAGCCCTTTCAGAATCCACTGCCCCGGCTTCAAGTAAAGCCTCAGCTTGTCGGAAATATGTAATATTACAGCGGCCCTCCACCTCGCCCATTGCCTCTTCAATAGATTTGAGGTCGTTAGGGTCAGCACATTCAATCATTATTTTTGCCATTCACATCCCTCCTTACTTATTGGCTCGTACCGTCCTGTTGCCATGGCCACGGCAAACGGTGAAGTTGATGAGTGGATCCCCAGGGTGAAACTGTTGGCTTTGGCTTCCATGGTACTTTTCCTTGCTGCTCAACATGGTTTCTGCACTATTCATATTCCGCGATAGTCGGTAGATGGTGGCCTCTACGTGCCAGAAAAACGGCTTTCGAGACCTGTCCTATACCTTGGGGTACCCTTGAGTGAAGAAAACTCTTCCTGAAGCGCGTGGGGAGGTCCGTAGCGTATCCACAGGGCGTTTTCGCATGCAGTCGCTACGGCGAGAACGGCTTGTACGGTCCGGATCCTGCAGCAGAGCCGTAACGGTAACCGCTGGCAGTGCGGTGCGCAGCTGAACAGTGATACAATCAATTCAATTTCCCAGCAGTGGCCCACGATTTACCCCACTCGCAGTGACGGCTGAAAAAATCTCCACAATACCAACGATATGGCTGCAGGGTGAACCATACGGTTTAGATTATCTCACCGCGACGGCCCTTGGCCACGGCCCACTGTTTCAAGTGCGAAGGGAAAGCAGCCGGCCGCGGTCTACCACCCCGGATTCCACTCATCAAAAAAATTGCTCCGTCTTTCAGCATTTCATCCCGGTGTCTGGACATTCTTCCTTCAGAGCTCCGGAAAAACGCGGCAATTTCTCGCCAACCGAGCAAGAGCAGATCGTCTACATGGATCATAATGTCGTAATCAATCGACGGCACAAATCGCGGGTGCAGACTGCGGTAAGTCTGGCGTCTCGCGGTCTGTCTGGCCTTGAGGCCTATTTCCAGGGATTCCTCTGGTGTGAGCTCTGTTTCGTCCGGATCGTCAGTCATGCTTGGCTCCTGTCATTCGATCGTGGTCTTATTTTGAACAATGAACTGTTCGAGATCCCGAACGTCTAGAAACATCTTACGACCGCCCGGGAAACGCACTACGGGAATATCACCGGCCCAAATCCGTTCGCGCATGGCCCAGGTGGAGATTCCGAGCCATTGAGCCGCGTCTTTCAACGGCAGCAGGCGGGGGGACGGGGGATTGACTATCCCCTGCGCTGTTTTTTTCTCAATGGTTCCAGTGCGTTTCAAAGTAGTGTGCCCGTTTTGTGCCCGGATTTAGTGCTTTTGATCTCCCGGTTGTCCTTTAAAAAAGAAAAAATTAAGTGGTAAGGCTAAAAAAATACCCACATCCAAAAGCGGTTGCAGCCGTCGCGCGACGAGTTGAAAGAACCTCCCCCTCAGGTACAACCATCCCCATCCCTTTTCTTTTCCCCATACCCACCCGCCCCGAGCCGGACTCCCATCGCTTTCCCAAGGCCGCCATACTCTTTAATTCTCTTTTTCTCTCGGTTGTTAAGAACTCAGTCCTCGTGTACAGCATGGTATATTATAACTAGACTGTCAGTGGTGACAGTAGGAGCGCTTTTTATAAAACGTTCGGCTTTCCCCCCGATTTTTCGTTTTATTTCATGGCCTTTGGTTATCATCGCTCAAAAAACTTCACTGTCACCGCTGACAGTAGGAAATTTAGCTGCTACTGTTAGAATTGACAGTAGTACTACTGTCACCGCTGACAGCTTGTTTTGTTTTTGGGTTCTCTCGATTCCCGGGCTGAAATCCGAGACCAGCGGGCAAGGTCCGTTCTTTTTTAACCTTTTTAAAGGTCGATGTGCCGTATACCTTCCAACGGTCCGAGATTGAAAATTTTGTCGGAGTTTGCGCCAGGGAATTACCAGGTTCAGCAATATCGATAAAACCCAGTTCGACAAATCTATCGATGGCCCGTGCGAAGGTTGATGCTGAAATCCCATTCTCAGCCGCCTCTGAATACGTAAAAATTATTTCTCCATTATTTAGAATGTCCCCCACCCGAAGCCGCGGTGTTCTCCGGGAGCGGTTTGCCCATTTAATTTTTTGATAAAAACGATTAAGGATCCACATCAGCTTGCCAGACAGGGATTGATAGAGTTCGCTTTCCATCACTTCGGGCGGTAACATGAGATATCGGCGATTAGGAAATTTTAACTCTTTCTTTTTCATGGGAGTCCGTTAGATTCGCCTTTATGGATTTACGCGGCGGCGTCTTGGGGATAGGCACATGACAGTGCGTGCAGCTGCTGTGACAATCCGGTGCTTCCCGGCCGCACAAGGGGCACCGGCGTACCTGAATTGATTGGTCGGCACTGGGATCGGAAAACAACTCCCCCTGTTTCGCCATTAAAACCCTCCATTGCCTTAGCCCGGTATGGCCTTCTTTGAAGACTTCCCTGGCCCTGGAAGAAACAAAACCGTCGAGGCAATGATCTTCGTCGAGCGCCGATCATTGCCGCATCATCCGTCCAGTCGTCAGTCCTTAATTTACCTTCAAGATAAACCAGCGAGCCTCTGGCAAGGTACTCTCCGTATATTTCGGCTGTACGAGCAAAAGCCATAATTTGATGCCATTCGGCCGAATTCTCACTTTGGTCTCGCTCGGGTGTGGCAATGCTGAAATTTACTACGGCGACGCCCTTTTTCGTGTGATTGACCTTTGGCGGATTTCCCACGTACCCGATCAGAGCTACTTTGTTAAGACCAACCATTGATCAATCTCCTTCCTCAGGGAAAAGCTCTGCCACGGTCTTACCCAGAAAGTCAGCCAGGCGCTGCCGCTCATCGTCAGATAAGTCGTACCGACCGGTTACTGCTTGAGTCAGACGGTTCTCCGGTATTCCTGTACGCTCCGCCACATGTTTTTGTCTGTAACCGCTTTTGTAGATGATTTTCTTGAGATAAGTTTCCCGCATTGTTACCTCCTTAAATACTAATTAACTGAATGTGTGAACATTTCCCGATTTCAATAAAAAGGCCCGAATCCCCCGCTAATGTACGGGAAAAACGGGCCGTGGTTTGTGCCGACGAAGATCTCTTTAAGGGGCCTGCTTAAAGCGAAACTTCATTTGCCTGCTGGCACCATCCGTTGCCCAGCCGATTTATGATGTCCCAAAGATGCACTTGACGGGGAACATGCTTGAAAGATTCGCCCTGATCTCCAAACGAATAATCCCAACCTTGAATCAGAAAAGGGTTTTTATTCCCTTCATGCCAATTTTCTGCCCAGTTTTCCGCCTTGACAAATTCAAGGTTTTCTATGCTCTCATCATCAATGGGTAAGACTTCCCTGATTATATATCCGAACTTATCACCCTTGCCGGAAACGAAAAGAGTTAGATCGGGAAAGTCGTTTCTGAAATGCCAACGCGGTGGTGTTTTAGTCATTTTTCCGGTCGGCTTCCAGATGTCCACTTTCTGCATAGGTGTCCAATCTTTTTTTTCTAACCAGGAAAAGACCTCGAGCAAAATTTGTTGAGCTTCAATTATTTTATAACTCAAGGAATTTATTAAGCAGCCACCGACACAGATTTTAAACGCCTCATCTAAATTAAAAACTCTCGGTACACCAGAGTGCCTACCGGCCTTCGGATCTGGCTCGACAAAGTATGTCGACCATTGCCTGATTTGAGCGAGAGACGAATTCGTTATGTGCGGACTGGTGTTTTTATGAAGATCGCGGTTTGTGATTTGAAACATTTTCACCTTGACAATAATTTGATGACTGTTGTAGTTTAATACACATATCAAACTATCGGTGTCAAGTAAAAAATTGAAGGAAAAACTGAAAAAAGGGGAATCGATGAATAAAAAGCTTAAAATCGCATTAATTGAGAAAGAAGTCTCCCAGTGCCAGCTGTCGCAGGAGCTCGGATGTGATCCGGCTGTTGTTTCCAGGATAGTGAACAGCTGGAAAGAGCCAGGCACCGAGATGAAAAACCGGATCTCCCGGGTGTTGGGGATCCCGATCGCTGAATTATTCTCAGAAAGCCACGCATCGCAATGATTCTGCCGCATGGCGGGCTTTTTGGCGGACCATGAAAAATCCACACAATTTTAACATAGTGCAAAAGTGCAACCGGCCCCTTTGCCACTTAAGCAAAAGCAGGAGGAGAAGAAGATGTCTGATGGTTTCTTAAATTCTTGGATTACCACTTGGCGCGGGATAGCGAAATATTGCGGCATGTCGGTCGACACGGTCCGCAGATGGGAAAAACAATTCGGTCTGCCGGTGATGAGGTTGCCGTCAAAAAGCGGTAAGGGACCCCATACCGTGACGGCCATCCCGTCAGAATTGAACATCTGGCTGCGCGAATATTCTGACGGTGTAAAAAACTTAAAAGCACTCAAGGCCGAACGAAAAGCGGAATCAAGTGATGTTCAATAACCCCTTCCAGTAATTGGATATGCTCCTCATACGTCTGGTAGTTTGCTCAATGAATCGTTTAACCGGTCCCGGTGTGGCCAGCCAATCGATTTGTGAAAAAGATCTCTTCACTTCCATATTTGGAAGCATTGCAGGTTTTTTTACACAAAATGTAGATTTTTTCAAATATTTTAATGAGTTACGCTGCCTTATAAAATCCAATTATTTCAACGCTTAACCGAGCTGACTTGCCCCTTCTGAATGAATACTACTAGTACTAGACCTCCACGTCCTAAGCCTGCTGGAGGTAGTGGCGGATGTTTTATTTCTTCGCTTTAAGGGCTAGTTGGTCGGGTTTAGCTTACGAAACCCGACCACCTGTTCGGAATCATCTTAAACTCGCGTGTTGTTCAAAGAAGCATTCCAAAAATATCAGCTGACGTAAATACTGCTCTGCCTTTGTAAATGGTTGAAAATGGGTTGAGCCAAAGGAGCAGTTGTGGTCTAATGAGCCTTAAGGGCAAATCTTTCCATCCAAATTAGATACGAGCGATATGCGGTTATGCAATGTTGCCATCCTTGCTCAATGAAATCAAATCAGGCAGAATTCATGTAGAATTTTGTTATGTCTAAGGAGTCACGACTTGATTTTTGGCCAGTATCATTTCAATTGTCGTTTTCAAAATGAAGCAATTCTACCGGCTTATAAAGGCTCAACCTTCCGCGGTGTCTTTGGTCATGCTTTAAGGAAGGTCACTTGCGCCTTGAAAAAACAGGATTGTGTCCATTGCCTTCTTCGGAATACTTGCGTTTATGCCTTCTTTTTTGGCTCCCGCCAAATAGACGTTCAACAAAAAGCAAAGGCTAAAGTAGTTAAACCACCAAATCCATATGTAATCGAGCCGCCGTTGGCTTCAAAAGCCGAGTATATGCCTGATGAAGAATTCGATTTTACCGTACTGCTATTCGGTGAAGCGAACAGGTACCTGCCTTATGTCGTCTATGCTCTTAAATACATGGGAGACTCGGGCATTGGAAAACGCATAAACGGAAAAAGAGCACGTTTCGAATTGAATGAGGTCATGGTTGAAGAGAAAGTAATCTTTTCGGCTGAAACAGAAATACTCGACTCCGTCAAAGCTGAAAATATAAATTTCGAGAGTCTTACTTATTCTCAGCAGCCCATTAGAGAAGTAACTCTATATTTTAACACTCCCCTTCGCCTGAAATTCAGAAATAGACTTTCTGCCGAACTTCCCTTTCATGTGCTGATCAGAACTGTTCTACGCCGTGTTTCAGCTTTAGAAGAATACTATGGCTGCGGAGAACCCAGTTTGGATTACCGAACACTCGTATCAAAAGCTGAAAATGTCCGAGAAACCTCGTCCGACCTTAAATGGGTCGATTGGAGAAGATATTCAAACCGGCAGGAGACCAGCATGTTTTTGGGGGGCCTGATAGGATCGGTGACATATCGAGGTGATCTCTCGGAGTACATGGGGCTGCTTAAATACGCTGAAAAAGTGCACCTGGGAAAACAGACCTCATTCGGGCTGGGCAAATTCAATATACTGATCCCGGACTAGGTAATAAAAATGAAAAATATTCTCCTTGCCGTGGTGGGTCTGAGTCCCCAAGTCTTGACAGAAACTCTTTTCGCCTTGCATCAGCAGCGGCTTAATGTGAATGAAATTCACGTGATTACCACACGCCAGGGTAAAGAACAGATTAATGCCCATCTACTTGCTCCAAAGGGAGGAAAATATTTTCAATACCTTAATGATTATAAACTAGAACCGAGCAGTATTAAATTCAACCATGACAGCATTCATGTTATTAAAGATGAGAACGACTCAGAAATTGACGATATCTCAACCGAAGAGCATAACGAGCTGCTGCTGAAAAAATGTCTTGAATTAGCTTTCAAGTTCACGCGCTCTGAGAACAATGCGGTATTTTTTTCGGTAGCAGGAGGCAGAAAGACAATGGCCTCCTGTCTGACTCTGGCCGCTCAATTATATGGCCGCCCTCAGGACCGTATTTATCACGTGCTGGTTACCCCGAATTTGAAAGAAGTCGGGAATTCTATTTTCCTCCTAAAAAATCGGTCCCAATAGCATTAATAAACGCTAAAGGACAGCCCTATATCAAGGAGACTCGTTACGCCCAGGTCACATTGATCCCGGTCCCTTTCATATCTATTCGAGAAAAAATATCGGCTGACTTACTGAACCAACCTTTAGACCCGGCCTCTTTAATGCTCTCCCTTGTCAAAGAAGAGGATTATTGTCTGACAGTCGATTTAACGGAATGCAAGCTCCAGTACAAGAATATTGAAATTGATTTAATGCCTGCGCGGATGGCCCTTTACGTCTTATTCGCTCTTAAAAAGGTGAACTGTCCTCTTCCGAGGGGAAACTGTGGTGGCTGTATAGAATGCTTCCTATCAATGTCAGATATTTATAATGCTCAAAAGGAACTGAGCAATATTTATAAAAAGCTTTCCAGAACGAGAGAATTAACTGAAATGAGTGATTCTGGGATCCTTGGTCTGACGGCAGAAAATTTTCAATCCTATAAAGGGAAAATTCGCAAAGACCTGGAGAAAGGGTTTGGTCTGTATGCCTTACCGGAACTGGAGATAACTCCAAAAGGTACCCGACCAAACACGCGATATGGGTTCGTGATCGAGAAAAAAAGATTGCGCATAGTAATGTAAAGCAACGTTGCAATTATGGAAACCACCAATTAAGCAATATAGAGTAGCAGCAGGATTTCAGGAATTGAAAGCAGGAGGCGGAAGAAATGGATTTGACTCTGCAAAAAATTACAGCAGCTGGACTATTGCACGATATTGGAAAACTGGCGGATCAGGAAGCTCTGAACGTAACCCCGGGATTTAAGAATGATAACGCAAATATCTATCAGCCATTTTACAATAATCGTCATACACACGTACACTCGGTTTATACAGCGGCTTTTTTTGAATACCTCGAGGACAAACTGCCGCCTCAGTTCAACCAGGCTCAATGGGGTGAAGGAGATGCTTTAATAAACCTGGCTGCAGGCCACCACAATCCCAGGACCCCACTGCAGTGGATTATTGCCGTGGCCGACCGCGTAGGTAGCGGCTGGGAACGGAACGATTTCGATGAATATAACAAACAGGTCTCTTGGAAAGATTTTAAAAAAACCCGCCTCTTAGCTTTGTTTTCGGATTTACGTCTTGAGAACAATCAGGAAAACACGAACAAGGATGACTCTTATTGTTATCCTCTCAGGCCTGTCTCTCCACATACTATCTTTCCTCAAAAAAAGTCCGAGGTAGAACCTGAAAAAAACGAAGCCGCAAAAAAAGAGTATCAGGTTATATTCAACGAGTTTCAAACTGATCTGGGTCGACTGGCTCATAGGATGGAAAACCTGGAACTCTGGCTGGAACACCTGGAAAGCCTGCTATTAAAATACACTTCACACATACCGTCCGCACGAGCCGGCAGTGTAATCCCTGATGTTTCCCTTTATGACCATTTGAAAGTCACAGCCGTTCTGGCGGCCTCTTTATATGCTTATCATAAAGAAACTGACACACTTACCGTGGAGAGTATTAGGGAGAATGATCAGAAAAAATTCCTGGTGATAAACGGTGATTTCTACGGCATACAGGAATACATATTCAGCTCTAAAGGTGATATACGGAAATACAGAGCCAAATTGTTGCGGGGTAGGTCATTTATGATCTCCCTGTTTAGCGAACTGGCCGCGGACATGATCTGTAGAGAAATCGGGATCCCTGTCACTTCAAACGTCCTTAATGCAGCGGGGAAGTTCACTATCATAGCCCAAACACATCTTCTTGCAGAGAGGCTATATTCAAAGCGGAGCAAAAAATAAACGACTGGCTCGTCGCTTCCTCCTACGGTGAGAACTCTTTGGGGATATCCCTGGTAGAGGCTGCGCCGGATAATTTCGTTCATGGCCGCTTTCCCATGCTCTGGGACGATCTGCAAAAACAATCAGACCAAAAAAAATTATCACGCTTGGACTTGGAAAGACATTCCGGAGCGTTTGAAGGATTTTTGAATGGTTTTCATAATGATTTGGACCGTCCTCTCTGTCCTTTTTGCGGCAAGAGGCCCGCCGATCGCGAGGCCGGACGATCAAAAATTGTTGGTACATTCTCTGATATATCCATTTGCCGAGTATGCCGCGACCATATATTTATTGGGACTAACTTGGTTAAAAATAATAGGCTGGCTATTCTGAAAGAGGAAGCTAGTTTGGAAGAATCGGATAATAGACTGATGAACCCAGTATTTGATCGTTATCAGCTTTCTTTTCAAGAAGACGACCTTAATGATTCGGCTCTGAAGGGGGAGCTTATCCGTTACTGGGATCTCTCCCATGAAGAGAAGACCAGCGCCAATTCCCTTATCACAAACCGCTCGTTCAACGGATACCTGCCTTGCTACAGCGAAGAAGACAACCAGACACACCGATATGATAAAGGATCGAAGTCCGAAAATCAAAAACTCGAATTAATAGAACAGATTAAAATCGGAGATCCTAAAACACTGTCCCACATTGCCGCCTGGTCCAAAAATGAGGTCGGAGACGACAAATACCAGGGGATCGAAGCCCTGGGTGTGCTTAAGGCGGATATTGACAATCTCGGCATGCTCATGTCCTGTGGCCTGAAAGAACAAAATTTCACCCTCTCACGCCTGTCATCTCTGAGCCGGCAGTTTAATAATTTCTTTGTCGTCTATCTGCCGCATCTGCTAAGGGCAGAACCCACCTTTCAAAACACCTATACGGTTTTTGCCGGTGGAGACGATCTTTTTCTTATCGGTCCATGGAATCGGATCATTGAACTGGCCGGTTATCTGAGGGCTAAGTTCCGAGAATATGTCTGCCATAATGAGGAAATCCATTTTTCCGCCGGTATTTCGATTCATGACTCCCACGAACCGATTGATTCCCTGGCCGAAACCGCTGAGACAGCGCTGGAACATTCCAAAGATGCAGATCGAAACAGGATCACGCTCTTTTCAGAAACCGTGCACTGGGACGAAGCGGAGGAGTTAAACCTGGTAAAAATTAGAATCCAGGAACGGCTCGAAAAGGAACATCTGAACAAAGCCCTGCTTTATCGCCTGAACGAATTGATCAGGATGGTAGGGGAGGAACAGAGGCTTATAAAGGCAAAGGAAGTAAACGTGAACGACATGGCTTGCACCAGATGGCGCGCCCTGCTGGCTTACGGAGTTGCGAGAAACGTAGGCAAGACTTACCAGGGAGATGAAAAAAAACAGATCATCGAAGAGGTGCACCAGGAGCTGGCGTACTGGCTGACCAAGTACGGCACGAAAATGAAAATACCATTGTGGGACATTCTCTATAACATCAGGAGGTGATGGCCGTGAAAGTGAAACTATGGGAAGACATAAACTCGAAAAACACCATTAATCCAAAACTTTTTTCCGAAGAGGCGGAAGCCAAGTCCAGGAAGCTGGCTGACGACAATAACCGCAATAGAAGGATCAATAAAAGAACACAGTTAAGAAAATTTTACGACGAAGTACTCAGGTTAGACGCGGAGGCAAAAGCAAAACCCGATGACTGGGTCTTCATCTTGCCTCAGGTACATATGCTAACCGCCAAGGCGGCCTATGCCAAAGGCAGAAACTTGGTCTCTGACAATTTTTTGGAGTTTATCAAGTCAGGCGTTGAGCAGATAGAGGAACATAAGGATCTACGGATATTTGCTATGTTGTTTGAGGCGATGATGGGCTTTTACAGAATGCATGTGCCAAGCAATTAGGAAGGGGAGCAAAAATGCAGCTTATAAGTATTCAAGAAATAATTGGGAAAATTATCCTGAAAAGCGGTCTTCACATTGGCGCGGGCGACATGGAAATGCACATCGGCGGTACGGACAACCCGGTTATTAAACACCCGCATACCCTTCATCCATATATTCCTGGATCATCCATCAAGGGTAAGGTCCGGTCGCTGCTAGAGCTTCGCAGTGGTCTGATGGGACAGACAGATGGAAGCCCGGTTTCTTTGAGAATTTTAAAAGATCTTCAGAAAGAAGGTCGAGATTTTGCGGAGTGTGAAAAAATAGTAAACTACCACCGACCTTGTCGGTGGCTTTTTGAAAACAATGACATCAGCTTCTGACCATGTCATTCGCTGATGTCTTTCCAGAGACGTAGCTGATCCTCATGAATTTGATCATTCTGT